>Ga0102938_10001049_pt1 | contig 21010 bp, 17 predicted proteins | sample SalPonR2_B_D2_MG_FD_84516 | JGI IMG/M metagenome (GOLD analysis project Ga0102938, IMG submission 84516) | Salt pond soil microbial communities from South San Francisco under conditions of wetland restoration - Salt Pond MetaG R2_B_D2_MG | ecosystem: Environmental > Aquatic > Marine >... | reverse complement strand
CCTGTCGGTGAAGATCCGGGCATCGTGCCCGGACGGTTTTGCGCTTATCGGAAAGATCGAAGTGAAGGCGGCGGCAACACGTTCGTGTCACCGCCACACTTCGACCTTTCACCTGGCGCGGCGCTCGGGGTGCTCCGCAGCAGAGCCCTATCCTCCGACCAGCCATTCAAATTGTCACCCACTCAACCAGCCGTCGCAAGTTCCGTGTCTCGCGACGCGGCGCGCCGACACTGGCGCGCCTCCTCAAGTTTTCGATCGCGCTCGGCGTGGATCTCCGGTGCAAGACCGGCAAGGTAGTCCGCCGGGGTCACGTAACCGAGGGCGTTGTGCAATCTCAGTTCGTTGTAGTGGCGGACGTAATCACTGATCAACTTGATTGCCTCCTTGGCATCACGGGGGCAGTTTGGACGAATGCTCTCAGCCTTCAGCGACTTGTGCCAGCGCTTGAGCTTGCCGTTGCTCTGCGGATAGTACGGGCTCGTTCTCACATGCGTCATGCCGCTGTGTCGTACGAACGCCTTGAAATCGTTCGCGATGAACTGCGGGCCGTTGTCACTGATGATCCGGGGCGTCACACCGGGATGCTTCTCCAGTGCCGCCTGGCAGACAATTTCGACATCCAGTTCCGTCATCGACTCTCGTACTTCTTGGTGCACGATGTAGCGGCTGTATCCGTCCAGAACCGTGATCAAGTGGAAGAAGGTTCCACCGGCATTGATGGACGAGATATCGACGTGCCAGTGCTGATGGGCCTTGAGCGGATGTTCTCCTCCATCAGCTCGGCAATGACCTCGTTCTTGGTGATCAACTTCTCCCGTAGGTCGTTGAGCCGACGATCGATCTTCGACTGGTCGGCCTTGGCGGCCCTGGGCGTCTCAAAGACACGTTCGGCTTGGCTCAGCACCGTATCGATCCAGTTGTGGATCAAGGTGGGCTGGACCTGCATCTGGTCAGCGATTTGGGAAACAGGGATTTTGTCGACGAGGTGTCGTCGGACGGCGGCAGCCTTGTCAGCAGCCGAGAAAGAGCGTCGTTTTCTGGTCATGGGAAATCCTCCAGCGGTGAAAATAACTCACCGACGGCCGATTTCCAATTTCAAGAGAGGCAGCACATGATCGGCGATCTGCGAGACGGGAATCTTGTCGATCAGGCGCTTACGGACCGCAACCGCCTTGTCAACAGCCGAGAAAGCACGATGACGATCACACCAATGGAGGAATCGCGATGATTTCAAACTGAAAACTGAAAACTGAAAACGGCGATCGGCTTTTGCCGACCGCCGTGGTTGCAGATTCGACTTACTTCGCCGCGGCGTAACGCTCGGCGACTTTGTCCCAGTCGATGACGTCGAAGAACGCCGAGATGTAATCGGGGCGTCGGTTTTGGTAGTGCAGGTAATAGGCGTGTTCCCACACGTCCAAGCCCAGGATCGGGGTGCCGCCGATGCCGGCGATCTCCGCGCCCATCAGCGGGCTGTCTTGGTTCGCGGTGCTACCGACTTTCAGTTCACCGCCGTCGACGTACAGCCAGGCCCAGCCGCTGCCGAAGCGGGTCGCCGCGGCGTTGCTGAAGGCGTCTTTGAAGCCGTCGAACGAACCGCACGCCTTGTCGATCGCGGCCGCCAGGTCGCCCGACGGCGTGCCGCCTTTGCCCGGGCCCATGACGGTCCAGAACAGCGAGTGATTGGCGTGTCCGCCGCCGTTGTTGCGAACCGCGCCCATCTTGTCCGAGGGCACCGACGCCAGATTGCTGACGAGGTCTTCGATGCTGTGATTGCCCAGATCGGTGCCTTCGATCGCGGCGTTGACCTTGGTGATGTACGCGTTGTGATGCTTGGAATGATGGATTTCCATCGTGCGGGCATCGATGTGCGGCTCGAGAGCGTCGTAGGCGTAGGGGAGGTCGGGAAGGGTGTAAGCCATGTCGCAGCCTGTCAGGGTTCGAGTGGTCGGGGTTCGGAAATACGAAAACTACCAAACCATAGCGAATCGCCCAGCCCGAGTCAGCGGCCGGTCCGGCTTTGCCGGGACTCCCGAATCGGCTTTGCCGGGACTCCCGAATCGGCTTTGCCGGGACTCCCGAATCGGCTCAGGCGTCGGCCGGTTCGACTTGGCCCATCAGGTAGCTGTTCAGGCTGCTGACGACCTGCTCGACACAGACTTTCAATTCACCGCGGCGGCGATCTCGGTTGCGAACCGGTTCGATGCGGGCGTGGACCTTGGTCTTTCGCAGGCGGTGTTGCTGATGGGCGGACCCGTTGCCGGAGACCGATTCGCTGAGCGTCAGCATGACGTTCAGGGCGATGTGTTGATCCAGGGCACGGCGGCCACCGGTGCTGCAGACGGCGGTGACTTGGAGGTTCAATTGGTTGGCCGAGACCTTCAAAATATCGGCTTCGTGATCGGCGATGAAGCCGCGGAGTTTTTCGACGGCCAGTTCCAAGGGGACGCTGGTGACGATCGACACGGAGTTCGGCGCGTTTTTGGGCGACGATTCGAACCAACTGAGCCACCCGGATTTTTTTTCGGTCAATTCGGTGGCGTCGACACTGCGGCCGCTGCCGAGCTGGATGACCCGATTGCGTCCGTTCGCCTTGGCTTGCAACAACGCGCGGTCGGCGCGGGCCAAGATCGTTTTGGCGTTATCACCCGATTGGAATTCGGTGACCCCGAAGCTTGCCGTGATGGCCTCGTTGCCGAGGCTTTCCAGCGGCGTGACTTCCAGAGTTTGACGAATGCCTTCGGCCCGACGCGTCGCGGTGGCGTTGTCGCAGTTCACGGCCAACAACAAGAATTCTTCCCCGCCGTAGCGGGCGACCAAGTCACCTTCGCGGCTGTGCGATTCCAACAGCCGCGCAAACTGGATCAGTGCCTCGTCGGCCGCCGGATGGCCGTAGGTGTCGTTGACTTGTTTGAAATGATCGATGTCACAGATCACCAAGCTGAACGTGGCGTCACCTCGCTGTGACAAGTCGGTCGATTCGGCCAGGCGTCGATCGAATTCGGCCCGGTTGGCGATCCCGGTCAAAGCGTCACGCGTGACGCGTTCGGCCAGCGTTTCGAGTTGCTTCTCCATGTCCATTTTGTCGGACAGGTCGCGAACGATGATGACGAGGCCGTGGGTGCCCGGGACCTCGCCGACGACCGGTGAAACCTGGACATGAACCGGCAGGGGGACTTTGCCGGGCCGTTCGATTTGCATGTTCCGAGCCAGGGGAGCCGCGTTTTGTAGGCAGGCTTGGATCGGGCAGTCGCCGCGATCGTTGTTCCGCTCACGCAGTCGCAGCGACTCGTTCTTCCACGTCTGGCCGATGATCGCGTCGGCCGCGATGCCCGTGATGCGTGTCATCGCATGGTTCCAGCGATCGACCGTGCCCTCCGCATCGGTGAACACGACGCCGTCAAGCATGTGATCGGTCAAGCGATCGTAGAACAGCTGATTGCGTCGGTCGCGAGGTGAGCCGCCGTTCGAGCGGACGCGTTGGATCAAGACGGATTCGTCGCTTCCGGGCAAGGCGCGATTCGGGTCCAGCCGGAGTTGTTGCAGCCAGCGATCGACGACGGCCCCCTGCAGCAATTCGGGGCGCTGTTCCAGCATGACGCCGTAGTCGAGCGCAAGTTCGGGGTCGAATTGCGTTCCACTGCCCCCGATCAGTTCCTGGATCGCGCGTTCGCGACTCAGGGCGGGCCGGTAGACCTGGTCGGTCGTCATCGCGTCGAAGGCGCTGGCGATGGCCAGCATCCGCGACCCCAGGGGCAACGCGTCCCCGCGAAGCGATTCTTCCTGTCGGCGGCTGTCGAACCAAGTGTCCGTGTAGCGAATGATATTCAGCAACTCGTTGTCGCCGGTGCAACCCCGCAAGATTTCGCAGGCGATCTCCGGGCACGTCGCCATGGCCAATTGTTCATCGACGGACAGCTTGCCAGGTTTTCGCAAAATCCGGTCGGGGATGCCGATCTTGCCTAGGTCGTGCAGCAAGGCGGCGACTTCCATTCGGTCGCGATCTTCTTCGGTCAACCCCAGCCGAGCCGACCACGCCGAGCAGGCCAACGCGACCCGCAAGCAGTGCGCGGCGGTCGGGGCATGCTTGGTTCGCATCGCATAGAACAGCGAAGTCGCCATGCCCAAACGGACCATCGCCAAATGGTTCTCGAACCGCATTTCTTTGTTTTCGTCGTCCGCGGCGACCGGCAAGGCGACCACGTTGTCTTGCAAGCCGGCCAACAGGTTTCGCAATCGTTCCGATTCCTGATCGGTCTGCGGCCGGGCTCCGCAGGACGGCACCGCGGCGACCTCCGGCGGGCGCGAAACCGCCGGAACGGGTACAGGGCTCAGCGAATCGACCGTCGAAGGCAACTCGGCGACGGGGCTGACAGGAAACTCGGTCATGGCAACGTGGGGGGCGAAGGGTGGGTCCAAGGCGGATGGGGCCGCCGGCGATCGGGTCGCCGTCAACTGCCCGGCGCAGTCCAACGGCACCGACCAAATGAATTCGGTCGATTCGGCGATGCAACCTCTTCAAAACCGTAGGTCAGTAAAGACTTCGCGAGAGCCTCACGGCGGTCGAATGGGCGAAAAAAAGGACAGATGTTGATCCCCATCCGGGGCGGACGAAAAGATCGTCCGGGTGATGAAAACTTGCGATTTCGCGACCCGCCACCTATCATCCAATGGACCCGCGGGATCGTCGTGGCGAAGCCCGATCGACCGTCTCGGCCCGAACCAAACGCTTACGCCGTTCGTAAGACTTGTCACGGTTCTGAGGGTCGCCGATGATGCCTTTTTCATTCAAAACGGTCTTCCGGGAAGCGACTTCAGCCACGGATCGGACAAACTGGGGCTTCTGCGGCAACCGTCCGCGGCGGAAACTTTTCCGACCTCAATTGTGCTTTCCCAGAGTGTCCATCCCGTGAGCCTGTCCGAAGTTGATCGACAATTGTTGCAGCGGTGCCTGGATGACGCGCCGCGTGCTTGGGAAGACTTCGTCGACCGGTTCTTGGGGTTGATGATTCATGTCGCCGACCACACGACCGATTCGCGCGGCACTCTGATCGATTCCCAGCTCCGCGAGGATTTGGTCAGCGAGGTCTTCGTCGTGTTGTTGCAAAACGACCGTGCGGTGCTGCGGCGGTTCCGGCGGAATTGTTCTCTGGCGACTTACTTGGCGGTCATCGCCCGCCGGGTGATCGTGCGTCGGCTGATGCAGTTTCAGGGCGTCCGTCCACGCTCGACCGCCCCCGCGCCGCCGTCGGGCGATCGGACTTCTTTGCAGGCCGCGGCCGTCGAGAGGATCGAAAACCGTGACGAAGTCGAACAGCTGATCTTGCGTTTGGACGAACAGGAGGCCCGCGCCGTGCGGATGTACCACTTGGAAGGCAAGTCGTACCGCGAGATCGGTCAGGCGATCGGGCTTGCCGAAAACAGTATCGGATCGTTGCTGACGCGTGCCCGAGAGAAAATGCGAAGCGGGACGCAGGTGACCGAGGGCAACGGCCGTCACTGACGATCGGCGACCGGGACCGAGCCGCAAAGAGGCTCGGTTTTACATCCCGGGCCGATCACCGCCCCTTGGGACGATCGGTGCGTTTTCTTACACTTGCCGGATTCGACTTCGACCACGATTCGGATCCCGCCATGAGTTCTTCGGACACGCTGCCCTCGTCCACTGACGTTTCGGTGGCCGGAGATTTGACCGACCAGCGGATCTTGGTGCTGGACTTCGGATCGCAGTACGCCCAATTGATCGCTCGGCGTGTTCGTGAACAGAACGTCTATTGCCAGATCGTCCGCCATGACTTGTCGGCCGAGCGGATCGCCGCCCTCGGCCCCAAAGGCATCATCCTGTCCGGCGGTCCGTCGAGCGTTTACGAAACCGGCGCGCCACGGTGCGATCCGGCGTTGTTTCAGATCGGCATCCCGGTGCTCGGCATTTGCTACGGCATGCAGTTGGCCTGCGCGGCGATGGGCGGAAAAGTCGATCACACGCCCAGCCGTGAATACGGTCGGGCGTCCTGCACGATCGGCAGCGGCGAAGGCTTGTTCGAAGGCTTACCCGGCGAAATCGAGGTCTGGATGAGCCACGGCGATCAGGTTTCGTCGATCAGCGACCAGTTTCGTGCGCTCGCCCAGACCAAGACCTGTCCGTACGCGGCGATCGCCCACCGGGAACTGCCGATTTTCGGAATGCAGTTTCATCCCGAGGTCACCCATACGCCGCTGGGCAGCCGGATCCTGCACAACTTTGTTCGCAAAGTCTGCGGCTGCGAGGACACTTGGCGGCTGTCGGACTTTGCCGACGAAGCGATCGGGCGGATCCGACAGCAGGTCGGCGATCGCCGCGTGATTTGCGGGCTCAGCGGTGGCGTCGATTCCTCGGTCGTCGCGGCGTTGTTGTACAAAGCGATCGGCGACCAGCTTTCCTGCATCTTGATCGACAACGGGCTGCTGCGTCAAAACGAGCAACAACTCGTGCTGAACGAGTTCGGCAACCATTTCAAAACGGACCTACATGTCGTGGACGCGGAAGATCGTTTTCTGGCTGACTTGGCCGGCGTCGTCGAACCGCAAGAGAAACGCCGTCGCATCGGTCATGCCTTCATCGATTGCTTCAAAGCCGAAGCGGAGAAGATTCAGGACGCCCATTTTTTGGCCCAAGGGACGCTCTACCCCGACGTGATCGAAAGCGGCGCGGATCTCGACGGCCCGGCCGCGACGATCAAGTTGCATCACAACGTCGGCGGCTTGCCCGATGAATTGGGGTTCGAACTGATCGAACCGTTGCGGGACTTGTTCAAAGACGAAGTCCGACGCTTGGGGCTGGAACTGGGTTTGCCCGAATCACTGGTCTGGCGACACCCGTTCCCCGGACCCGGTTTGGCCGTGCGTTGTTTGGGCGAAGTCACCCGCGACAAGCTGGTGATCCTTCGCGAAGCCGATGCGATCGTGGTGGCGGAAATCGAAGAGGCCGGGTTGTACCGCGAAACCAGTCAAGCCTTTGCGGTGCTGTTGCCGGTGCAAAGCGTCGGCGTGATGGGCGACGCCCGAACGTACGATCAAGCCGTCGCGGTCCGCTGCGTCAACACGGATGACTTCATGACGGCGGATTGGAGCCACCTGCCTTACGAATTGCTGGCCAAGATCAGCACACGAATCATCAACGAAGTCAAAGGGGTCAACCGTGTCTGCTACGACATCAGCAGCAAACCGCCCGCCACGATCGAATGGGAATGAAGCCATGGTCACCACCGGCGGAACGGCCGAATCAACGACGGCCACGCAGCCACCGCAATTGTCCGAGATCCATCCCCCGCCGGAAATCCGAGTCGCCGGAATCGACTCCTTCTCGCAGATCTTTCGAATCCGACGGGATCCGAATCGGGTTTCACTTCGTCTTTGATTTCGTCTCCACCACATCTTTTTCCTTCCGCCTCCTTCCTCACTCCTCAGACATTCTTTTCCTTCATGGGCACCCAATTCATTTACCAAGTCGAAGGCCTGACCAAAAAGCACGGTCAGCGGACGGTCTTGGACAACGTTCATTTGGCGTTTTATCCCGGTGCGAAAATCGGTGTGCTCGGTCCCAACGGGGCCGGCAAATCGACGCTGCTGCGGATCATGGCCGGCCAGGACACCGAGTTCGACGGGGTGGCCCGGTTGGGCAAAGGCTTCACCGCCGGGTATCTGCCCCAAGAACCGCCGCTGAATCGCGACAAGAACGTTTTTGAAAACGTGCAAGAAGCGGTCGCCGAACGCCAAGCGATCTTGGATCGGTACAACGAAATCAGCATGCAACTGGGCGACGTCACCGACGACGCGCAGATGCAAAAACTGTGCGACGAGATGGCGACGTTGCAAGACACCATCGACACGCACAACTTGTGGGAACTGGACCGACAAGTCGAAGTCGCGATGGAAGTCATGAATTTGCCGCCCAGTGAGGCTCGCATCGACACGCTGTCCGGCGGCGAAAAACGACGCGTCGCGATCTGTCAGTTGTTGATCCGCCAGCCGGACCTGCTGTTGCTGGACGAACCGACCAACCACCTGGACGCCGAATCGGTGTTCTGGCTGGAACAGCACTTGGCCAAGTACCCCGGAACCGTCGTCGCGGTCACGCACGATCGTTACTTTTTGGACAACGTGGCCCAGTGGATCTTGGAAATCGATCGCGGCAAGGGCGTTCCCTTTGAAGGCAATTACACCGCTTGGCTGGAGAACCGCGCCAATCGCCTGGCCTTGGAGGAGCGCAAGCAAAAAGCTCGCGAAAAAACGTTGGCTCGTGAATTGGAATGGATTCGCATGAGCCCCAAGGCGCGGCAAGCCAAAAGCAAGGCGCGGATCAAGTCCTACGAGGAGATGGCCGCGCAGTCCTACGAGGATCGTCCCGACGAATTGGAAATTCAAATTCCTTCGGGCAAACCGCTGGGCGAGGTCGTCATCGAAGCCAATCACATCCACAAGGCTTTCGGCGAAAAGGTCCTGATGGAAGACTTGTCGTTTCGCCTGCCGCCCGGCGGCATCGTCGGGGTGATCGGTCCCAACGGGGTCGGCAAAACCACCTTGTTCCGCATGTTGACCGGCCAAGACGAACCCGACAGCGGGACGATCCGGGTCGGGGAAACCGTCCAGCTCGGCTACGTCGATCAAAGTCGTGACGCGTTGGATCCCGACAAGACCGTCTATCAGGAAATCAGCGGCGGATACGACACGATCGAGATGGGCGGGCGGCACATCAACTCTCGTGCCTACGTGTCGCGGTTCAACTTCAGAAAGACGGATCAGGAAAAGAAGGTCGGCAATCTGTCCGGGGGCGAACGCAACCGCGTTCACCTGGCGTCGCTGTTGCGAAAAGGCTGCAACGTGCTGCTGCTGGACGAACCGACCAACGACTTGGATGTCGACACGTTGCGGGCACTCGAGGAAGCGATCGCCAGTTTCGCCGGCTGCGTCGTCGTGACCAGCCACGACCGCTGGTTCCTTGATCGGCTTGCCACGCATATCTTGTCGTTTGAGGGCGAAGGCCGAGTGACTTGGTGTGAAGGAAACTTCGACGACTACGAACGCAGTTTGCGAGAGCGGCTGGGCAATGTGTCCGAAGAAGAGTTCCGCAAGACGCGTTACAAGAGCATCCACGCCAGTTGAGTGTCGCCTTGCGAATCAAAAATTGTTTCCCGAAATTTGAACTGACATCACGGAGTCAACCAAACAGATGACGATTTTACGCGTCGGTACGAACGAGAAGTATTCCGAAGGCTGGGACGCGGCTTTCGGCGGATCCAAACCCAAGAAAGCGAAAACCGCCAAGGCGTCCAAAAAGAAGTCCGCCACGGCGAAGTCCACGCTGACCCGGCCGGCCAAGACCGCCAAGAAGAAACAGGCCCGGGTCGTCAAACAGGCGACCGCCGCCAAGGCCAAAACGACGGCCGGAAAGACCGCCAAGAAGCAGGCGAACAAGAAAAAGCCGACCGCTAAGCGATCCAAGAAGTAAACGATCCCCCCAGAATCCGCGTTCGGCCCCGAATCGCTTTGATTTCCACGGACGACGGTCCGCCCGCCTTTGTGATTTTACCCATCCCATGTTGTACCCCGTCGCAGCGGAGAATCTTCGCGATCCCCTCCAGCGCGTCGCTGGGTATCTGAATTTCTCGTCCGGCAAAGCGGACGTCGGGACGTTGGATGCGTGGAATCAGATCTATGCGGTCGCGATCGGTGACGACGCGCTGACCGGCCCCCCGGCGTGGTTGATCGTCAAGGCTTGGTTGGAACAAACGCTGGAACAATTGGCGGGCGATCAAGCCGCCTTCGCCGATCACAGTCAAGCCGATCGGGCGATCAGGTTGCTGTGGAGTGACCTGTTGCCGGCGTACTTGGATTTCCACAGCGACCTGTTGTTCCATCAAGAACCGGAAGTCCTGTTCAACGGGTTCTTTCTGGCGCGCGCCGCCGAGGTCATTCTGCCGCGACTGGCCGGTCACGACGACGACTCCATCATCGATGCCGCGATCGATGACCTGAACGACTACGTCGGTTATCGCCCGGTCGCGACCTTGGAGAACCATCGCGGCGAGCCTTATCCGCACGAATTCGTGCGGCCAATCCCGCTGTACATCCGCGACGTCGGCGTATCGGCAGGGCCCTACCAGCAGATCGTCGAGGTGGCGCTGGAAACGTTACGATCGACCGACGCGGATATCCTTCGTGCCGCGGGCATGGACTGCGACAAGCTGGACGAACTGGCGTTGGACCCCCGCGCCTACGATTTCGATCATCCGGTCAACCGTCGTCCCAACTATCATTTCGGCTGCTGGGACGATCGCACCGTCGGAATCGACGGGCATTTCCACCGTTTCGTGCTCCGGCAAGTCACGCTCGATGCGTTGTTGGCGCGGGTCGACGAGGCGTCGGTGTTTTCTCGTGAAGAACGACTGGTCGAATCCGCATCGGTGCTGGCGGGCACGATCCTGATGGCCAGCGGGATCAGCGGGTGGGGGCCGGGCGCGCACCAAAGCGACGTCACGTTGGCTTCCCTGATGAAGCCGATCGCGGAATTTCGGGATGCATTTTATCAAGACCGCGTTCAGCACCTCAGCGGTCCCCACGCGGCGCGTCTGGCCGCCGAACAACAAACCCATCACCAACCGTTCGGCGCGGCGCGGCAATACTTGAACGCCGCTTTGGCAAGCCGCCGGGCTTCGCAGGTCCAGCACGCCCAACTGGCGCGGTTGTACGCGCGGATGGGGTATCCGGACGCGGCGTCGAAACAGTCCGACGTCGTCGCGGTACCGTCGGCGCGGATGATGTCGCGGATCGATTGTGACTTCACGTCGGGGCTTCGCGCGCTCCGCGCCGGGCGACTTCGCGACGCGGTTCCGGTCGTCGAAACCGCTTTCGAGCGAATGCAAAAGATGATCGCCTGCGGCGCGTTGATCGACCCGTGGGACTTGCTGGCCTTCGGCGGGAATTTTTCGCTGTTTCCCGGCCCCGAAAGCTCGATTCATGACGGACGCGTCGATGACATCTTGTACGTCGTCGATCAACTGTTCGGCTACACGGCGCGGGTCTGGAGCGAAGCGGCGGCGAGCGACGATTCACAGGCCTACGATGAACTGGAATCGCAATATCGATCGATCGCCCAGTGGTGGCGAAAGTTCGCCGCCCACACCGTCGAATCGATCGAAGCGACCGATCCGCTGGAGTCCTACGAGTCCGCCAAGCTGGTCTCGCGGGCGCTGCGGCTGTGGCATCGCGGCGGCGCGGCGGCCGGGGACGTGAAATTCTGGGCGCCCCATGCGGACTTGTTCGATTCGCCCCGCGCGTACTCGTTGGTCATTTCGGCACTCCTGGAACGCCGTGACTTTATCCCGGCGATGGCGTTGCTGGTGCACTGGCTGGGACGCGCCGATGAAGTCGGGCTTTCCCATGGCGGCAGTTCGTTGCCGCGACTTTCGGAACGTTGGTTGCTGCGGCTCCGCGGCCTGCAGACGCCGGAACAGTCCGACCGCCCGCTGACCGTCGACGATCCGGGCTCCGACGATGCGGTCGACGTGCCGCCGGCCGATTGGGCTTTGGTCCGTAAGCTGTTCGATTACTACGAAGCCAACGCCGAACACTACTGGTCCGCCCCGCGATTCGACTTGGCGGACGATCGTTCCAAAGGCGACCATCGACAGCGGGATTGGAACGCGGAACTGACTGCGGCGAACGATCCCGATTCCGCACCAGAGGATTCATCCGACGACGAAGAAGAGGATCTGTTCGCGGCGGCTTATGAAGACATGGTCTACGAAGACACCACCGACGACGGTCACGAAGGCGCGGTGTTCGATTTCGGTGGCGACGAAGGCAGCCGCGACGAATTGCAAGCGGAATCGAAAAGGCTGACCGAACATTTGGCGTTCTTGCAATCGCTGGCACGAATGTGGTCGGTCGCCGCGGACATGGTCGTCGCCCGGCATTTTGACGACAGCATCCCGTCGGACCAAGACGACAGTCTCGATTACCTGAACGCTTGGGCCGAACGAGCACGACAGAACCGAGTCGGGCTGTTGGAATTGCTCGACGATGTGGAGAATTACAAAATCAAGCCGGCCGGGACGGACAAGGAATCGCTGAAAAGTTACGACCGAAGCCGGCTGTTGCGTGATTCGTTGATGGAAAGAATCATCGGCACGGCGGTCGAAATGAGCGACGCACGGCGGTTGGTGTGCGGCGCGATCGATGCGATCAGCGACGGCGCGACGGAAGCTTCGCACGATCGCTTGCCCGAAGACGATCCCCAAGCGATCGCCTTGTTCGCCGCGCTGATCGCCGGCAACGTCGACAAAGCGAGGTTGTTGTTTCCCGAGTTTCTGGACGTCATCCACAACAAGAGTTTGCTATACATCCCGCTGTCACGCGGCGGCGCGCCGGTGAAGATCTATGTGGCCCGGCTGCGTCAGCGAGTGCTTCGTCATCTGGTTCACTGGTTGCCGCGACGCGGAATGATCGTCGAAGCATGCCGGCTGATCGAAACGGCTCGCTTGATGGAGCAACAAAACCCGATCGGCATCGGTGCGGTGACGGAGTTCGACGGTTTGTTCGCCGACGGTTTTCGCGCGTTGGTGCTGTCGATCGTCCATTCGGTCAAGGCTTCGATTGCAAAGCCGAAAGCGACGCCGGCGGGAAGCACGGAATCAACCAAAGGCAAAAAGTCCGTCCGCGCGCGACGTCGGCAACTGGCCAAACAGTTCGACGACCGGGTGGCCCAGCGGTTGATCCCTTCGCTGGAAAAAATCACCGAGGTCATGTTGGGCAGTTGGTTGGCGCATAGTCAAACCTTGCGTTTGTCGCCGCTGGAAACGGTCACCGATCCCAAGAAATGGGACCTGTTGGTCACGTTCATCCGGCGTTACGGCGATCCGCTGTTCACGCAGACCTATTTGCAACTGGGCAACGTCCGCGCCGTGCTGCACCAAGGCGTCGCGTCTTGGTTGCAACGGGCGCTCAACGACGGCGACGAAAGCCTGGACGACACCCGGTTGTTCGCGGATCTGCAAAGCGGAGCGTTGACCGTGGACGAAGCGGCGCGGGCACTGACGTTGGTGTACGAATCGGTATTCGATCACCACGCCGAGTATCTGGATTACAACAGCACGACCACGCAAAGCGACCGCGGCGAGTTGCTTTACATGTTTCTGGATTTTCTCCGCTTGCGAGCCCGATACGAACGCATCGCTTGGAACTTGAAGCCGGTCATGTGGGCGCACGAGGTCTTGGTCCATGCGGGACTGGATCACGCCGCGATGACGTGGCGACGATCGTTGGCCGAACGGATCGGCAGCGAAGCGGAGGTGTACGTCGAAAAGCTGCAGAAACTGCAAAGCGATTACGCGATGAGGATGCCGACGGTCGCCGATCGGATCGCCGAACGGTTCTCGCGACCGATGACGATCGACCGCATGCGGGCATTGGTGGCGCCGGCGCTGGCCGACGCGGAAGCCCATCGGTCCAGCGTGGCGTTCGAATTGTTGGAGCAGGAAGCCGAATTGCTGACGAAAAACCCGGCCGGTGTCGGATTGGACGCACCGGCGTGGTTGACCGCCTTGGAAGCCGAAGTCGAAAAGCTAGCAAAGCGATCGGCTGCCAGTCAAATTGACCCAGAGGCGTTGATCACGATCGGGATCTTGCCGCTTTCGGTCGACGAATTGCGAGACCAACTTACCGTCGCGAGTACCCAGGGACGTCGACTTCCACATCGCAAATGAAGACGGCTTCGTCGATTCGAGTCGGCGTCGCATTGCGGCAAGGGCGGATCGCGACTCGTCGTTCGGGTGACGCGATGTCGCAGATTCGATTGTCGCAACGCAAAATGTCGGCGAACAAATCTTTACAAGCTCGCGCTTCGCCGACATACTCCTGGTCGCCCGGTCGCACTGTCGATCGACGCGGGTACGACGAGCGATGGCTTGTCGAATCGAAGTCTTCATTGACAGTCGGGGATCAGGCTTTCGCACGGATGAACACGATAGCAATCAACCAACTTTCGACACTTCGTTGGGGCATGCAGGACGATGCGTTGGCGTATAGCGATCGAGGTTTCGCCGGCATCGGCATTTATCGACAGAAGCTGGATGATTTCGGTTTGGACCGAACGGTCGAATTGCTTGCCGAAACTTCGTTGACGGTCACTTCACTCAGTTGGGCAGGCGGATTCACGGGCAGCGACGGGCGGCGATTCGACGACGCGGTGGCCGATGCGATGGTCGCGATCCGACAAGCCGCCAATCTTCGCGCCGAGAGTTTGATCGTGTTGGCCGGAGGGCGAAACAACCATATTCGCAATCACGTTCGTCGCACGCTGATCGATGCCCTGCGACGCGTCAGTTGCGTGGCGGAAGAATTCGGCGTTCAGCTTTCGATGGAACCGATTCATCCCGGTTGCGGCGAAGAATGGTGTTTCATCAACGATCTTGAATCTTGTTTGCAAGTCATCGAATCGGTGGGCAGTCCGAATTTGGGGATGGTTCTCGACACGTACCACGTCGGGATGGACGAGGAAGTAGTGCGTTGGTTGCCGGACATCGTGCCGCATTTGCGGTTGGTTCAATTGGGTGACGCCCGGCATTCCCCGTTGGGTGAAATGAATCGCTGCTTGCTGGGTGACGGATGCGTGCCGTTGCCCACCATTTTGCAGACGCTCCGCGATCATCATTACGAAGGGCCGATCGAAGTCGAATTGTTGGGCGAAGACGTCGAGTCGCTCAGTTATGACCAAGTGCTGGACCACACCAAACGCTTCGTCGATCGCGTCTTGCCCGATACGGCACGGACTTCGATGCGATGACAGGCCGCCGAGTCGGTCCGGGGTTCGGACCGCGAATCGACGCTCAGCGCCTGGCCGCGGTGGCGGCTTGCCAAAGCGGAATGCGTTGGTCCTCGGGCAGCCAACGGCGATTCTCTTTTTCCGGGTCTCGCTGCGTCCACGTTTCCTGGTACTGGCCGGATTCGACGCGGCGAAGCGAACCGTTTTCGCGCCACGAGACGTGATGTCCGCGAGGTTTCCAGGTCTGCTTGGGCAACTGTTCGGGCGATTTCACCAGTCGCCAGCCCCGGACCAAAAACCGTTGTTGTTCGGGCGACCAATCGTAGAAGATCAGTTGCCGAAAGACTTCGCGTCCTTCGTCGTCCAGAAAGTGATTCAGTTCGATCAGATCGACGCGGACGGTGCCCTGGTCGGCCGGGCCGTCCGGGGTGTTCAGGCCGGACACGGCCAGCACACAAAGGGAAAAAAGGGTCGTCATGATTGATCTCCCGAGCAGTTTCGCGCAAGCGTTTCATCCCCAGTCTGATCCAATAGCAAAAGGATGAAAGCTCGGTAAAGGCCGAGTTTGCCGGCCCGGGGGCCAGCTTCGCCGAAACCGGCGATTAGGCAAAAAACGCCTCCCCAAGCCTTGGCGTGTCAACGCGCCGGCGCTGAAGTACAATGCGGCTTCGGCGGAACGCGACGGGTGCCAACGTCGCCATCGGCTGACTTCCTTTTCGTTTTTCAAGAGTGATGGATTCAACAGGATGATCCAGATGCAATTCATCGAACTGACCGGCAAGACGCTGCTGGATGTCGTCAACGAGGGTGAAGTCGACTTCAAGGAACTGCACGACGCCGGCGTGACGGGCGATTCGATCGTGCGGATCAACAAGTACGGCGAGATCGAGCTTCGCAAGCCTCACGGCTGGGTGTTGGTCGGCGGGTTGATCGGCAATTTCGAAGAACGCCTGTGCCGCCTGACCGGTCTGGATTGGGCCTGATGCTGGACGGCTCGAAGCATTCGCCTTGACGGTTTTGTCGGGGTGAGCGTTTTCATTCCGTCGGCGTAAACCATTTGGACGCCCGACGGGTGCGGCGATCCCCAGCACTTTCGCTCGTTCGCGTCCTTGCCGTCGGGCCACAACTCGGGTTCCCATCGCACCGTGCCTCCCGATCCGCCGATTCAGCGGAAGAGCCCAAAAAGCAGACGCTCGGATTCTGGTAGGAACAGCAACCGAACCGGATAGCAAAAGCCCTCAAAGTGAACCGATTTGTACGGCATGAATTTGATGCTAGACCCACGGCGAACACCGTTGCTCCTTGTCGCAGTGAGATTGACCGAAGTATTCGATTCGTAGTCGTAGGTGCATTTGGATCTCTGCGAGTCTTCTGGATTCACATGGGGAACCAGCATGACCTCACTCATGAGAATGGGAAACTGAATGCCCCAGCGAGAATTGCGGAAATTCCCGACGAATTGCTGGGAACCTTCTGCTTCCTTCACGACAACATCATAGGACTGTATGAATCCTTGATCCGTCTTCTTCAACGCTTCACGATTCTCACGCGACAGCCGAACGATCTCCGGCAAACTTTGCGCTGTGGCGACTCCGGAAGCGAGCACCGCAGCGATGCACGCGACAAGTTGGACCCAAACGATCGAGTATCTCGCCAAGTGCCCGGTCTTTCCGATCGGACTCCCGCGACGGCACCACCCAACGGTCGTCCGGAGACGTTTGCAACAATTCGTTGACGTGTTGATCGGCCAAGCCGAAAAAAGCTAAGCACCGAACGCAATGTCGCGGACGGTCATTGAACCAGTTGCTCACATGACGAAGACGACCCGTGCCGCGTGGGAACTCATCGAAATTTCATGGCAGGCGAAACGAATGTTCCGGCGTCTTATCGACCAACAAAGCATCGTTGGATTTCCCCGACCTTCGAACGCCTCGATAGCGGATCAAATCGTACAGTCGCCCGGTCGGGAACGATCGACGTGCCGCCTCAGCGGGCAGAAGGGCATCCAGGTCTTGGCACAAACGCGACACCGTTCGTCGCCGAACGCGAGAACTCGCTCGGTGGTATCGGTGAAACAGCTTCAGTTCCGGAGGACAGACCAGTCCCGGGTGACGGCCCAGCATTACCTGGAGCAGCGTCGTACCGGATTTTGGGGCATCGGCGATCCACTGATCGTATGCGACGAAATGCCACGGAACCAGATTTCATGGAAAAGATTTTCATTTTTTTGCGAATTTACGGTTGCCTATGTCCCCGGGCATAGCCGCCGTGTCGGCAGTGTTGATGCATTTCAAAGGTAGCGGTGCGGCGCAATCCGCCCGGTGACGTGGTATCGGGCGGCTCGCGCCGTGCCGCTAAAAAAGTGACGAAAACAATCGATGTCCCAAGTGGTCGCAGATCCCGCTTTGAACAGCCCGGCCTAGCGTCAGCCACTCAGCCCCGCTTTCCAATGCTTCACGCGACCGGCATCCAATCGTCCCGATCGACCGCCGACGCAAACGTCGCCGCGAATGCCGAAACCGTCCACGGGAATGCCCTCCCGTGAACAGCGTCTCATGTCAGCGCGGCGAACGGTCCCCGCCAGCACCATGAAGATATCGTGACGATGCGCCTGGTCGACGAGCCGACGGATTCCATGCCAGCCGAGGTGTTGGATCGAACAGCGGCCTTGCTTGATGAACGTGTCGACCAGAAAGTATTTCAAGCCTGATTCGGCGGCCGCCGCCAAGATCAACTCGGGGGCCAAGCAACCTGCCGCGACGTGGTCCGCGTAAGCCACCGCCACGAGCGAAACCGAATCCGGTAGCTCCTGCCGAACGTCACACCAAAGCTGCTTGACGGTCTGATCGCTCCGGCAGCCCGAGGGTCCGGCCTTGGAAAAGGTGAACGCTTCGGGCACCGACGCCGCGACACGCCGTGCTTGCGATCCCTCCCCCAGTGCGGCGGACAGCCGGAAATCCAGTGCGGCGGACAGCCGGAATTCCTGACCGGTTGCCTGCCCGTTCGCGACACCGGCGGAGACTCCAAACAGCTCGCTGGCCTGTTTCCACACACACGGGTCGACGGGCGCAAGCGGACCGGCTGCCGGATTCTTGAAATCCAGGATGTCCGTACAGCCGGCGATCGCGGCTTCGGCCTCGCACAGATTCTTCACGCTGACCAACAGAGAAGGCATCGGGAATCACCAAGAATAGGGGCAACAAACCAACGGATAGGCCGAAGGCATCGCGTGCATTACAGTGAGTCACACCATCGGGTGATCCACAACGCGAGATCCACAACGCGACGAACGTCGACCTTGAACTACCAATCCATCAAGACGCCTGAACAACTCAGCAAGCTTTGCGATGTTTTATCAAAGCAGAAAGTGCTGGGATTTGATACCGAATTTGTCTCCGAGGACAGCTATCGTCCCGACCTTTGTTTGATCCAAGTCGCCGCGGGCGACGTGCTGGCCGTTGTCGACCCCTACGCCGTCGGGGACACGACGCCGTTCTGGGATCTTCTGGCAACGCCCGGTCGCACGGTGATCGCTCACGCGGCTCGAGAAGAATGCCGCTTCTGCTATCGCTTCACGGGAAAGCCGATCGCAGGTCTGTTCGACACCCAGCTATCGGCCGGTTTCGTCGGTTTGGAGTATCCGGCCTCGTTGGGCACGCTCGTGCAAAAAATTCTTGGCAAGAAATTGTCCAAGGGTGAAACGCGAACCGACTGGCGACACCGTCCGCTGACTTCCGAGCAAGTCGTTTACGCGCTGCAAGACGTCACGGATTTGGAAGCGCTTTACGAGAACATCCGTCGCAGGGTGGACGAACTGGGCCGGCAAGCTTGGGTCGATGAGGAATCGATGGTGTTTCAGCAAAAGATCATCGACGCCGAGAATCAAGAAAATTGGCGACGGGTCAGCGGTTCATCCGGCTTGCGTGCTCGTCAGCTGGAGATCGTCCGCCGATTGTGGCAATGGCGTGAGCGTTTGGCGGAAGAACTCGATCGCATCCCCAAACGCGTGTTGCGGGACGACTTGGTCGTCGAACTGGCTCGCCGCGGCAGCACCGATGTCGCCAAGATTCGCGGGATTCGGGGAATGGAGCGTCGGAATTTGCACGGCGAATACGAAAAAATCGCCGCCGCGATTCGCTCGGCGCTCGACACTCCCGAGGAAGACTTGCCCAGGAAGGCCAAGGGCAGTCGACGCGTCGTTTCGCCCATGCTCAGTCAGTTCTTGTCGACTTCGATCGCTTGTATCAGTCGCCAGCACCGGTTGTCGCCGTCGATCGTCGGCAACGCGGAAGACGTTCGTGACTTGCTCGGATACGAATTGGATCACCACTCGGGCGAAGCCGAACCGGCTTTGCTGCGGGGCTGGCGTGGAGAAATCGTCGGCAGATCGTTTCGCAAACTGCTGGCCGGTGAATTGGCGATCCGAGTCGCCGATGTCAGCGAAGCCCAACCGCTGGAGTTCATCGAAGTCGACGAGGCATGATCGACGAGGCATGATCGTCGGACGTTCCGATTTCTGTCCCGGATCGGGGATTGGGGCGACGAAGAAGACGTCGCCGGAAAAGGCGGCCGGTGGCACCGAAAACCACCGGAAAGCTTTCGGCTAGCGGTTGTCGCCGTCGGTACTGCGGCGGCTGACGCGGTCGCTGTTGGGGCTCATGTAGTGCGTGGCTTCTTCGGCCAGCAGCGTGATGTCACCCGATCGGATTTCCGTGCGGAAGCGGTGGTGACCGGCGGTTTGAGCCTTGGCGATGACCTGCAAGCGAATCTCCTGCCCCGGCGCGATCCGGTCGATCGGGTCGAACAAGACTTGACCGGTCAGGACTTCGCCACTTTGACCGGCGACCCGGTGTGGTTCGATGCCGTGACTGAATTGAGCGATCGCGCGAACGTTGCGAGCTTCTTTGCTGCCTCGGTTGCGAACGATGATCTCGTATACCACGTCTTCGTCGATCGGTGCGGGGGCCGGCGGGTCGTTGACCGACAACACCAGGTCGGCGATGGCTTCGACCGACGTTCCCAAGCTGACGCTGGCGGTTCCGGCGGCGGTGCCCGCACAGTCGAACGCGAAGAGCTGTTCGCCCGTGGCCGTCATCTGACACTTGAAATCGTACTGGCGAATCGCCTTGGGTGACATCGAGTCGATCTTCCAACGCAGTTCGTTGTCTTGGACGCTGGCGCCTTCGAGTCCGCCCAAGTACTTCACACCGGCGGGCAAGCGAAGCGTCGCGACGACGTTTTTGCTGATCGCGGTGCCGACGTTGCGAAGCGTCAGTTGATAGGTGGATTCCGCGTTTTGGTATTTCAATTGCGGTCCCGAGAGCACGGCTTCCAGTTTTGCCGCCGACACGCGAATCACCTTGTCGGCTTCGGCACGAAGTTCCAAATCGCCGGCGGCCAGACCGTGGATGCGAAGATCACCTAGATCGTGCGCGGTCAGTTCGACTTCGAATTGGGCTTCTTTGCCGGCCGGAATGTTACCGATCTTTTGCGACTGAGGCGTCGCCGAGTTGGGTGACAGCGTGAACACGACATCGGGAGCGATTCCGTCGCCCGGGTTCAGCACGCGGACTTTGTACGTTTCCGATTCGCCGTAGATGACTTCGTCGGGACCGTCGATGAACAGGGACAACTTGGGTTGTTGGACACGAACCTTGGCGACGCTGCGCTGCGGCACCAGCGTCCAGTCGACGTCGACGTCGTACAAACCGCTTCGCAGGGCTTTGAGTTGCAGTAACATCGTTTCGGTCTTGCCGGCGGGCAAGCGATCGATCGTCCATGTCAAACGCTCGGTCTTGTCGTCCGAATTTTTTTCGACGCGACCTTGGGACGTCTGTTGGTCTTTGACCTCGGCCCAATCCGGCACCATGGCGCGAACCAACAAGCCTTCGGCATCGATGCTGCCTCGGTTCTCGACTCGGATTTCGTACTGACGGGTTTGGCGGATCATCATCTCACCGGGGCCGTGCGTGACGACTCGGATCGACGGCAACTCGGTCGCCACGGCGGTGTTGCCGGGCGGCAATTGACGTGTGTTTCCGCTGTCGACGACGGTGGCGGGCCCGGGCGATGGCTGGGCGGGCGATGGCTGGGCGGGTGATGGCTGGGCGGACCGCGGGGCTTGGCGAGCCGAATCGCTCGGAACGTTGATTGGCATGGAGCCGGCATCGGCTTTGGAAACGTTCGGCAATGTCAGCGGCGCCGAATCGG
>Ga0102938_10001048_pt1 | contig 21042 bp, 16 predicted proteins | sample SalPonR2_B_D2_MG_FD_84516 | JGI IMG/M metagenome (GOLD analysis project Ga0102938, IMG submission 84516) | Salt pond soil microbial communities from South San Francisco under conditions of wetland restoration - Salt Pond MetaG R2_B_D2_MG | ecosystem: Environmental > Aquatic > Marine >... | reverse complement strand
TGGGTTACTACTCGCTACAGCATGACTTTCCTGTGATGCGTGTCCGCCACGTGTATCACCGCGAAGGGGCCATCTGGCCATTCACCGTGGTCGGGCGTCCGCCTCAGGAGGACACCACCTTCGGCGAACTGATCCATGAGCTGACCGGTCCGATCATCCCTTCGGTGATCCCCGGCGTCAACGCGGTCAACGCGGTCGACGCAGCGGGAGTCCACCCATTGCTGCTGGCGGTCGGCAGCGAACGCTACATGCCCTACCTGCAAGCCCAACAGCCGCAAGAACTGCTGACTCAGGCCAACTCGATTTTAGGAAATGGTCAGTTGTCGCTGGCGAAGTATTTGATGATCGTCAACGGTGCCGATGACCCCGCGTTGGACATCCATGACGTCGGAGCTTTCTTGGGGCATCTGCTGCGTCGAGTCGACTGGCGGCGCGATTTGCATTTCCAAACGCGGACCACCATCGACACGCTGGACTACAGCGGCAGTGGATTCAATCGCGGCTCGAAAGTCGTGATCGCCGCGACCGGTGCAGTGCAGCGTGAGTTGCCGTCGACGCTGCCGGCGGGGCTGGAATTGCCAGCCGGTTTTCCAGCCGCCGAAGTGGTCGCGCCCGGCATCTTGGCGATCACCGGTCCGCCCTGTCACGACGCGTCGCAGCGAGCGGAACTGGAGCGGATGGTCGCTTCCTGCGGTGGCGACCATCCGATCAATGCGTTTCCTTGGATCACGGTCTGTGACGATGCGCCGTTCGCCGCCGCAACGCTGAACAATTGGCTGTGGGTGACCTTTACACGCAGCAATCCGGCGACCGACGTGTTCGGAATCGAAGCCGAAACGGTGGCCAAACACTGGGGCTGTCGTGGAGCCCTCGTCGTCGACGCGAGACGCAAGCCGCATCACGCGCCGCCGGTGGTCGAAGATGCCGAGACGCTGCGTCGCGTCGATGCCCGCGCGGCGCGTGGCGGTGAGCTGGCAAAGTACTTGTAAGGCGGCGAGCAAACAGTAACCAACCATGGAGATGCATCGATGACGAATTGGACGGAGCTGTTCGGAGTCTCCCAGCCGGTGGCGTTGATCACCGGCAGTGGCAGCCCACGTGTCGGCAATGTGGTGGCGCGGCACCTGGCAACCTTTGGCTGCCGAATCGTACTGCACGCGAATACGAGCATCACCGAAGCGGAGACGACGGCGGAGGAACTACGTGCCGCGGGAACGGAAGTGATGGTCGTACAAGGAGCCGTCGATCAACCGGAGGAGGTCGAGCAATTCGTGGCCAATACCATCGAAGCGTTCGGACGACTCGACATCTTGATCAACAGTGCGGCGATCTGGAGCCCCAAGAAACTGGAAGAGGTCACGGCCGCCGACGTTCGCAGATATTTAGAGGTCAATACGCTCGGTAGCTTCGTCGCCGCACGGGCCGCAGGGTTACAGATGGTCAAGCAGGAGCGGGGCGGAGTGATCATCAATATCGGTGACTGGGCACTGGCGAGACCCTACCTGGATCATGCGGCCTATTTCCCCAGCAAAGGGGCGATTGAAGCGATGACGCGCTCGTTGGCGGTCGAACTGGCCGAACGCAACCGCGGGGTGCGGGTTAATTGTATCCATCCTGGGCCCGTATTATTGGCCGATGATTTAGCGCCGGAAAAACGGGAAGCAGTCGCGGCGAGCACGCTGCTGAAGCGGGTCGGTACGCCCGAGCATGTGGCTCATGCCGTCCAGTTTTTGATCGAAAACGATTTCGTCACCGGAGCCGCCATTCCTGTCGACGGAGGACGCACGATCTATGCCGACGATGGGCTGCAGACGCGGCACTGCATTGGCTAGCTGCTAGCCGCTCTCGAGCTCATCGCCGCGACCGAGGCCGTACGGGTGCGCGCCGCTGGCGATGCGCAACAAACCGCTACCGGCGTCGAATCCGCTGCGATAAATCGTCGTCGTGAAGGTACTGCCGGATCCGCATCGTTACGTTGGCTTGTTGCTTTGCTTCGGCGAAGGGCAGCGAAGTGTCGATCAGCCCCAACTGATAGGCCATCGAATCGCTATGACCAGGCAGCAAGTTTTCCAGCGAACTGGGAACCGCGTCGGGACGGATCGTATTGATATGTTCGATCAGATTGGTGGTGCAGTTGTTGGTCAGCGAGTCGTAGAACTCCGGTTGTCGGGCCAACTGATTCGCCCGGCGCAAAACATGTCGCAGCAGTTCGGCTGATTTTTCAGGACCTGCGATGGAGCGATACAGATAGACCTCATCGCGTCGGAGCTCCGCCCGCAATCCCAGCAGGTCGGTTTCATCGCCCAGGATATAGATCAGCTCGAATTGCCGCACCGAACCAGCAGCCGCAGAGAACGCTTCGCCTTGCTCCAGGCGTGCTTCGACCGACGCCACCAACTGCCGCCCATCGGCAAAACCGAAGCTCAGCATGGTGTGAGCCAGCACGGGCGCTTCAGGAAACGGCACGACAATAAAATCGACCGTCCGCACGTCTTCCCAGCGGACCTGCCAGTCGTTGTATCTGACGACCGCTCGATCGGCGGTCTGCCAACGGCATTGCCGCACGTTTCGAATTGTGGCCTGCTTGTCGTCCAGTTCGGCATGCGCCAGCACGGCCAATTGTGGCTGCCACCGACGGTGCTGTTGCGGTTGATCGGCGACTCGTTCTGGCAGCCTTCTCAGCCACTGTTCGGAAAATTGCAGCGGCGAGCAGCCGGCGAGTGCTAGCACCGCCCACGCAAACAACCGACCGATGCGAGGATCCCAAACAACCATGGCTGGTTGGTCGCAACAACGGCCAAAAAAATCAAGATCAGTTCGGGCTTCGGTAGCCGCCACCCGCGCTCCGCAGGCGGCAGCATCTGAAGCGAACCGTTAGCGATCGAACATGCGTTTGAGCATGTAGAACGTCGCCGAACGTCCAGCGCGGGCGATGGAGCGAGTCAGCGGGATTTCTTTCGGGCAGACGGCAACGCAGTTTTGAGCGTTCCCGCAAACCTGCACCCCACCGGTACCGGTCAAGGCTCCCAGGCGGTCGTCAGCTAATGCCTTGCCCGTGGGATGGTTGTTGAACAGCATCGCCTGCGAAATCGCATGCGCCCCGATGAAGCCTTTGTTGTAGGCCGCCTGTTTCCGTTCTTCGAACTCTTCTTCGGTTTCCCCCGGCTCCCGTTCAACTTCCACTTTCAGGAACTGCGGGCAAGCTTCTAGGCAGCAACCACAGCTCATGCATTGGCTGAGCGGGTAGTTGTACTCCTGCTGCTTCCTCGACTGGCGTTCGCCCGGGCCCATGTTGTAGTAGCTGTCGACGGGGACCCAAGCCTTGACGCGCTTGAGCGAATGGAACAGACGCGAACGGTCAACCATCAGGTCTCGAACGACCGGGAACTTGGACATCGGTTCCAGCACAATTTCGTCGGGCTGATCGGCCAACAGCCGTTCAACCAACGCGCTGCAGCTCTGCCGCACCCGACCGTTGATGACCATCGTGCAGGAACCGCAAACCTCCTCCAGACAGCCACAATCCCAAGCCACCGGAGCGACTTTTTGGCCGTCGACCGTTTTGCCGATGGCCGCGATCCGCTGGAGGATGCTGATCACGTTCATTTCCGCTTCATGGGGAACGCTGAACAGTTGCCAATAGGGTTCTTGGCCCGGGCCATCCTGGCGACGAACGCGAACCTTGATCGGTGGACGATTCTTCGTGCTTGATTCTTGAGCGATCATGAAAAATTATCCCGTGGTGACGGGTTGGTTGGGATTGTTCTTGTTTAACGCATCGGACTGCTTGGCCGCGGCCCGCTCTTTCCAAACTTCCTCGATGACTTCGGCACCGACCAGACCATATAGTCGAGGGCGAGGTGGAATCAGCGAGGTATCGACATCTTCATAAGACAGCTCCGGCTGCTGGGTCGAGGCGTTCCAGGTGGCGACGGTCGACTTCAGGTACTTCCGGTTGTTCTCCTCAAACGCGTCGCACCACGCTTCCGCCTGTTGGCGACGTTCCGCGTGCGAGTCGGCCGTCAGGCTGGGCTTTTGGAAATCGGGTTTGAAGTGAGCTCCGCGGCATTCGTCACGGCGCAGGGCTCCTTCGAGCAAACACTTGGCGAGCGGGAACATGTCCTGCACCGCTTTGGCAAAGATTACGTTTTGGTTGGTCCATGAACCTTGATCGGAGAGGTGAACTTTCATCGCCCGCTGATGTAAGTCTTCGACCTTGGCAAGGGCTTCGGTCAACTGGTCGTTGCGCCGAACAACTGTGGCCGTTCGCGTCATCACATCGCCCAGTTCTTGATGGATCAAATAGGGGTTTTCGTCGCCTTCCCCTTTCAACAATCCGTTGTGCCGATCTTGCTCGGCTTTCACGGCGCTGGCCAACAGCGATTCTGGCACATCGCGATACGAGCCACCTGCGTTTTCGGCAAACGCGATCAGCGAAGGGCTGGCGAATAAACCGGTGAAGATGCACGACAGCAGCGAGTTGGCTCCCAAGCGGTTGGCACCGTGGTAGTGGTAATCGCATTCGCCCATCGCATACAGGCCGGGAATCCGAGTCATCTGGTTTTGCGGAGCCCCCGGTTCCAAACCGCCATCGGCCGACCGCTGATAGTCGGCCCACAGACCGCCCATGCTGTAGTGCACCGCCGGGAAAATCTTCATCGGCGTATCGCGCGGATTCACCCCTTGGAACTTTTCGTAGATTTCCAAAATGCCGCCCAGTTTGCGATCGAGTTCACGTCGATCGATGTGCGTCAAGTCCAAGTAGACACACATCCGGTCCGCTTCGGCGCTCATACCTTCATTGACACAGACGTCGAAAATTTCCCGCGTGGCGATATCGCGCGGCACCAAGTTGCCATATTCCGGGAAATGCTCTTCCAGGAAATAGAAGCGGTCGGAATCGGGGATTGCCGTTGGATCGCGAGGGTCCTGTGGTGTTCGCGGCACCCAGACGCGGCCCCCTTCGCCACGGGCCGATTCGCTCATCAAACGCAGTTTGTCGCTACCTGGAATCGCCGTCGGGTGAACCTGGATGAACTCGCCGTTAGCGTAATCGGCTCCCGCTTGAAAGCAGCGGCTCGCAGCGCTGCCGTTGCAGAAGACGCTCATCGTGCTGCGACCGTACAACAGCCCGCAGCCACCCGAAGCGACCACCACGGCATCGGCGGGAAAGGCGCGGATCTCCATCGTGCTCATGTCCTGAGCCACCACGCCACGGCACCGGCCGTCGTCATCTTTAATCGGACGGAGGAAGTCCCAAAATTCAAATTTGCGAACCAAACCTTCGGCTTCACGACGTCGAACCTGTTCATCCAGGGCATACAGCAACTGTTGGCCTGTCGTGGCTCCCGCAAACGCGGTCCGCTTGTAAAGCGTACCACCGAAGCGACGGCGATCGATAAAGCCTTCACCGGTGCGGTTAAAGGGAACCCCCAGGCGGTCCATCAGCTCGATCACTTTCGGTGCCCAGAACGCCATCTCCTTGACCGGCGGCTGGTGATTCAAAAAATCTCCGCCGTAAACCGTGTCGTCGAAGTGTTTCCACTCGTTGTCGCCCAACTGCCGAGTTTGGTCGTTGCACGCATTGATCCCCCCTTGAGCGCAGACGCTATGGGATCGTTTGACCGGCGTGAGACTGATTAGGTCAACAGAGACCCCTAGTTCGGTTAGCTTCATCGTGGCGGCCAATCCGGCCAGTCCACCACCAACAACAACGACTCGATGGGCGCTCATGAAAGACTCCGTGGGGGAGTAAAAGACAGTGTTTGACGCTAGTTTTCGGGAATGCTTGGAACAGGCTCGGGATCGCTCGGAGCCGAATCGGATTCGGCAGGCGCCGGCTCAGCCACTGCGGCGGCGTCCGCATCCGGAGTCACGGCCGACTCGGAATCCTTCGGGGACGGAGGGTTAACCGGAGTTCGGCCCTGCATCGTAACATCGGGTTGCGTCCGTTTCTCAATCGACAGCGGCACGATGCCCGCTTCGGTCGCTACCGGATACATGCGATTTTCGATTACTTCCGCTTCCACGGGATCGAGCGACACAGCACCCCACCAAGCGGAGACGCCGACCACTGCCAGCAGCAGCCCAAAGACCGTGCAGACCTTGGTGGCCCGCAGTTGGGCTTCGGCAGAGATCCACAGTCCCCAGGTGATGCCTGCCGACCACAAGCCGTTGGCCAAATGGTAAACGCAAGCCAACACGCCGGCTAAGTAAAACGTGGGCCACGCCCAACCATCCATCGAGCGGGCGAGTGTCGATGCCGCGTTGTAGGGGCGGAAGTTGGCCATCCCCAACGGCGTTGCCACGTAAGTGTGCCAAAAGTGAAAGTGAAACCAGCCATGCAGGTGAAAGACATGCACCAGCAGAAATACCAGTGCCACCAATCCCGTCCACCGCTGCCAAACGTAACGACGATTCTGAGAATACGGGTAATTGCTGGTGTTGCTGCGACCATTGACCGCAATCCAGACGCCGAACAATCCGTGGAACAGTAGGGGAGCAAAGATGAGCCCCCACTCGACCAGCGGCAGAATCCGACCCAACGAATGAATCGTATAGACGGCTCGCTGGAAGGTCTCCGTTCCGTTCAAAATGCTGGCGTTGGTGACCAAATGGACCACCATATAGGCACCCAGCGGAACCAACCCCGTTAAGGAATGGAGGCGGCGAATGGCGAATTCATGCCGCCAGTAAAAGCTGATTGGAGTCGATAGTTCGGTCACGCGTCAGCAACCAATTCGAGGGCGGGAAAAAAACACCAAATGGCGACGCCCAGGTTTGTCGCGACCGGTGGCGTTCTGAACAATAATGCCAATGGTAGGGCCTCTGTTAACGTTCGCAAGCGGCAGGAGACAACGATTCTTTGCCAACCGCTGACCAGCCAATGTATTCTAGGGTAATGGCCAGCGGCACCGAAGTTGCATTGGCGTAACGACAGCGGTAGCAGACTGCCATGCCGACAGTCGAGCGCTGCCCTTTTCGCAGTCCCCTTCTAAGTGACCGATGTGGTGACTCCTAAATTGCTAATTACCGATGACGACCAAGCCTTGCGTTGCTCGCTAGGCGAAGCGCTCGAGCGTCGCGGCTTTGAAGTCTTGCTGGCTGCCGATGGTCAGGAAGCGCTCGAGCTGTTGCGGGTGTCGGTCATCCATTTGGCGTTGGTCGACCTGCATATGCCGCGTGTCTCGGGCCTGCAGTTGATCGAGCGGTTGCGGCATGCCGATCTGAGAATGCCCTGTATCTTGATGTCAGCGGCTCTTGATGAAGCGGTTCGCAGCGAAGCGGCGCAAATGCATGTGTTTCGCGTGATCGACAAACCCTTTCGCTTGGCAGAGATCGCTCAAACAGTGCGGCAAGGCCTCGCCGAGCACTACGGCTGGGCAGGTTAACCGCCGCGGCGCGGCAGGCTGAAACGCGTGGGTTGCACCGCGGCGATGGCCGGAACGCAACGAGGGACCGGTTCCCTACCTCTGCTAATCCAAAAATCTGCGGCAATGTTTTTATTCTTTGCCGCCGCGAGCCACTCCGCTGCTTTTTTACTCTGCGTCAAAGCGGTATCCTCAGGGTCGATTCCTTGCTCCATCTCCATTCAGCCATCAGAGCGTGTTTAACGTGTTAGATGTCAAAGTTCCCACCGTTGGCGAATCGATCAGCGAAGTCCAAATCGGCCAATGGCTCAAGCAGGAAGGCGACTGGGTAGCCAAAGACGAAGACTTGGTTGAAATCGAAACCGAAAAAGCTTCGGTGCAAATCCCCGCTCCCGTCGCTGGTTACTTACGCAACATCCAGAAGGCAGCCGAAGAGTTCGCCGAAGTGGGCGACGTGATCGCCTCGATCGAACCTGCCGACGCGCCCACCGGCGGTGCAGGCCCGGCCGGCGACGACTCGTCCTCCAGCAGCGCCACGCCCGCCGGAAAAGCGGCCCCCAGCCCCGTCGCTCCGGCGGCACCGCCAGCGACAGGCAATGGAGCGGGCGATGCGATCGTGATGCCCGCCGCCCAGCGACTGCTCGATGAATTGGGCGTGCAGGCCAGCGAAGTCACGGCGACCGGACCGGGCGGCAGGCTGCTGAAGGAAGATGTGATGGCCCATGTCAAACGCGGCCCCGCGGCTCCCGCGCCGGCTGCCCCGCCCGCTCCAGCACTGCCAGCAGCGCCCGCTCGGCCCACCGTCGCAGCGACTTCCTTGGTCACCTCCGGAGGTTCCGGCCGCAAAGAGGAAGTCAAACCGCTGTCGATGATCCGCCGCACCATCGCCAGCCGTCTGGTCCAAGCTCAACAGACCGCCGCGTTGCTGACGACATTTAACGAAATCAACATGCAGCCGGTAATGGAGCTGCGCAAGAAGTACCGCGATGCCTTTCAGAACAAGCATGGCGTCAAGCTGGGCTTTATGTCGTTCTTCGCCAAAGCGGCTGTCGAAGGCTTGCGCCGCTTCCCCGCGGTCAACTCCGAAGTCCGCGGTAACAACATCGTTTACCGCAACTACTTCGATATCGGGATCGCCATTGGCGGCGGCAAAGGTTTGGTCGTTCCCGTCTTGCGCAGTGTTGAAGCGATGAGCTTTGCGACGATCGAACGCAGCATCGCGGAGTACGCTGACTTGGCGGGCTCCAACCAGTTGCAGCCCACCGATCTGGAAGGAGGCACCTTCACGATCAGCAACGGAGGGATCTACGGATCGTTGCTGTCGACGCCGATCGTCAATCCGCCGCAAAGCGGTATCCTGGGTCTGCACTCGATCCAAGAACGACCGATCGCCGAAGCCGGCCAAGTCGTGATTCGCCCGATGATGTACATCGCCCTCACGTATGACCACCGAGTGGTCGACGGTCGCGAAGCGGTAACGTTTCTGCGAACCGTCAAAGAGGTCCTCGAAGATCCCGCGCGGCTGTTCCTCGAAGTCTAAGTCGCTCGCGAAGTCCGGCCGGCAGGCACCCAGCTGGCCGCCATGCCTGCCGTACGACGCAAGCTTTGTTCGTCCGCCCGGCGGTTAGTTCTGGTTCAACGCATAGTTGAAGTTGACAATGTTGAGCGCCGTGTTGAGCGCAATCTCGGCCGGCGTGTACTTCAGAATGACCAGATCACCTGGTTGAATAATGACCCGCTCCCGCGGGTTGTCGATCGCCTCGCTGATGTCGACCTCGATCTTCATCTGCTGCTCGCGCCCCCAGCGTCGCACCAACAGCACGCGCGATGGGGGAAACAGGTTGCCCGGGCCATTGATAAAGTTGGCATTCGTGTTGACCGGCCCGTCGATGTGACCATTGGCAATCGCGATCGCTTCCAATACGTCGACGTCATGATCGCGTGGCAGCGGGATCTTGGCGCCGTTGAGCAAGCCTCCGGTTAAGAAGTACTCGTCATCCCTTGCCGGTACAAATACCACGTCGTTGTCGTAAAGCAACACATCCCCTGGCCCAAACGGCAAACTCTCGTGAGGGTTCAGTCGCAGCGGGATGCGATGAATCTTGGCGGCATCCCCAATACGCTTTGTGACCGTTTCGATGCCGTCGCCATTCTGTAACATCGATATCGCTTGACTCATCCCCGGTTGTCCGCCGCCTTGTGCACGCAACACCCAGATTTCGTCCAACCCGTCCAGCCCCGGCAGTCCGCCCGAACCGACCAGCGCATGCAGCACGTCGTTTTCATAAGCCGGCAGTTCGAGCAGTTCCGCCGAACCGCGCCGCGCCACCACGCGCGTATCATCGCGGGTCACCGTCGGCGAAAGGGCGCTGCTGTCTTCGCGGATCACCATGACCCGCTGGCTCCGCGAACGAATCAGCGACACGCTGATGTTCTCTTTACCGGCGCGCAATAGCTTCCGCTGCAATACATACACCTGCCGAATCCGCTCGTGAACTTCCGGCAACGTCAACCCTGCCACGTAAATTGGGTCGGCCATCGGTAAGCGAATGGTGCCGTCGGGCATGACTTCCACCGGTTGTCCCACGGCCGGTTCGCGCAACAGGTTGGAAGATCCATTGTTGCCGGGAATGAAGGCCACCGCCGGCAGTTCGCCACGAGCTCCGAAGACATCCTCGACATACACTCCCAAGGTGTCCCGTGGCTGCACAACGTAGGCGATCGGCTTGGGCTGGCTGAGCAATGACAGGTCGATCGGGGCTTTATGCTCGCGCCGCGGGGCTCGCAGAATTTCGGGCAATTGCGATGCAGGAACTGCGCCTCGCAATGCACAGCCTGTCGACGGCAAAAGGGCCGCAACTGCCAGCATCACGCAGCCGTTGAGCTGCACAAGTCGGCTGGTGTTTGGATTGCGGTTACGGTTCATCGACGTGGTCAGTAAAAGGCAAACAAGTAAGCGTGAGGCGGAATTACTTTTCGTAATGCTAAATGCTTCAGCGGAGCTGGGTCGCGGGATGGCTCCACGGACTGGTTGCTGGCGGCAATGGTCGCGGCCGGCGACTTGGCGTGGCGACGGGACCGGTCGTTTCGGCAATTCGAACCACTGACGCTCCGCTTCGCATCGCTTGCGAAGCATTGCGGAGTTTGACGAACGCCTGGTCCAGGTGAGCCTCTCGGTGAGTCGTCGTCGCGCTCCGCGGCCGGTTCGTCTGCGACAAGAGATCCAGCTCGTCGAAAGGTTCGTTCGAATCCGCTCCACGAAGGTCGGAGTTCTCAACTTCCGGCTCGAATCGGTTCGGCTGCAGGACACCGGGTTCTAAGCCACCGGGCAAATATTCACTGGGTAATTGGTCACTGGGTAATTGGTCACTGGGTAATTGGTCACTGGGTAATTGGTCACTGGGGGACGGCAACAGGTCATCGCTGTCTTGGATTTTCGGCAAGCCCCCTTCGATACGTTCCGGAATCGGCGGAAGTGGCATCGGCATGGGCGGCAGGGGAGGGCTTGGCCGACTATGCATTTCGGTCTCTTGCCACGGTTGCGACAAGGTGGCAAAGTTGGCCGCCGTGTAAATCTGCTCAAACGGTTGCGGTGTCATAAGCGGTGCACTTGCCGGCACTGTGCCGTAGCCTTTTTGACCGCAAGCATGAGCGGTTGCCGCGCCGTCGATAAAGCCGCCTCGCCAGGAGGCAAGCTCCTGCGCGGATTGGCTGTGCCTCGCTTTGGGCGACCAAAAACGTTCCGGCGGCACTACAGGAGGTTCGCCCGCTCCACCAGCAAGCACCTCCCGGTAGCCTTCGGTCCAGCCCTCGCGGTAAGCCCCTGCGCACGGTTCTTGCCCATGGGCTTCGCCCAGATGCGTTCGACAGGCAACTTGAGCCTGCGTTCGCAGTTGCTTCGCCCAGGTCGCCCGCCGGGTTTGGAATTCCCAACGAGCGCATCCGACCAAACTTGCTAGAAGCAAACTGGTCACCATCGCGGTCAGGAAAGGCCTGGGCTTGTGCACGACGGGGCAGCTCCAAGGGAGTGGCAGCAAATACCGAAACCATTTCGGCTACCCTTGCGAATCGGCCGTCGGCTTATGCCGTATTGACCGATTGTCCCGCCTCGGAGCATGGTCTAGCCGGAGCGGCCAGACGATACGGAAAAACAGAAAGAGTCGGCGTATCCGCCAGCCCCTCTCTCAGCGCCACAGCTTAACATTCCCGATTGCTAGCTGGCGGGCTGCCACGACACGGCAAATTGCCAACGGTCGGTCTGCGGAACTCCCGATCCCGGATCACCGACCACCAGTCGTAGAAGACGCTTGCTAGCATCAAACTGCCAGACCACGTCGCCGACTGCAGCAAGGTCCGTGCAGCAGCAAGGTCCAGACAGCAGCAAGGTCCAGACAGCAGCAAGGTCCGGTGTCCCCTTCAAGTCCGTGTCCCCTTCAAGTCCGTGTCCCCTTCAAGTCCGTGTCCCCTTCAGGTCCGTGTCCCCTTCAGGTCCGTGTCCCCTTCAAGTCCGGTGTCCCCTTCAAGTCCGGTGTCCCCTTCAGGTCCGTGTCCCCTTCAGGTCCGCTGCCAGACCACGTCGCCGATTGCGGCAAGGTCCGTGTCCCCTTCTGAGGCGGTGAGGCGGATTGCTAGCTGGCGGGCTGCCAGGTGACTGTCAGTTGCCAGCGGGCGGTCCGTGGAACCTCCTGTCCTGGATCATTTACTGCCAGCCGTAGAAGACGCTTGCTAGCATCAAACTGCCAGACCACGTCGCCGATTGCGGCAAGGTCCGTGTCCCCTTCTGAGGCGGCAAGCGAAACGCTTGAAGATACCGGCTGGCTGGGGCTACTAGCAGCCGTCGCTGGCACCTGTGCTTGCAGACGGAGCACTCCCGATGGCTCGCGCAGCCAAGCGGTGCCCCCTGCTAATTCAACCTGCGGTGTGTCGCTAGCAATCCGGTACTGGCTCCCTAGAAACAGTGGTGGTTCGGGGAAGCGACACGCGATGTCAAAACGGAGCGCCGGCAGGCTGTCGATGGTCAATGCCTCGGCGCTGCTGCTCCAGTGCCCACAGCCGGCTTGCCCGACCGCCAAGACCGCATCGTGTCCCGCGATCGGCTCGACCGACACCTGCTGCAATGGTGGGTCCGCTGGCCACGCGTCACTCGGGGCATCGGCTTCATCGGAAACCAACCAATCCGATGCCACGTCGCCTTGCACGCAAATGGTGTGTTGAAACCGGTCGCGCTGCCACTGATACCGGACGCTCAGGCCTTGACCTGCCTCGTTCGAGGCCAAAATCAGATGCTCGCTCATTCGTGTACCGCCGCTTTCAGGGAAGCAAATCGCTCGAGCAACCCCAGCCCGTTGGCTTGGCTCTTTTCTGGATGGAACTGAGTCGCAAACAGGTTGTCTCGCCAAACCATCGCGCAAAACTCTCCTCCATAGTCACACGTCAATGCGACGACCGAGGGATCGGCTGGTTCCACGTAGTACGAGTGGACGAAATAGAAATACGAGTGATCACAATCCGCCGGCAGGACCGGTGGCGGACGCACGGCACGCACGCGGTTCCAGCCCATGTGGGGGACTTTCATAGGGGCGGACCGCTCGAACCGGACGACTTTACCGGGCAAAATGCCCAGCCCTTCGTAGGTGCCTCCTTCGTAGCCCGTTTCGAACAACAGTTGCAGGCCGAGACAGATCCCCAGGAAAGGGCGGTTGGTTTCGATGTAGTCGCGAATCGGGCCGACTAAATCGCGGAGTTGTAACTCCGCCATCGCATCCCCAAATCCGCCAACGCCCGGTAAGATCAGTTTGTCGGCTGTGGCGATCTCTTGTGCATCCGAGGTGATCCGCGCTTGATGCCCGACCCGCTCGAGCGCCTTCTGGACGCTGCGCAGGTTCCCCATCTGGTAATCTACAATCGTGATCATGAGCCTATTGTTGGCTGGTGAATTCCGAACTCAATTTCTGTGGCAATGATCCTAACGCGATGAGCCGACCCGACAAGCCGCTCGCTGTGGCGAGCTTTCCCGTCATCTATTCCGCACAGACACTCACGTTTCTTCAAAGTCTTGCGAGCAACAATCATCGCGATTGGTTTCAATCGCACCAGCAGGACTACGAGCGAGTGGTGCGTGAGCCCAGCTTGCAGTTGATTCGTGAACTGGAAAAGCCGCTCGACAAACTCGCTCCCTTCTTTCCCGCGGTGGCCAAGAAAGTCGGCGGCTCGCTGATGCGGATCCACCGCGACGTACGATTCAGCGGCGATAAAAGCCCCTACAAAACCAATGTCGGCATCCAGTTTCGGCACGCTGCGGGCAAAGATGTTCACGCTCCCGGTTTCTATCTCCATATCGAGCCCCAGAATTGCTTCATCGGTGCCGGTTGCTGGCGCCCAGCAGGCGCGACGCTAGTAGCGATTCGGCAGGCCATCGTGGAAGATTCGCGGCGCTGGCTGCGCGTGCGGAACGACAAGACGATGCGCGCCGACTTTCACTTCGCTGGCGAAAGCCTCAAGACCGCTCCGCGGGGTTATGCCAAAGACCATCCGCGGATCGAAGACTTGCGTCGCAAAGATTTTCTGATCGTCAGTCCGCTCGAAGAGTCGACCGTCACCAGCGCTGGCTTGATCCCCGCGGTGCTCGCCAAAATCAAAGCCGCACGACCGTGGATGCGGTTCCTCTGCCTGGCCGCTCGCGTACCGTTCTGAGACGACGGTATCGCTGGCGACGAAGAAGCTTTCTGAAAGGCCCGCGGCTAGCGCCGTCGGTTCACCGATGGGTTCTAAGCCTTGGAGGTCGCTTTTTCGTGGGCTTCGAGAATCGTTTCGACGACGTCGATCAACTGGTCAAGCCGGAACGGTTTATAGAGCACACCCTTGGGGTGCAAACCGGCTTGCCGCGCCTTGACGATCGAATGCCCCGGGTCATAGCCGAATCCAGTCATGAGTGCCATCGGCACATGATCCATGATCTCGCTCAGTCGCCGCATGACCTGATATCCGCTGAAGTCCGGCAGGACAATATCACTGATAATCACGTCGTAGTCGACTTGGCCGATGCTGCTGCGAACCATCGCAACCGCTTCCTTGCCTTCGTGCGCCGTTTCGACAATACAACCGTAACGCTCGAGCAGGTTGTGGGCATCGTTGCGAACCGTTTCGTCGGCGTCGACCACCAAAATCCGTTTGCCGCGTAAGCTGGCGTGCAGTGGACCCTGCGCCCCCGCGGGCACCGCCTCCAAGGGGGTCATGCGTTGACCGATCTGCTGGATCGTCTGCTTGATATCGCGCGCGTTTTGCAAGATCCGCCGAATCCGTTCGACCATCTCCGGCGCGTGTCCAATGTAGGACTCCATCACGTTGACCGCGTCGTTGAGGATCTCGTCGACCGGGAGCGCGACCGCACTATGGATCGCATCGCAGCTTTGCTGGGCGGTGTTTGCCTTTTGAGCAACCAGCAATTCCAATGTATTCAAGGCGAACGCGATGTCGCGTGCAAAGATTTCAAGAAACTGCAGGTCGTCTTCGGTGAATGCCGCCGGGTCAGGGCTTTCCACATTCACAGTGCCGAGGACCTGATCGTGCAAGACCAACGGAACCGTCAACGAACTCTTCGCCTCGGCAACCCCAGGAATGAACAGCGGATCGTTTTCGACATCACTGCAAATGTAACTGATCCCCCGCGAAGCGACGAACCCGGTGATGCCATTGCCTTGGGGATGAGCAAACAATTGACGGTCGGCCGCTTCCTGATCGATGCCCACGCTCAACAGCGGGACCAGATTCCCCGTAGCCTGCTCCAGCAGCCGAATCTCGATCAGCTCAAAACTCAGCAGGTCACTCAAATAGACTCGGATGTTCTCCTTCAGCAGTTCGATCCGTTCGTCCACTTCCATCATGAAGATTTCGTCCGGACGCAGATCGGCCAGCTCGCGACCTGCTTTGTGAATCGCTTCCAGCTTTTGCTGCTGCAAAATTTCGTCAGTGATTTCACTGACCGTCACAATCAACTGATGGGGGGCCTGCGGATCGCGAAGCGGCGCCGCGTGGACATGAAAGTAGCGATTGTCTTTTGTCAGTAGGGTGCTGCTGCTCTCTTGATCGGTGGCCAATGCGGTGTGGAACGGACAGAAATCGGGGCCCATGATTTCGGGCTGTGCCAGCACGCTGTAGAAATTAACCCCCTCGGCAATCGTTTGCTCACTGCTAAGAACGTCCCGGTCGGCCCACTGTGCCATGCGTGCATTGGCCCACAGGACGCGGAAGGTTTGGTCCAATAAGGCGACCCCTTCGGGAATGTCACGCAGCATTTCCGCACTGCGTTGCAGACGAAGGAACTCGCTGCCTGCCGGTAACCGACTGCGATCGATCCAAATCGCGTCGAAAGGTTCATTGGACAGCCTTTCCATTGCCTCGGCAGCGGTCTGGACCTGCACAACATCAGCCTCCGCGGCCTGATGGCCGTTGGTCAAACTGTCGCCAATACACAGTATTCGCGGTGCGTTCATCACCAAACTCGCCCAAAGTGCCTTGTTCCGTGCGTCCGCCTTTCGCCAGAAAGGGTTATCTCAAGCCGTTAGATAACCATAGAAACGCACATGTCGTTCTATAGGGGATCATACGCCATAGCTTCTCAACGGCCACCTCGGATGGCCTCGTTCTTGCTTCAAACTTTTACTGCGTCGTCCTCTCAGCAGATGCTAGAAGCCGAACCATTTTCCATCAATATCAGTTTTCCGCAGATCTGGCAATGGAAGGCCCTCCGTAGAGCCTTCATCTGAACATTGTAGTGGCTCGAAAAGTCGCCTGCTTAGCTCGCGTCAAAGCGGGGTAGCCCCCGCATCTGTTGTTCCTGGACACACCAAAATGACTGAAAAAAACCTAATGAATTGCGGTTGTAGGCAGTTTTTATCGCGTTCATGAAAAGCGTTTCGCACCGGCCGCTCAGATTCTCTGTTTTTCCCAAACTGAACCACCCGCTGTGGGTTGACACTCCACTCTGTGAGTTTACATTCAGGAACCCGGGCCGGTCAGCCCAGCTTACGCAGCCGTTAAAACTCCTCGTTTCGTGCTTCCTGAATTACCTCGGGAGCATCCACAAAGGATCTTCTTTCATGAGAACACTTGTTACTAGTTTTGCATTCGGCCTGATGACGACTTTGATGGTCGCGTCGCAAGCTTTCGCTCAATGCGGAGATTGCAGCGGCTGCTCAGCCGGATCCGGATGTGTTGACAGCACCGGTGGTGTTGTTAGTGGTGCCGCTTGCGGCCCCGAAGTTACTTACCAGACCAAGACGGTTTACTCGTCGCAAATGGTCACTCGTTCCAAGATGGTCCCCACGACCACTTATCAGCGTCAGACCCAGACTCGGATGAAGACTGTCAAGAAGCAAGTTGCTTCGGTGCAGACTCGTCAACAGTCGTATACGGTAAATGTTCCTAAGACGGAAGAGCGAACCGAGACCTACACGGTCAACGTCTGCGTCCCTTACACCGAAGAAGTCCCATACACCGTTCAGGTGCCTGTGACGACCGAGAAGGAACAGTCTTACCAGGTGGCAGTGCCGTACACCGAAGAAGTCGAGCAGACTTACTCGGTTCAAGTGCCTTACACCGAAGAAGTCCCTTACACCGTCACCGTCTGCTACACCGAACAGGTAGAGCAGCCTTACACGGTACAAGTTCCGGTTCAGAAGACGCGCGAAGAAACCTACAAGGTTTGCGTGCCTTACACCGAGATGGTGACTCAGGAATACACCGTCCAGGTACCTGTTCAGCAAACTCGCACCGAAACTTACCAGGTTTGCGTGCCTTACACCGAAACGGTCACCCAGACCTACACGGTGCAAGTTCCCGTTGAAGAGACCCAGGAATACCAAGTCGCCGTGCCTTACACCGAAATGGTTGAGCAGGCTTATACGGTTCAAGTTCCTGTGACCGAACAGGTCGCTCAGAGCTACACCGTGCAGGTGCCTTACACCGAAATGGTCACTCAGAGCTACCAGGTTTGCGTGCCTCGCCAAGAGACGCGCACCGCGATGCGAACGGTTAGCAAGTGCGTTCCCGTGACCACCATGCGAACCGTGACCACCGACCAAGGTCAGTGGGTCACCGAAGAAGTTCCTGTTTCGGCTCCTGCTGTCAGCACCTGTGGTGGCGGTGGAGTTGCCTACAGCAGCGGTGGCTGCGGATCGTGTGGCGGATGCAACACCGGTTGCGGTGGTTGTGCTCCGGCCCCGGCCGTTAGCGGTTGTGCAGACGGTTGTGGCGGTTCGGTTGCTTCGGCCGGTGGTTGCACCGTGACCCGTCGCCGTTACGTCAGCAATCCTGTGACAAGCGAAGTGCCTGTCACCACCTACCAGCGTCAGACGCAACAGGTTCCTTACACCTACACGGTGACCGTCAACGAGATGCAAACGCAGACTCGTGAAGTTCCCGTGCGTCGTTGCCGCACCGAAACGCGTGAGCGAATGGTGAACGTGACTCGTTACACCACCGAGCAGAAAACGCGTCAGGTACCGGTCACCAAGACCAAGATGGAAACTCGCACCCGGACCGTCACTCGTATGACGACCGAAACCAAGACCCGCGAAGTTCCTGTCACCAAGACCAAGATGGAAACTCGCACCCGCGAAGTTCCTTACACCACGATGGCGACCGAAACCAAGACTCGCGAAGTTCCTGTCACCAAGACCCGCATGGAAGATCGTACCCGTACGGTCAACTACACGGAAATGGCGACGGAGCAACGCACCCGTATGGTCTCGGTTCAGAAGACTCGTCAAGAACAGCGAACTCGTGCGGTCAACAAGTGCCGCGTCGAAACTCGCACCAAGATGGTCCCGGTCACCAAGACCAAGCTGGAAACCCGTACTCGTATGGTTCCTGTCACCACCATGACCACCGAAGAACGAACTCGTACGGTTCAGAAGACCCGTGTCGAGCCTCAAACCCGTACGCGTACGGTATCCCACACCGTGATGGTTCCTGAAACCCGTACCCGTGAATACAACGTCACGGTCTACAACACGGTCGAAGAACAGGTTCCTGAAACCTACACCGTATGCGTTCCTGTCACCACGCAACGCGAAGTGACTTACACCGAATGCGTTCGCGTACCACAGACCGTTACCGTGCCTGTTTACAGCGGTAGCGCTGGTTGCAGCAGCTGTGGCGGAAGCTACCAAGTGGCTCCTGCCAGCGGCAGCGGTTGCTCGAGCTGTGCTGGTTAATGAGCATTTAGCTCATTAACGATTCTTTGGAATCGCCAAACCTTTGCCCCAGGAAGCCTTCACCGGTTTCCTGGGGTTTTTTCATGCCCTGGTTTTTTTATGCCTGCTCAAACGCTTCGGCCAAGGCCGCGATGTGCGCCGGTCCGGTGCCGCAGCAACCGCCGATCAACGAGGCCCCGGCAGCCCGCCATTGCATTGCCAAGGATGTGTACCGCAGTCCGCCGGCCGCTTGCGAAACCTCCCAGCCGATCGCGTCTTCGGGACTGCCAGCGTTGGCGTAAGCTCCCACGGGAACCTCTGCGACTGCGTCTCGGATCGCTTCCACGTAGGCCAGTGTCTGGCACGCGGGGGTGCAGTTCACCAGCACGGCCGCAGCGCCGGCGCTGACCACCTGTTTCGCCCCCGCTGCCATCTGCTGCGGCGTCAACAGGTCGCCGCTGGGCCCTGCTGTAAAGGCAACCCAGACCGGCAAACCGGTCCGCACCGCCGCTTCGGTCGCCACCGTCGCTTCGCCCACGTGCGGGAACGTTTCGCAAAGGATCCCATGACACCCAGCCTGCGATAACGCCGCGGCCATCGCACGATGTTCGCGCCCAGCATACCGCGGCGACCGATCGGGACGATAACAATCCTCCAGCGGTGCCAAGCTGCCGAAGACCAGATGGTCGGCCGGAACGGCGCCGAGTGCCAACTGCACCGCGGCGTTGGTCCACCGCTGCCAATCCGCTCCGATGGTTCGTTGTTGAGTACGGAAGGTGTTCGCCGTATGCACGGTCGCCCCGGCGGCCGCATAGTCGGCGTGAATCGCCGCGACGACATGCGGCGCGGTCTGCAGCGCCATCGCACTCCAGGTCGGCAAGGTGGTCGCGACCCCACGGCGTGTCAATTCGGTCCCCAGAGGTCCATCCAAGATGATCGTCATCCCGTCAGCTTGCCTCCCATAGGCTGTGCTTGCGAGGCCTCTATGCTTGAGCCGTTGCCGCCATACGCTTGCGACTCCAACGACGTCGTAAGCCCTTTTCGAATCCCACCACCAGATAGGTCGCCATCGCTGTCAGAAGAATCCGCAGCCATGCCTCCCAGCCAATCGGCGCACTGTGAAACCAAGCGTTCCACAGTGGCAGATAGGTAAAGCCCATTTGCAGGACCAGCATGGCGGTCACTCCAGCCGCAATGCCACGGTTAGAAAATAAGCCGATTTCGAACATCGACTTCGTCAACGAGCGACAGTTAAACAGATAGAACAGTTCGACCATCACAAACACATTGACCGCTACGGTGCGAGCCGCTTCCGGACTGTAGCCTTCCGATAAAGCCCATTGAAACGACGCGAAGCCTCCGACCAACAAGATCAGCGCCACGATACAAATCCGAATGATCAGCGTCGCGTCGAGCAGCGGCGTTTGAGGGTCGCGAGGCGGCCGCACCATGATGTCGTGCTCTTTAGGCTCGAACGCCAGCATCAGCCCCAGCAGCACGGCAGTGGTCATGTTGATCCACAAAATCTGTACCGGCAGCAGAGGCAAGGTCGCGCCGGCAAAGATGGCCGTCAGAATCAGGAGTCCCTCGCCGGCATTGGTGGGAAGCGTCCAGACAATAAACTTTTTGAGGTTATCAAACACGCCGCGGCCCTCTTCGACAGCGGCTTCAATGGTCGCAAAATTATCGTCCGTCGGCACCATATCGGCAGCCTCTTTGGCCACCTCCGTGCCACCGCGTCCCATTGCCACGCCGATGTCGGCTTGCTTGAGCGCCGGCGCGTCGTTCACTCCGTCACCGGTCATCGCCACCACTTGGCCATTCGCCTGGAGGGCGCGCACCAGCCGCAGTTTCTGCTCGGGAGTCGCTCGAGCAAACACCGCCACGCGATCCGCGATTTGAATCAATTGCTCGTCACTCTTCTCGGCCAGTTCCGAGCCGGTCATGACAACCGGCAACGGATCGTCTTGGCCTGCAACGCCGCCGAGCCCTAACTTGCTGGCGATTGCCTGAGCAGTGACCGGATGATCGCCCGTGATCATCTTGACCCGAATGCCCGCGGCTTGGCAGATGCGGACCGCTTCGAGCGCTTCAGGACGCGGCGGATCGATCATCCCTTGCAAGCCCAGAAACGTGAGGCCTTGAATGTCGTCATGGTCGATCTCGCGATCATCATTCGGACGCTCGCCGAAAGCGAAGGCTAGGACCCTCTGGCCTGATGAAGCCATCGCTTCCTGCTGGGCTTGGATCGCTGCCGGCTGAAGCGGCACCTTTTGGCCATGGGCGTCCAGTTCGTGGTCGCACCTGGCCAGTAATTTTTCGACAGCCCCTTTCACATATAGCAAATTGGTTTCATCCGTGCCGCGCTGATGCAGCGTTGCCATGTACTGATATTGTGATTCAAAAGGAATGGCGTCCAAGCGAGGCTGTTCCGAAAGCGTGGCGTCGGTATCGAGGCCCGCTTTGCGAGCTGCGAC
>Ga0102938_10001046_pt1 | contig 21048 bp, 17 predicted proteins | sample SalPonR2_B_D2_MG_FD_84516 | JGI IMG/M metagenome (GOLD analysis project Ga0102938, IMG submission 84516) | Salt pond soil microbial communities from South San Francisco under conditions of wetland restoration - Salt Pond MetaG R2_B_D2_MG | ecosystem: Environmental > Aquatic > Marine >... | reverse complement strand
TTTTTTACAGTGAATGATTACTTTTCTTCTATCGCTCTCGAAATATACAATATCCGATAGCCTCAAAACTGTTATGTTATCCCTCATTTGAATAACGTAACTCTTATTCTTTTCTTCCTGTATTATTTTTACCGCGCTTTTAAAGACCTTTGAAAACTTTTTTTCGTCAACTGGTTTTAAAATGAAATCATACGCGTCAACACTATATCCACTAACGGCATATTCAATTATAGAAGTGATGATAATGATTATGCAATCTTCATCATATTCCCGAATAATTTCAGCCGTCTGTATACCGTCAAGTTCTTTCATCTTCATATCAAGCAATATAATTGAAAACCTTTGCCCTGCTTCATACACATTGACTATATCCTCTCCAGAATCAAATTTCTCCAATTCATAAGGTTCACTCAACTTCTCGGAAGTTATGAGTCTTTCCAATATTTGCTGTTGCTCTTTTTCATCTTCACAAATAGCTATTTTAAGCATTACAACCCCCTGATTTTATAAATCTTACATCCTAAATGAAACCACTATACACATGTCAAATATATACAATTACTTCATATCCCAATTTCTTTTTACGTTCTTTACCATAGCAAAAATATTCGAATTATCTGTGCCACAAATATCCCCAGAACTATATCCAAATACCGCAACAACATTCTATACATTACCATTATATACCACAAAACCCAATCTATTTACATAATCCGTTTTTTCATTGCAAATCAGATTTGCATTTCGAATGAATTCTTCTCATTAAAAATGCAACCTGGGGAGCTTTCACTCCACATAGGCTGCAAACCAATTATCTATATATGTTTTCCACTCTGTTAGTCTCTTCTTTCTGTCCGGATCTGCCTTCAGTCTCTCCATGCACGCTTCCCTACTTGACAGCAAGAATATAAGCTTGCTCCAGTTTCCCTAACCAGCTTATCCCTCTTGTATTTATCTGCGTATCCTTCTATAATCCACGCATTGTCCCATCTGCCATATCTCGTCTTTATGTTATCTATAAACTGACTCTATACTAGCCTCTCATTTGCAAGTATCTCGTTTGGCTTATTGTAGATCGGCAAGAAAGATATTCCAACAAAATCACCAGGGACAGTCCCTCGGTTATTTTAATTATATCCCGTAAGGATACGCTCCACAGCTTTGCGAAGCAGCAACCCCGTCCACACGCATAACAATTTTTCGCATTAAAAAACCACCCTATTAAGAGTGGTTTTCCCTCGTTCAGGACGAGGGTTTTGTGGTGGAGGCGGCGGGAATCGAACCCGCGTCCGAAAGCACTTTACATCAAAATTCTCCGAGCGCAGTCATTGATTTGTTTCTCGCTTCCGAAGCCGCTCAATGACAAGCTGCTTCATCGGCCAGTCCCAATTGTTTCAGCAAGTGGTCGAGACAACCCTCATGCCGGATCCCCGCTTATCGACATCCTATTACTGCGGCGGCGGGTAGGCTACAGCAGGATGAGCCGCATTACGCGGCTAAAGCTAATTTATTATCTGCGTTTATATTTTTTGCCATGTTTTTTTATGTGGCCCAAGGCAAACCACAGCTCGCTATTCAATGCTCCATACCCCCGTCGAAACCTGTACGCCCCCTCGTCATTCTCCCCTTTGGGATTTTCGCATTTCCTTTTGCATTCTTCTTTCTGCATCCTTTTTGGCAATTGTTTGCCTCTTGTCATAGAGTTTCTTTCCTTTCCCTACGCCAAGTTCAATCTTCACCAATCCTTTTTCATTCAAGTATATTCTCAAAGGTACCAGTGTGTACCCCTTTTGAGTTGTATAGCCTATAAGTTTTCGTATTTCTCGTTTATTAAGAAGCAATTTTTTAGGCCTCAAAGGATCGGTGTTGAATATGTTTCCTTTTTCATACGGGCTGACGTGCACACCTAAAAGATAAATCTCACTTCCTTGAATCTCGGCATAGCCCTCCTTTAGGTTTATTCTTCCCATGCGTATCGATTTTACCTCCGTGCCCTTTAAAACCATTCCTGCTTCGTAGGTTTCCTCAATGAAATAGTCATGCCTTGCCTTTCTATTGTTTGCCAAAACTTTCATTTCATTCATGGTCCACCTGCTTCCGCGCTTGCAAATCTTTGTTTTATTTAAGCTTCATTATCAAAATCTTTTTTTGAAATCGATGTCTTTACACTTATTCCCTTTATGTTCCCCAATTTTCCTGTCAATCCGTTTATTTCATCCATAGTTCCAAATACTATAATTGATACGACTGAAACGCCTGCCTCGTCATAAGGTATTCCCATTCGACCTTTTATGATTCCCTTGTATTCAGCAACATTGTCGTTGAATATATGTTGGGTTTCTCTGGGTCTTTCCAAAATCGCTCCTATGACAGCGAATTTTTTCTTCATTTCTTTCTCCTTGATTTTTATTTCAGTCAAGACCTCCCGGAAGCTATCCGGGAGGCTCAATACCATTCTACCATTTTTGAGGTTTTATTTCAATTCCTCAAGCTCGAAGTCGATTTCCCCCTGGGGTACATCCACTCGAATCAAAAGCACTTTTACATCATCTCCAAGCCTGTATCTTTTGCCTGTCCTTTCGCCTGTAAACACCATGTTTTCACCGTCATAATTGTAATAATCGTCATCCAGGGATGCAACCCTCACCAAACCTTCTATGGTATTAGGCAACTGTACAAAAAACCCGAAGGATGTGACAGATGTTATTATTCCGTCGAAAACCTCTCCCACATGATGGCTCATGTATTCTGCCTTCTTGAGGTCGTCTGTGTCCCTTTCAGCCTCCATTGCTATTCTTTCCCTCTCAGAAGACCTTTCCGCGGTATTTTTAACTATCGCCGACAAAGCTTTTTTTCTGCCTTCTGTAATGCCGCCTTTAATATATTCCTTTATTATCCTGTGGATCTGCAAGTCGGGATATCTCCTTATTGGAGATGTGAAATGAGTGTAATACTTTGCAGCCAAGCCGAAATGTCCAAGGTTGTCCTCAGAATAACGGGCTTGCTTTAATGAACGCAACATTAATGTATGGACAAACAGTTCCTCTTTGTTGCCTTTAACTTTTTCAAGCAAGTCTCTCAACGCTTTTGGATGCACCTCGGTTCCAATCCCCTTTATATGGTATCCAAGATTGTGGACCAAATTATTGAAATTCTCAAGCTTTTCTATGTCCGGCATTTCATGGACCCTATATACGAACGGAATCTTCAGCCAAAATATATGCTCTGCGACGGTCTCATTGCATATAAGCATGAAATCCTCAATTATTTTATGCGAAACTGTTCTTTCCTCTACAACAACATCAACCGCTTCGCGATCTTCATTTAGTATTACTTTTGCTTCGGGCAAATCGAAGTCTATCGCCCCTCTGTCTTCGCGGTTTTTTCTTATTATAGAGCTCAGTTCCCTCATGTCGTCAAACATTTCTCTGATGTATTGGTACTTTTCAAGTTCCGGACTCTTCTCCCTCTCAAGCAAAGCGGTCACATCTTTGTAGGTCATTCTCTCGGAAGAATTAATTATGCTTTCGAAAATATCGTATTTAAGCAATTTCCCCTTTTGATCTATTTGCATTTCCACTGACAATGTCAATCTGTCTACCTTTGGATTCAAGCTGCATATTCCGTTTGAAAGCCGCCTCGGAAGCATGGGTATTACCCTGTCGACAAGATATACGCTCGTAGCCCTCTTAAGAGCTTCCTTATCCATCTTTCCGCCTTCGCCAACATAATGCGTAACATCAGCTATGTGGACTCCCAACAAGAAATCCCCGTTTTCCATTTTTTTTATAGAAACCGCGTCGTCAAGATCTTTTGCGTCGGCGCCGTCGATTGTAACAATTTTTTCATTCCGCAGATCTCTTCTTCCCTCTATTTCAGATTCACTTACTGCTTCCTCCACCCTGTCTGCCTCATCAAGCACTTTTTTCGGAAATTCTTCAGGAAGCTGGTGGCGTCTTATGATTGAAAGTATGTCTGTTCCAATATCATCTTTATCTCCAAGAATCTCAACTATTTTTCCTTCTGGATTTCTACCGGCTGCTGGCCATGCGGTTATTGCAGCTACAACCTTGTGTCCGGCTTTTGCATTCATAGCTTCGGTTTTAGGTATGAAAACATCGGTATTCATCTTTTTGTCGTCAGGAACTACAAATCCAAAATTCCTGTTTTCCTCAAAGGTTCCGACTATTACCTCATTGTTTCTTTTGCTTATTTTGACAATTTCACCTTCTGTCTTTTTATTGAAGGCTCCCTTGTTCAATATGCGCGCAACTACTGTATCACCATTCATGGCTCCATTGATTTTGCTTGCCGGAATGAATATGTCTTCCTTTTCAGTTTTTGAAACTACAAATCCATATCCATTCTTTGTCATATCGAGCTTGCCGACAACCAAATTAAGTTTCTCAGGCAATGCGTATTTATCGTGCCTTGTCTTGATTATACGTCCTTCTTCAACCAATTCATCCAAATATGCTATAAATTTTCCAATATTTTTACCCTTGACCTGAAATGTCTTTACGAGTTCATCTTCCTTCATTGGCTTATATGCTTTTTCGCTCATTAATTGCAGAATTGTATCTTTTTCGATTAAAATATCAATCACATCCTTTGTTTTTATTTGTCATTCCATTATACCGAACATTTAATCCTTTTACCAATTATTAGAATGGGATATGTAAATCAAGATGTAAAAAGCTCCCCGTCAAAATGAAGGGGAGCTTGAACAACTTATTGATTTGTGTCATGAACTAAAACAGCATTCCGCCCATTTTCACAAATAGTGGTGCAAATACAAGAGCAACGATTGTCATGAGTTTTATAAGAATATTTATTGAAGGTCCGGATGTATCCTTGAAAGGATCGCCGACTGTATCACCAACAACAGCGGCTTTGTGAGGATCGCTTCCTTTTCCTCCATGGTTTCCTTCTTCAATATATTTTTTTGCATTGTCCCATGCTCCGCCTGCATTGGCCATGAATATTGCCATCAATACTCCTGTTACAAGAGCACCGGCCAAAAGGCCTCCAAGAGCTTCCGGTCCAAGAAGCAAGCCCATTGCTATAGGCGCAACGACTGCCATGATTCCGGGAATAAGCATTTCTTTGAGTGCTGCTGCTGTTGAAATATCTACGCATTTTGCATATTCAGGTTTGGCGGTACCCTCCATGATTCCGGGGATTTCCTTGAATTGGCGTCTTACTTCTTCAATCATTTCAAATGCGGCCTTTCCTACGGATTCCATTGTCATGGCCGAGAAAAGGAATGGAAGCATTCCGCCGACAAACAATCCAACAACGACTCTTGGATCCAATATGCTTATTTCAGTAACTTCCGCGACTGTTGCATATGATGCGAACAAAGCCAAAGCTGTCAGAGCGGCCGAGCCTATTGCAAAGCCTTTTCCTATTGCTGCTGTTGTGTTTCCGACTGCATCAAGCTTGTCTGTAATGTTTCTCACGTCATTAGGCAAGTCGCACATTTCAGCAATTCCGCCTGCGTTGTCCGCAATCGGTCCATAAGCGTCAACTGCTACAGTGACACCGGCAGTTGAAAGCATTCCCACTGCTGCCAAGGCGATTCCGTAAAGTCCCATGAATTGAAAAGCTATAAGGATTCCAACGCTTATTGCAATAATTGGCGCTGCTGTTGAAAACATTCCGACTGCCAAACCACTGATTATTGTTGTTGCAGGTCCTGTTTCAGATTGCATTGCAATCTTTTTTACTGAATTATAGTCGCCTGAAGTATATATCTCAGTCAATTGTCCGATAACAAGCCCAACTACCAATCCTGCAGCTATGGCAAAGAAAGCTTTAAGATTGCCGAAGAACATTCTGCTCATGAAGAATGCGCCGGCGATTACAAGAATCCCACTTACGTATGTGCTCATTTTGAGCGCTTTATGCGGGTCTGAATTCTCGTCTCCCCTTACAAAGAGAGTCCCTATTATTGAAGCTATGATTCCAAATGAAGCCAAGGCCAACGGGAATAATGCTCCAGCCTTGTCGACTATGCTCATATCTATTACCGCTTTGGAAGAAACGCCAAGGGTTATTGCGGCTATTATCGACCCTACATACGACTCGAAAAGGTCTGCTCCCATTCCTGCAACGTCACCGACGTTGTCTCCCACGTTGTCTGCAATTACAGCTGGATTCCTCGGATCATCCTCAGGAATTCCCGCCTCTACCTTTCCAACAAGGTCAGCTCCAACATCGGCAGCTTTTGTATAAATTCCTCCGCCTACACGTCCGAACAGCGCTATTGAAGAAGCTCCAAGACCGAATCCTGTTATTATTTCAGGTTTTCCAAAAATGATATATGCCATTCCTACGCCAATGATGCCCAGGCCCACAACAGACATTCCCATTACAGCTCCGCCGGAAAATGCAACGGAAAGAGCCTTGTTCATTCCACCTGTCATAGCTGCATTGGCTGTTCTTACATTTGCTTTAGTAGCCACTTTCATTCCAAAGAAACCAGCCAAAGCCGAAAAAACTGCCCCAAACAGGAAGCATATTGCCGTAAGCCAGTCAATTCCAAAGCCAACAACAACAAAAACCACAGCAGCAAAAACAACTAGGGACTTATACTCCCTTGTCAAAAATGCCATTGACCCTTCCTGAATGTAGGAAGATATTTCTGCCATTCTTTCATTTCCAACTTCAACTTTATTGATTTTGTTTGCCAGCATCAATGCAAAAAGCAGCGCAGCCACCCCTACAACCGGCACGATGTAAATTAATGATTCCATCTTTTCCTCCCTAAACCTATTATATTATTTTTTGATTATTGCAAGTAAACCATTGCCAGGGAGCTTATTATGAAAACTATCGCTCCTATCTTTGTTATTTTGGCCATGATTTCCTCAATCCCTCTGCCCTTTTGTTTTCCCCAGATTTGTTCCGCTCCTCCGCCTATGGCTCCAGACAGTCCCGCGCTTTTTCCAGGTTGCAGCAATATGCTCGCAATCAGTATGATGCTTGTAATAATTTGAATTACCATGAATACAGTACTCATTATCTTTTACACCTCCTTGCGTCTTGATTAACAAAGATATTCTATCATAGGGCTATTTATAAATCAATGAAATAAGACTTATTCTTTGCATTATAGCTTAAAGCGATGCACTCCAGTCGGAATGCATCGCCTTTTGATTACTTGATATTGTAAAAAGCTGTTTCGCCGGCAAATTCCGCTGCATCTGAAAGTGTTTCTTCTATCCTGAGCAATTGATTGTATTTAGCTACTCTGTCGACTCTTGCAGGCGCTCCGGTCTTTATTTGCCCTCCGTTTACAGCCACCACAAAATCTGCTATTACAGGATCTTCCGTTTCACCCGACCTGTGTGACACAACTGTTGTAAAGCCTGCTCTTTTTGCCATTTCTATTGCATCAAGCGTTTCGGTTATTGTTCCAATCTGATTCAATTTAATGAGTATTGAATTTGCCGATCCTTCCTCTATTCCTCTCTTAAGGCGTTTTGTATTTGTAACAAAGAGATCATCGCCTACAATTTGGATTTTTTTGCCGAGTTTTTCTGTCATCAGCTTCCAACCGTCCCAGTCCTCTTCAGCCAAGCCGTCTTCGATTGAAATTATCGGATATTTTTCAACAAGCTCCGAATAGTATTCCACCATGTCGGCAGCTGTTTTGGCAAGACCTTCTCCAGCAAGGGTGTACAGCTTTTCTTTTTCGTCATACAGTTCTGTGGCTGCGACATCAAGTGCCAGCTTGATGTCTTTATCAGGTTCATAGCCCGCCGACTCCACTGCTTCGATAATAACCTTCAAAGCTTCTTCGTTTGACGTCAGGTTTGGCGCAAATCCACCCTCGTCTCCTACCGAAGTGCTAAGTCCTTTTGATTTTAAAACCTTTTTAAGACTATGGTATATTTCAACACCCATCCTAAGGCATTCTTTGTATGTTTTGGCGCCAACAGGCATTATCATGAATTCCTGTATGTCGACATTGTTGTCGGCATGCTTTCCACCATTAAGTATATTCATCATTGGAACAGGCAATGTTTTGGCGTTTACGCCTCCGATGTATTGATATAAAGGAACTCCCAAAGATGCCGCGGCAGCTTTCGCCACAGCCATTGAAACGCCCAATATGGCATTGGCCCCCATGTTGCCTTTGTTTTCTGTTCCGTCGAAATCAATCATGAGTTTGTCTATTGCCACCTGCTCGAGGGCATCCATTCCAATTACTTCAGGTCTTAAATCCTCCATTACATGGTCAACTGCCCGGCTTACTCCTTTTCCCATGTACCTCTGCATATCGCCGTCTCTCAATTCAACTGCCTCATAAGCCCCTGTCGAAGCTCCGGAAGGCACTGCCGCCCTTCCCATAGTTCCATCCTCAAGATATACCTCTACTTCAAGAGTGGGATTCCCCCTTGAATCCAATATTTCCCTTGCAGTAATTTCCGTTATAAACAACATGTCAATACCTCCTATTTGTACTCGATTATTTTCTTGAAATGGTCCTTGTCAAGACTTGCTCCGCCTACAAGCACTCCGTCAATGTCTTTCTGTTCCATTATATTCTTTATGTTTGATGATTTGACGCTTCCGCCATAGAGTATTCTTATCTTGTCGGAAATTCCTTTTCCGTACTTGTCATCCAGCAATCCTCTTATGTATCCTATTGTCCTTTGGGCATCCTCAGGCTCAGCTGTTCTGCCTGTTCCTATCGCCCATACAGGTTCATATGCAACGGCCACAATTGCGGCATCTTTGCCCTGTATTCCTTTGAACGCCCCAAGGATTTGCCTTTTTATTACGGCTTCGGCCTTTCCGTCCTCTTTTTCAACAAGCGTCTCTCCAACGCAAACCACGGCAGATATGTCCTTTTCCAAGGCTTTCTTCAATTTAAGATTAACAGACTCGTCAGTTTCGTTGAAGAACTTTCTTCTTTCCGAATGACCGATTATGCAATGTGAAATTCCGTAATCTTTAAGCATGTCCGCTGAAATTTCGCCTGTATACGCGCCCTTTTCTTCCTCATGCATCGTCTGGGCGCCAATCTTCAAATCACTTCCTAGAGCTTTTGAAGAAAGCCGTCCCAAGTGAATGCTCGGCACACAAACAAGCACCTCGTCGTTTGTCGTGTCCGCAACTTTTTTGATTTTTTCGATAAAGTCCTCGGCTTCTCCAACAGACATGTTCATTTTCCAATTCCCTGCTATCAAAGGTCTTCTCATATCACAACTCCCCCTTTTCCGATATGCATTCGATTCCAGGCAACTTTCCACCCTCGAAAAGTTTCAATGATGCCCCTCCTCCTGTCGATATGTGGCTCATTTTATTTTCCAGCCCGAATTTATGTATCGCTGAAGCGCTGTCTCCTCCACCTATTATGGTTGTTGCCGCTGACTCCGCCAAAGCCTTTGCAACACCAAATGTACCCTTTGCAAAATTGTCCATTTCAAAAACACCCATAGGACCGTTCCAAAGTACCGTCTTTGATTTTAAAATCACATCCGCAAATTCTCCAACTGCTTCATCTCCTATATCCAGTCCCATCATATTGGATGGTATGTTTTCAACCTTGACCGTATGAAAATTTGCTTCGTTGTTGAAAGAATCGGCTACCACAACGTCTTTTGGCAAAATTATTACAACTCCGATTTCTTTGCAATAATCGATTATCGATTTCGCCGTTTCAATTTGTTCCTCTTCCACTATGGATTTTCCTATTTCTTTTCCCAACGCCTTCAGGAAAGTAAACATCATCCCACCGCCAATAAGTATGTAGTCAACCTTCAAAGCGAGATTCTTTATTACTCCGATTTTGTCCGAAACCTTTGAACCTCCAAGTATTGCAGTAAAAGGTCTTTCTGCATCAGACATTGCCTTCCCCATTATTTCAAGTTCCTTTTCAACTAAGAGCCCAACACATGACGGCAACAAACTTGCAATTCCGGCATTTGAACTATGCTCCCTGTGAGCAGTTCCGAAAGCGTCATTGACAAATATCTCGCCCAATGATGCAAGCTCTTCAGCGAAAAGCGCACCATTGTGCTTTTCCTCTTCTCTGAATCTCGTATTCTCAAGAAGCAAAACATCACCATATTCGGCTGACAGCACTTTTTGTTTTACCGAATTGTCAACTACACGCTCACTTTCAATAAAGCTCACTTTTGCTCCAAGGATTTTTTCCATCGACTTTGCCACCGGCGCCAAAGAAAAGGTTTTATCATATTTGCCCTTGGGTCTTCCAAGGTGCGACAGAAGAATCACTTTCGCCTCTTTCTCCATCAAATACTTTACTGTAGGCATAGCGGCGATTATCCTTTTTTCATCCGTAACATTGCCTTTTTCATCAATAGGAACATTGAAATCGCATCTGACAATTACACTTTTGTGCTTGAACTCCATATCCGACAAGATTTTCTTGTTAAACAAAAATCAGCACCCCCAAAATTCATTCAATCGTATGGTTTTCAACTATGACTAAAAGCTTGGGACACGATAAACGTGTCCCATATCATTATAATCCTAATTCTATTTTTTTCAATCCTATAAATGCCTTGTCAGTATCTCTTTCTTTTTGAAGAAGACGGTATTTTCAACTCGTCTCTATATTTTGCTACAGTCCTTCGAGAAATTTTTATTCCTACTTGCGTAAGTTCATCTGTTATGAACTGGTCGCTGTGGGGCTTCTTCGGATTTTCATTTTCAATCAATTCCATTATCATCGACTGAATGCTGGCAGAAGATACACCTTCTCCCGCATTGCTTGAAACACCGCTTTGGAAAAAATATTTCAGTTCAAAAATACCTCTTGGGCACTGCATGTACTTTCCGTTTATTGCTCTACTTACTGTTGATTCATGAACTTCAACCATGTCTGCCACATTTTTCAAAGTCAGTGGTTTCAAGTAGGCTTTGCCATTTTCAAAAAAATCGTATTGGAATTCAATTATTGCACCCACGACTTTCATTATTGTATTTCTTCTCTGTTCAATGCTTTTTATTATTCGCACCGCCGCATTCAGCTTATCATTTATATATGATGATGCGTTGTTCTCGATATTTGCGCTTGACAGAAGTTTTTTATAATAATTGCTTATTGTGAGTCTCGGTGCAGTAATTTCATTTATCCTTATAATATACTCTCCCTCTATTTTTTCGACCGCAATGTCGGGTATGATATACTTTATACCTTTCATTGAAGCGAACTCCCTGCCAGGCTTAGGTTCGAGCGTTTTTATAAAATCCGCAGCTTCCTGAATTTCTTCCTTTGTAAAGCTTGTGGATTTCGCAATTTGCAATATCCTGTTCGCCGCCAAATCATCCAAATATAATCTTATTATTTCTTCCGCAACAGGATATTCATTCTTTCTTCGTTTCAGTTGGATCAATAGACACTCCCTCAAGTTTTTAGAGCATACGCCGACAGGATCGAAATCGTGAATAACATCAAGTATTTTCTTCAACACAATTTCATCTATGCCGAATTTTTCAATTATTTCAATGTCAGTCAGTTGATAATAGCCATTATTGTCAAGGTTCTCAATAATATACTCGGCAATCACCTTTTCGTCTCTGCTAAGCAATGTGAACTTAAGCTGAAACAACAGATGTTCTGTTAACGTGGTTTCATTTGTGACAAAATTCTGGAAAATGACCTCTTCTTTTTCTTCTTTGAAATTATTTCTTGTCTTTGTTCGGTCATAATCGGAAAAGTATTCTTTCCAGTCGATATCGTCAGTTTCTTTTTCGGATTTTTCAACATTTTCTTCTTTTTTATCATCCTGGGATTCTTCATTTTTGGGATTTTCCAATAATGGATTGTTCAACAACTCTTGCCTTATAAACTCATTAAGCTCCACCGAATTATATTGCAATATCTCGATGGCTTGCTTCAATTCCGGTGTCATAATCAATTTTTGAGTTTGCGACAAATTTAAATTATAAGACATTTTCATTAAAATATCACCCGGCTTCTATAGTAAGAACATTCATTAAGAACATACAATAATAACATATTCATTATATCAGATTGCATGCAACTTTAAAAACCGGCGACGTTTATGCCGCCGGTTTTCATTCTCGAATCCGCACTATCCCACGTCTTTTTCATATGGCTGTCCATCGGCTTTTGGAGCCACCGAACGTCCAACAACACCTGCAAGAGCCAAAATCGTAGCCACGTACGGCAACATTTGCAAAAATTCCTGAGCAATCGGTATTCCGAACGACTGTGCCTGTATCTGTATTGCATCCGCCAACCCAAAGAAAAGACATGCAAACAAAGCTCCAACAGGATGCCATTTGCCGAATATCATAGCCGCCAAAGCTATGAATCCTTTTCCAGCCGTCATACCTTCCCTGAAAAGGCTTATTGTGCCTATTGAAAGTGATGCGCCGGCTATTCCCGCCAAGGCTCCGCTGATCATAACGCATATATATCTCATCAGATACACGTTTATTCCCACAGTATCGGCGGCACGCGGATGTTCTCCGACCGCTCTTATCCTCAAACCGAATGATGTTTTAAACAAAACATAATACGATATTCCAACCATCAGGAACGCGAAATAAACAAATGGTGTGAATCTCGAAAAGAGATCTCCAAGAATCGGAATTCCCTCCAAAAATTCAAACGGATTGTCTGTCAATGCTTTCTCGACGGAAGGTGTAGAACCGGAGCGGTTCCAAACCATCTCAAGCAGAAAAGCTGTAAGACTGACTGCCAAGAGATTTATTGCCACACCAGCAACAACTTGGTTTCCTCTCAGATGTATAGACACCACAGCCAAAAGCAATGAAGTCAATATGCCTATTATTATGGCTGCAAGAACACCCATCCAAGGGTTTCCGGTCAAGTGTGTGAAAAGCACGGCAAAAAATGCTCCCATTATCATTATTCCTTCGAGCGCTATGTTTACAACTCCGGATCTTTCAGAAAAAACCCCTCCAAGAGATGCAAATATCAAGGGAGTCGCAAGGCGAATTGCAGAGGCCACTATCGCAATTACCACTACAGTTGTTCCGTTGTCCATTTATTCCGCCTCCTTATGCGCAGCAGTTTTTTTCCTTTTGGAAATCAATTGAACTATAAGCTTACCTGCTATGAATATTATAATTACTCCCTGAATAATTCCAATTACCTCTTTAGGTATTCCTGCCAATTGCATTTTTCTGGCTCCATTGCTTAAAACTCCGAACAATAGGGCGCTCGCGAGCACGCCTATTGGATGATTGCCTCCTACAAGCGCAACGGCAATTCCATCAAATCCGTACCCGGACATTCCAGCAGACATATTGACTTTGTAAATCAAGCCGGTTACTTGCACTGCACCTGCCAATCCGGCTAAAAGTCCCGATATGAACATCGCGAGGACTATGTTTTTCTTTTTGCTTATACCTCCGTATTCTGCAGCTTCGGGGTTGAATCCTACAGACCTTATCTCGTAACCCAAAGTTGTTTTAAACAAAATGAAATAGATTGCCAAGGCGCATATTATCCCGATGAATATGCCTGTATGAGCGCTTGAATATCCGAATTGAGGTATAAATTCACTCAGCTTGGAAAGTCTCGCCTTCTCGGGTATAGAGACCGAAAACGCCATTTTAGTTGTTCCTTGCAGTACTTGCGGGTTCAAAACAGTTCTGATTATATAGTTTGTTCCTATAAGTGCCGTATAATTGAGCATTATCGTTGTTATTACTTCATGCACGCCAAACCGCGCTTTCAGAAAACCGGCTATTGAAGCCCAAATGCCTCCCGCCAAAGCTCCAAATATGAGTATCAAAGGCAAAAGTATTATTCCAGGCAAATTCTGAAAATACCAACCGATTGCAATGGCTGTTATTGAACCGACTATGTATTGACCTTCGGCTCCTATATTGAAAAGACCTGTCCTGAAAGCAAAGGCAACCGCCAATCCTGTAAAAATCAAAGGAGTGGTCTTATAAAGCGTTTCGCCTATTTTGCTTAACCCTCCCATGCTTCCCTTGAAAAGTGCCGTGTATGCCACAATCGGGTTGCTGCCTGCAATGATTATGAAAACGGCTCCAATTACAAATCCAAGCACTATCGCGATCAAAGGAAGTTTCAGATTGTCCCACAGCCATTTGAGTCCATTTTTATTCATCCTTCATCTCCCTTTCCGGTTTGCCGCCCGCCATCATTATTCCCAATTCCCTTTCAGTGGCATCCTTGGCATCGACAATCCCGACAATTCTCCCGTCATAGATTACTGCAATGCGGTCAGCCAGAGACATCACTTCGTCAAGCTCAAGCGAAACAAGAAGAACCGCCTTGTCATTGTTTCTTTGGTCTATGAGTCTTTTATGAACAAATTCTATAGCTCCAACATCAAGCCCTCTTGTGGGTTGTGCAGCGATAAGCAATTTTGGATTTTTGTAGAATTCCCTTGCTATTATGACTTTCTGCTGATTGCCGCCGGAAAGAGATTTCGCTTGAATCTGCTCGCCCGGGGTTCTTATGTCAAACTCTTTTATCAACGTTTTTCCGTGCTTTGCTACAGCATTGTAATCCATCATATTTCTTTTGCTGAATGGTTCGCTGTGGTGGTATCCGAGAATCATATTCTCAGCCAAAGAATGTTCCAAAATCAATCCTCTTCTATGCCTGTCCTCCGGTATGTGTCCAATTCCCATATTTATTATTTCGCGAGTCGGCCTATTGGTGATGTTCTCGCCGTCCAATTCAACTCTTCCGGATTCGATTTTAGCAAGTCCGGTGATGGCCTCAACCAATTGTGACTGCCCATTTCCATCCACTCCTGCAATTGCTAGAACTTCACCCGCATTTACCTCAAATGACACATCTTTGACCGCCTCAATTTTTCTGCTGTCAAGAACCTTTAGGTTTTCAACCTTGAGTATGGTCTTTCCTGATTGCTTTTCTTTTTTGTCTACTTCAAGTCTCACTTTTCTTCCAACCATCAATTCCGCGAGTGAATCTATATCGGTTCCCGCCGTATCCAAGGTTTCTATGACTTTGCCTTTGCGTATTACGGTTACCCTGTCGCTCATTGACATGACTTCCTTGAGTTTATGTGTTATCAGAATTACCGACTTGCCCTCTGATGTCAGTTTTTTTATTATTTCTTCCAATTCATCTATTTCCTGTGGAGTGAGTACAGCCGTTGGTTCATCCAAAATCAATATGTCCGCTCCTCGGTAAAGGGCCTTTATTATTTCAACTCGTTGCTGAAGTCCCACCGAAATATCACGAACTTTTATATCCGGATCAATTTTCAGACCAAAATTTTCAGAAAGCTCAAGCACTCTTTTCTTTGCCAAATCCATATCCATTCTCAATTTACCGAATTTGTTCGGTTCATTGCCCAAAACTATGTTTTCCGTCACTGTAAACGGGGGTACCAACATAAAATGCTGATGGACCATTCCTATCCTATGCTCTATTGCCGTATTCGGATTTTTCATATTCACTTTTTTTCCTCGAATGAATATTTCCCCCGATGACTGCTGATAGAGTCCATACAGTATATTCATAAGAGTGGTTTTTCCCGCTCCGTTTTCGCCAAGCAAGACATGTATTTCACCTTCCTTGAGATTGAAATTTACATTGTCATTGGCAATTACACCTGGAAAAATTTTAGTTATGTTCTTCATTTCGACTATATTTGACAAAATCGTTCCTCCTTGTAAAAAAAATAAGGCCAGATATTTTCATCTGACCTTATTATAAACCATTTTTGCAGCATTAACTACAATTTAGATTTCCGGAATCTCAAAAGCGTCGAAAGTTTCTTTGTCATAAGGCACTTCGAAAACACCATCGATTATTGCAGCTCTGTAATTTTCTGCCATTTCAGCTATTTCGGCAGGTACATTTCCTGCATCGTCACTGTATCCAACACCCTCTTCAGCAAGACCGAAAACAAGGTTGGATCCGTCGAATGTTCCGTCGACTACAGCTTTTGTTGCCAAATAAGTAGCATTGTCAACACGCTTGATCATTGAGCAAAGTACATGCTCCGGATCGAGTGCAGACTGGTCCATGTCAACTCCTATAGCCCAGAATCCCTGTTCTCCTGCTGCTTCGATAACACCTATTCCACAAGCGCCGGAAGCATGATAAATCACATCAGCACCAGCTTGGTTTTGCGCAAGAGCATTTTCTTTTCCGAGTTGGGGATTGTCAAAAGCTCCTGTGTAGTTGATTATTATTTCAGCATCCGGGTTTACTGCTTTTACCCCTGCTTCAAAACCATATTGGAATTTTTCAATCAATGCAAACTGCATCCCGCCAACAAATCCAACTTTGTCTGTTTCAGTCATGAGTCCTGCAATAACACCTGTCAGGAAGGATCCTTCATGTTCCTTGAAAGTAAGTCCTGCCGCATTTGGGGCATCCACTACTTCGTCGATTATTGCAAATTTTTGATCCGGAAATTGCGCCGCGGCTTCAGCCGTAGCCGATTGCATCAAAAATCCTACCGAAACAATCAAATCCGCACCATCTTCAGCAGCCGCCGAAAGATTTGGTCCATAGTCGTCAGCCGTTTGAGATTCAAGAACACTTACTTCAACACCAAATTCCTCTTTAGCATTAACCAATCCGGCATAGGCTGAATCATTGAAAGATTCGTCGCCCAAACCGCCTGTATCAGTAATCATTGTAACCCTTAATGCTTCTTCTGCCGGTTCTTCTGTTTCTTCCATCGGTTCTTCCGTTTCTTCCGGCTCTTCCGCTGGTGCGCAACCGGCAAAAACCGAAACCATCAAAATCAATACCAGAAATAATGCCAACCATTTTCTACTCATTAAATAATCCTCCTCTTTGTTTTTTTATCCTTTTCCATACTTCTACATTTTTACCCAAAATCCTTCCAAAGCCTACAAAAATAAAAAAACAGGGCGGTTTTAAATTTCCGTCCTGTTTTCTATTCAACATGGTGAGGATTCTTTTGCCAGATATCCTTTTTCAATAAGCACATCCGCAGCCTTCTTTATTTTTTCTTCGTTTACCATTACAACCGGTCCAGTGCAACCCATTCCGCTTTCGGCATATATGCCGGCTTTCCACAAAGCCTGTACCGCCTCTTCCAGTTCCATTATGTCAATTCCGGACAATGTCCCTGTTACAATTTCCTTTTCAGGCGGCTCTGCCGATTCTTGGGATGTTTCTTTTTTTTCTTTGGACGAGCTTTCAATCAAATCTTTCAATCCGGCTATTTCCGCTTTTTCGAATTCATCCCGGGCGATACCCCCCAGTCCGCCCCGAGCCAAGCATGAAGCATATTCTATCGCATTGGCAACCACCGGAATTCCTGAAGCTCTGGAAAGAATCAATATGGTTCGACCGTAATCCTTTCCAACTCCAGGTCCGTACCCGTAGCCAGCAGCTTCATAACTCCCGCCCGTGGTGTAGGATGAAAACATTTTCATCAGGATATTTCCTGTCAATGTATCTGTAACCATTACATCCACACTGCCGCAGAGCAGGTCGTTTCCCCTCATGACAACCCCGCCGTCCGCTCTGGCAGACTCTCCGAATGAAAGTCCGTATCCGTTGGCTTTCAATTCTTTAAGAAGCCTCTCGACTTGTCTTGCTCCGTCAAGATTAAGAATGCCAACTGTCGGTTCCTCGATTCCAATTGCCTTGGCAGCGATTATCCCATGCAATGCATTCCGTGTCATCGCTTCCGTACGATTCACAGAAGATGTTCCCGTAGTAGTGGCAATAATCATTTCCTTTCCGGTTCCAGGCACAACAACCCTTCCCACGGTCGAAACCCCTATGGGGAAATTGTAATGCATTGTCACGCATGCATCAATGTAACCGGAATCCAGAATTTCTTCCATTTTCGAATGCATTTCATTCTCATTGTCAACAACAACGGTTTCAAGATCGGACCCGTTCTCAGGCCCTATCAAAACGATTTCCGTATCTCTCAGTCTCGAAGCGGCAAGCTTGGCGCCTTCAACCAGATTTTCCGTTCCATGCTCGCTCCCGAGAATTGTCAATCCGACTCTCATTTTTCTTCCAAAATCGCCTTTTTCAATAGAGTCGGCAATTTCCATAAAAGTATCTTTTATCATTTTTTTTACAGCAAGATTTTCAGCCATATCAACACCCCTATTCATCCGTCAGCGTTTCAGCGAATCCCCTCATGGCTTCGGCAATCAGTTTTTTGATTTCTTCTTTGGAAACCGATTCCTTCTCTTCCATGCCGGTATTCTTTTCGAGAATAACAGAAACTCCATCGAATAGATTTGTCATGCGTCCAAGAAACAGGCTACCCTTTCCGACAATCATGGCTTTGCCAATTTTTCCATCCGCCATGTCGTCAATGGCAAACCCTACATATGGAACCCCGGAAGGAATATGGCCCTGCGTGGGAGCCCAACCCGGCAATCCGTGTTCTTCGACGAATGACATCAGGTCTTTGCGGTCAATCTCTTTTCGTTTTACGCCAAGGGCTCCAATCATTTTATAGTTTGATGTCGGAACATCGCCTGCACCTGCCGGCTTTGTAATATCGGGATTCTGCATTTCCACCGAGTATTTGTCTATATCTGTTATTTTTAGATTTCCTTTGTCCAAAGGAGCGGTAATCAAAGATGTAATTACAGCTTGAGGCGATGAGCCTGTTCCAACAGTATGTCTCCCAACAAGATCAGTTCTTATTACAGGACCTACTCCATCATTTCGGCTTATCATTATTGCGAATCCGCCAAGCACATCCTCCAAAACCGGATAGCCTTTTTTGACATGGTCTTTTCCATTCATGCCAAGCTTCGCTGTTGCACCTCCAGCCACAATGACAACATTTTCATACACGCCTGCCTGCACCAAAGCCGATGCGTTTATAAGCGCATGGGTTGGCGCTGCACAAAATCCTCTTGTGTCAGACCCGGTAGCATTGACCGCTCCAGCCATTTCCGCAATAGCCTTGGCAAAGTTTCCGCCGCCACGCTGATTTATGTCTCCACAAGCTTCCTCCGAGCACTCAATCACATACTCGATTGAAGCAGGATCCAGGTCGTTCTTTGCAATCAGGTTCTTAAGAGCCAACGCTCCTGAAGCCTTAACAACTATGTTTTCAAACATGGTATGCGCATTGAGATTGATGTCTATGTCATGCGCTCTCTTTACACAACCTACCACTTGGCCGTTCATATAAATGCCTTCGGCGTGATATTCATCAATTTGTTTTGTGATTTCTTCGATTCCAAGTCCTTCTTTGATTTTTTCAATGTCAGTTTCATCAAAAAGAGGATGCTTTTGCAACTTCTGTTTTACTTCCGCAGCAAATTTCTTTTCCAGTTTGACAAGGTCAAAGGCATCAGCCATTTTCATGAGACCGATAAACTCGTCCTGGGGCATGATTTCTCCGTACTTACCAAACCTTTCTTTTATCGGGGATTCCTTGTCAAACCAAGGCATATCATATTCTTTCAATTTTTCAGGATGCAAATTCCCAATGTAAACCTGATTAGGCAAATACGCCACAACCTCATCGAAAGACCTGATATGTTCATTCAATCCTTTAAGATAATCAGAATCCGGATTAGTCAACCTTTCAGTTGTCTGTGTCGATCCGTTATGGACCACCATGTCCGGAGTATTGACCAAAACGTAACCGGCCCCTTTGACTATAGGAAATTTCATGTTCTCACCTCCAAAGTTGATATAAGTTCAAAACATTTTTAAATAAGGGCGGTCTCAATCATAAGACCGCCCACGATATTTTAGTCTTCGAATACTTTCTGATCGTCCACTTCAACCGTTAAAGCATTAAGTGCTTTTTCAACCAATTTTCTTCTCAGGCCCTTTTCTTCCTCGGGGTTAAGACTGGGATCTCCAAGAGGATGAGGTATTGCTATTGCCGGCACGATTCTGTTTGCTCCGACCGTTAACGAAATCGGTACTACAGTACATATATGGACTATAGGCAAACCGACTCTTTCAATTTCTTTCAGCATAGATGCACCGCATCTTGTACAGGTGCCTCAGGTGGAAGTCATGATTACGCCGTCGACTCCGTCAGCTAAAAGCTCTTGCGCATATTCCTTTGAAAATTTTACTGAATTTCCAACGGATGTGCCATTTCCTACTGTAGTATAGAAATATTTGTGAAGTTCTCCGATTACGCCTTCTTTTTCAAGGTCTCTCAAAACGTCAACCGGAAGAACCCTGTTGGGGTTGCTGTTTGCGTAGCATGGGTCATACCCGCCGTGAGCAGTTTCATGGGTTTCGTCTGTCAGATAGTCAAATCCGGTCAAATCATATTTGCCGTATTTTGAAGCACTCGATGATTTGATATGGTCGGGATTGCCCTTTGGAACGATGCCGCCTGAAGTCACAACCGCTATCTTTGCATTCTTAAGATCTTTAAGTGCAGCCGCAGGCGCAACATGGTCGAAAACAGGCATTGGATATTCCGTAACAAAAGGTTTGTCGTTGACTTTTGCAAGCAACATCTCGACGGCTCTCTCGGCGCCTCTCTTTTCTCTGAATATGTTTCTCCTTACTCCTCTTTCGATATAATTGTCTTCGGCAGGACTTCCGAGCTCCTCGCCTTTAGCCATTTTAATTGCCATTTTGGCCATTTTGGGTATGGCTTTTCTCATATCGGCAGCCGAATTTTTGGTTTCAACTATGAACAGATCTTTCTTGAATATATCGGCTCCCGGGTTTTCTACATACATACCTGTCAAAACTGGGATTCCCAGATTCTCTTTTACAGCTTTGCATATTGCTCCACAAGCTGTTCCATACCTTCCGGCGTTAAAAGCCGGTCCGGCTATGAACATATCCGGGGATTTGGATTTAACCATTTCCAAAATCGTCGTTTCGGCATTCTCCATGTTTTCCGCATAATAGGAATCTCCACAAATAATAGTTGCAACAATTTCCATGTCATCCTCGAAAGCTGCGGCGAGTGCCATTCCCGGCCCTACTACTCCATCTCTCATTTCCGGTGGGATGTTCGCTTTTTCTTCTCCACCGATGCCGGCGAAAAACTGATTTATATAATGAACAACTTTATACTTACTCATTTTGTTTCCCCCCTTTCACGTTTTCTG
>Ga0102938_10001044_pt1 | contig 21058 bp, 20 predicted proteins | sample SalPonR2_B_D2_MG_FD_84516 | JGI IMG/M metagenome (GOLD analysis project Ga0102938, IMG submission 84516) | Salt pond soil microbial communities from South San Francisco under conditions of wetland restoration - Salt Pond MetaG R2_B_D2_MG | ecosystem: Environmental > Aquatic > Marine >... | reverse complement strand
GAGGGGGTCGCGATCTGGAGAAGGCTCGCGCGCCGGTCGCCCTTCTCCTGCTGGTCTAGGAACTTGCCGAACGCCCTGAACCGGTTCGGCAGTCCCTTGGAATAGTCGAGCCGGTCGACCCCGATGACGAGATCCTCGCGCGGACCCAGATTGACGAGGTATTCGCCGCCGCCGACCGATGCAGTCTTTGCGAAAGCCCGCGCGTCGATCCCGATCGGAAACGAGCGGACCGAAAACACCCTGTCGCGGTACTTCATCTTGCCGTCGAACAGCGGCTCGCCCCCCGGTTCGGCGCGGAAGAACTCCAGACAACGCGCGACGTCCGCCTGCGTCTGCAATCCGACGAGGTCATAGGCCGCGATCCATCCGGCCAGATCGTCGCGCTCGGGCAAGGCGTCGACGTCGGCGAGAGCGGGAAACGGGATGTGCAGAAAGAACCCGATCCGGGCCGTGACCCCCTCGGCCCGCATCGCCGCCGCCAGCGGCAGGAAGTGATAGTCCTGCACCCAGATGAGATCGTCCGGCCCCGCGAGCCGCGCCACCTGACGCGCGACGCGTCGGTTGACGGCCAGATAGGCGTCGGCGTAGGCGCGCTCATAGCGGATCAGGTCGCTCCGGCGGTGACAGAGCGGCCAGAGGACCGAATTCGCGTAGCCGAGATAGTAGTTGCGCCACTCCTCCTCGGTCAGGCGGAACGCCTTTTTTTGGTAAGAGGCGCCGTCGAGATCGACGAGACCGTCGTCCGGCCGCCTCGCACGGTCGGGATGCGCCCCGATCCAGAGTCCGCCCTCCTCAGAGAGCGCGTCGTGAATCGCGACGACGAGGCCGCCGGAGGGTTCCGCATCGGTCGGGATGCGGTTGGAGACGACGATCAGCCGCCGGGCCATTACACCCTTTCCGGCCCCATCTGGAGCCATGTGCTGAGCGTGTCGTAGACGTCGCGCGGGCCATCAAGCCGGAAGTTCGCGCAGGTCTCCCGCGGACCGACCTTGATCGTGAGACCGCCACGCCGGTTGACCGCGTCGAACATCCCCTCGTCCGTCGCATCGTCGCCGAAGGCGATCGGGCGCCTCTTGGACCAGCGATCCATCAGCGGCGCGATTGCGCTGCGCTTCGACACGTCGTCGGGATGGATCTCGAGCGCCATTCTCGCATGATGCAGCATGAAGCCCTTGTTGTGCTCGACCACGCTGCGCAGGAATCCGTCGGCTTCCGCCATCCGGTCCGGCGCCTGCCGGAAATGCAGGACGATCGAGCAGGGCTTTTCCTCAAGAAGCACGTCCGGCTCGCTGTCGGCCCAGACGCGCACCATCTTCCTGATGCAGTCAAGCTCGGGGGTATCCTTCGCCGCGTGCTGCCAGTGCTTTCCGCCCTCGCGGCGTTCGGCGCCGTGGGAGCCGATGAGGATACCGGGGAAATCGGGAAGGAACCTTTCGAGATCCGCCATCCGCCGGCCCGAGACGACGACGGTCGCTCCGTCGGTCCGGTCGTGGAGCGCGCGGAGCAACTCGCCCGCCCTGTGGGGAACCCTCACCGCGTCGGGCCGGTCGGCGATATCCACGAGCGTTCCGTCGAAATCGATAAAGAACGCGGCCCGGTCAAGGTCGGGCTGCTCGGGCGCGCCGTGCTGCGGCTCGGCGTGCCCGGTCTGGAATCCGATCATCTCGTAGAAATTCGGTTGGTTCATGGTCGATCTCCCGCCCGTCTTGGGGAGACATGCGGCCTCCCGTATGTGAACAAGTGCGACGGGTCGTCGGTTCCATCAATGCAGGTCCTGTTTCGGGGATTGTTGACGAATCGCAACGCCCGCATCGTCTTGATAGGAAATTCCTATGAATCTTATCGATTCGATAGATTTGCACGACTGAAGGACCACCTTATCTCACATGCAGTGACACATGGTTGGAGAAGGACATGGACAGCAAGATCACGCGGAATGGAACGGATCGTCTCGAAGCGTTCAAGAACTGGCTGCAATCGGAAATCACGGTGCCCGTTCCCGTCTGGGCCCTTCTCACAGGCGGCGTGTCGGTCGTCGCCCTCCTGCTCGTCGCGCTGGACTAGGTGGGCCGATGAGGACCACCCTCGTGATCGCGGTGCTCGCGATTGCCGCTCCCGTTCTGAGGGCGGATGCGGCCACGCCGATTTCCGACCTCGCCCGGAACACGAACGCCGTAGTCGTCGGAATCGTCGACCGGCTCACGGATGAGGACGAATTCGTTCTCGTCGATTCCACGAGGTCAGTGCGCGTCTACGTCGGACCCGCCTTCGTTCCCGTAACGGTAGGCGAGATGGTCACCGTTCGCGGCTTCGTCGACGATGATCTCCGGCTCGAGATCTACGCCCGGGAGATCACGGGCGCCGACGGCACGACGCACACATTCGACCACCGCTACGAATAGCGAAAAAGATGGCCCGCCACGGGGCTTCCCCGCAGCGGGCCATTCCAGGGTTCCGGAGCGTCAGTGCGCGACCGCGCCGCCCTGCTCGGTTCGCGCCGCCGCCGCGGCACGTTGCGCGGCCGCCGCTTCTTCGGCCGCCTCGTCCCACTCGATGGGCTCGGGCTGGCGCACCAGCGCGTGCTTGAGGACGTCGGACACGTGGCTGACCGGGATGATCTCGAGCCCCGACGTCACGTTGTCGGGAATCTCGGTCAGGTCCTTGGCGTTCTCCTGCGGAATCAGCACCGTCTTGATGCCTCCCCGCAGCGCCGCGAGGAGCTTCTCCTTGAGCCCGCCGATCGGCAGCACGTTGCCCCGGAGCGTGACCTCGCCCGTCATCGCGATGTCCTTGCGGACCGGGATCTGCGTCAGCACCGAAACGATCGACGTCACCATCGCGACGCCCGCCGACGGGCCGTCCTTCGGCGTCGCCCCCTCCGGCACGTGGACGTGGATGTCGAGCGTGTCGAACCGAGGCGGCTTCACGCCGATCTTCGGCGCGATCGAGCGCACGAAGCTCGAGGCCGCGTCGATCGACTCCTTCATCACGTCGCCGAGCGTGCCGGTCGTCTTCATCCGGCCCTTGCCCGGCAGCCTGAGCGCCTCGATCGACAGCAGATCGCCCCCGACCGACGTCCAGGCAAGCCCGGTGACAACCCCGATCTGATCCTCCATCTCGGCAAGCCCGTAGCGGAACTTCTTCACGCCGAGGAAGTCCTCGAGGTTGTCCGGGGTCACGACCACCTTCTCGGTCTCTTTCTTGACCAGCAGCGTCACCGCCTTCCGGGCGATCTTCGCGATTTCACGCTCGAGGTTCCGCACGCCCGCCTCGCGGGTGTAGGTGCGGATGGTCTCGCTCAGCGCCTCGTCGGTCAGTTCGAACTCCTTGGGCTTCAGCCCGTGGTTCTTCATCTGCTTGTCGATGAGATGCTGCTTGGCGATCTCGCGCTTCTCGTCCTCGGTGTAGCCCGCGAGCGGGATGATCTCCATCCGGTCCAGAAGCGGACCGGGCATGTTGTAGGAGTTCGCCGTCGTCAGGAACATCACGTTCGAGAGATCGTATTCCACCTCGAGGTAGTGATCCGAGAACGTCGAGTTCTGCTCGGGGTCGAGCACCTCGAGCATTGCCGACGCCGGGTCTCCCCGGACGTCCTGACCCATCTTGTCGATTTCATCAAGCAGGATCAGCGGGTTGTTCGTCTTGGCCTTCTTCATGGCCTGGATGATCTTGCCCGGCATCGAGCCGATGTAGGTCCGGCGATGGCCTCGGATCTCCGACTCGTCCCGGACGCCGCCGAGCGAGATGCGGATGAACTCACGGCCCGTGGCCCGCGCCACCGACTTGCCGAGCGACGTCTTGCCGACGCCCGGAGGTCCGACGAGGCAGAGGATCGGCCCCTTCAGCTTGCGCGACCGCTGCTGGACCGCGAGATACTCCACGATCCGCTCCTTGACCTTCTCGAGACCGTAGTGGTCGTCGTCTAGAACCTTCTCGGCACGGCCGAGATCCTTTTTGACGCGGGACTTCACGCCCCACGGGATCGACAGCATCCAGTCGAGGTAATTGCGCACCACGGTCGCCTCGGCCGACATCGGGGACATCGACTTGAGCTTCTTGAGCTCCGCCTCGGCCTTGTCGCGCGCCTCCTTCGAGAACTTCGTGCGGGAGATCTTCTCCTCGAGCTCGGCAACCTCGTTCGCGCCCTCTTCGCCATCGCCCAGCTCGCGCTGAATGGCCTTCATCTGCTCATTGAGGTAGTACTCGCGCTGGGTCCGCTCCATCTGGCTCTTCACGCGGCTCTTGATCTTCTTCTCGACCTGCAGGACCGACATTTCGCCCTGCATCAGGCCGAAGACCTTCTCGAGTCGCTGGCCCACGTCGAGCGTCTCCAGAAGCTCCTGCTTCTGGGCGACCTCGATGCCGAGATGCCCCGCAACCATGTCGGCGAGCTTGGCTGGATCCTTCGCTTCGGAGACCGAGGCGAGCGCTTCCTCGGGGATGTTCTTCTTGATCTTCGAGTAGCGCTGGAATTCCTCGGCGACGGAGCGGGTGAGCGCCGTCACGGTGGCCTCGTCGCCATCGCTCTCCTCGAGCTCGACCGCATCGGCCTCGAAGAACACCTCGTTGTCGAGGAACTCGGTGATCTTCACGCGGGTCTTGCCCTCGACCAGCACCTTGACGGTGCCGTCGGGCAGCTTGAGAAGCTGGAGCACGTTCGCCAGCACCCCCATGCGGAAGATGCCGTCCGCCGTGGGATCGTCCACCGCCGGGTCCACCTGGCTCGACAGCAGAATCTGCTTGTCGTCCTGCATCACCTCCTCGAGCGCACGCACGGATTTCTCGCGGCCCACGAAGAGAGGCACGACCATGTGCGGAAACACGACGATGTCGCGCAGCGGCAGGACGGGATAGGACGTATGAGTTTGCTCGGACATTCACGTTCCTTTGTTGGCAAGAAGGCTCTGGCCCCGCTCGGCGGCAACGCTTGGCCTTCTCCGGGTTAACGCCTCAATATGTGGGGCCATGGGCCCTTCGTTCAACCACGTCCGGCAACCAAGTCCGGAGGTCGTTTCGGGCATCCTGCCCCCCGCCCCGGCGCGGGGCAAGGGCGATCGTGAAGAAAGACCGATCCCGCCAACGACGGCACCGCGAGGGCGCGATTGATCACGCCCCCGTGCCCCGCCTTGCGAGCCGTTGTATTCATTGGCATACTCCGTCCCCGTCATAAAAGCACCGGCAATGCCATGTCCGCCATCACCGCAAGACTCGCCACCCGCCTCGGAGCGCTCTGCCGCAATGCGGCCGCCGCGCTCGTCGCGGGTGTGTGGCGCAAGGCCTCCGTGGCAGAGGTCCGCGACCGGCTCGCAGCACTCCCGGTGCGCGATCAGGTCGCGATCGTCGGCGGCATTCTGACCGCGCTCATGCTCCTCAGCCTCCTCGCGGCGCAATTCGGCATCGTCGGCATGCTCGTCTTCTGGCTGACGGTCGTTGTCATCGTCAACTGACCGCCTCCGAACCGCGCATCTCCGCCCAGCGATTGTGCAGCAGTCTCCGAGCGAGCGGTATACGAGGGTATGCCATTGAAAATTCTCACGAATTCGCGACCTGAGTGATCCTTCAGATCGTGCCGGGCGTATCTCCTTGCATTCACATCCCCGAAAGGAGAATGACAATGGAATTCGGACTTGGACTACTGACTTTCGGAACGCTCGGCTTCGGTGTGGTCTTCGGCTATCTCAGCGTCCGCGCGACGGAGAAGCTGAAGAACAGCGACGCGCCCAAATCCTCCCTTTCCCGCGACGGCATCGAGGAACGCCTGGCTGCAGCGAAGAAAGCCTGACGGACCAAAGGCGGGTCGCCGCTCGCTGGCGGCCCGTCCATTACACTTGCGGGATGTCCCCCTCTTCCCGTTGCGCATGGAAGGCCGCTTCGAACGCCGCAAAGCACCCACCGGCGACCGCGTCGCGGATATCGCCCATAAGCTCCTGGTAATAATGAAGATTGTGCCATGTCAGCAGCATCGACGAAATAATCTCGCCTGATCTGAAGACATGGTGGAGATAGGCGCGCGAGTAGGTCCGGCACGCCGGACACGCGCAATCCGCATCCAGCGGTCGCGGATCGTCCTGGTGCCGCGCGTTCTTGATGTTCACGACGCCGCGGCGGGTGAAGGCCTGCCCCGTCCGTCCCGACCGCGAGGGCAGGACGCAATCCATCATGTCGATCCCGCGCTTCACCGCGCCGACGATGTCATCGGGCTTGCCAACGCCCATGAGATATCTCGGTTTTTCCACGGGCAGCATGTCGGTCGCGTAGTCGAGCACTCCGAACATCGCCTCCTGACCCTCGCCAACGGCGAGACCGCCGACGGCATAGCCGTCGAAGCCGATTCCCCGCAGCGTCGCGGCGCTTTCCTCCCGAAGCTCGCGTTCGAGCCCGCCCTGCTGGATCCCGAAGAGCGCATGCCCCGGGCGGTCTCCGAACGCCTCCCTGCTCCGCGCCGCCCATCGCATCGAAAGGCGCATCGACTTTTCGATCCGCGCACGGTCGGCGGGCAGCGCCGGGCATTCGTCGAAGCACATCACGATGTCCGAGCCCAGAAGCCTCTGGATTTCCATCGACCTTTCGGGCGAGAGCGTATGCTTTGACCCGTCGATGTGACTTCGGAATGTCACGCCGTCCTCGGTCAGCTTGCGAAGCTCCGCAAGGCTCATGACCTGGAAACCGCCCGAATCGGTCAGGATCGGCCGCGCCCAGTTCATGAACGTGTGAAGACCGCCCAGCCGGGAGATCCGCTCCGCCGTCGGTCGCAGCATCAGATGATATGTATTGCCGAGGAGGATATCGGCCCCCGTCGCCCGGACGCTTTCAGGCAGCATCGCCTTCACCGTCCCGGCCGTGCCGACCGGCATGAACGCCGGTGTGCGGATCTCGCCGCGCGGGGTCGAGATCACCCCCGTCCGCGCCTTCCCGTCCGTCGCATCGAGGTTGAATTCGAATTTCGAGGCCATTCCAACGTCCGCCGCCCGATCCGCGCTTGGTTACACCACGACCGGCCGGGATAACAATCGAAGGAATTCTGCGCGATCACTGGACGCGTCCGGCGCTATTCCTTATATCTTCACTCAACTAATACAGCGAGTGAACCGATGAGCGCAGAAACGTCCGAGATGCTCGAGGGGACGCCCCTCATCCGCCCCTCGTCCACCGAACACCCGCTTTACGACACCGTCGTCGAAGCCTGCCGATCCGTCTTCGACCCCGAGATCCCGGTCAATATCTTCGATCTCGGTCTCGTCTACACGATCGGCATTTCGGACGAGGGCGACGTCACGATCATCATGACCCTCACCGCACCGGGTTGCCCCGTCGCGGGCGAGATGCCGGGCTGGGTCGCCGATGCCGTCGAACCGCTCCCTGGTGTGAAGACGGTGAGTGTGGAACTGACATGGGATCCGCCGTGGGGCATGGACATGATGTCGGACGAGGCGCGGCTCGAACTCGGGTTCATGTAACTTGATGTAAGCGGAACGACACCCGTTGACGAGCGTTGGGCGGCATGCCCGCGCGACTTCAACGTGTCATGATGATCGCCGCCCTCCTGACGGCGACAGTCGTGGGGGCCGGTGCGCAAGCGATTGATCCATGGTTCAGCGTCGAAGAGGTGAACCGGGGCTTGGGCGCGCCGCCCGACCTCATCGACCGGCAGACGCCGCAGGCGACCGTCGAGAGCCTCATGACCGCCGCGCGACGCGACAACTTCGAGGCGGCGGCCCATCTTCTCGACCTGCGCGATCTTCCCACGGAGCAGCAGGCCGAGCTTGGTGCGGAGTTCGCCCGCAAGCTCGATCTCCTGATCGAACGACGTGTCTGGATCGACTGGAGCAGCCTGCCCGACCGCCCCGATGCGCTCGAGACAGGCGCGACGGATCAGAACGCCACGGCCGGTGAGCCGCGCAGGTCGCTGCGTCTCTGGACGCTCGATCTCGAAGGTCGCCCGGCGTCCATCCGGCTGAACCGGCTCAAGCCGGAGGACGGCGATCCGGTCTGGGTGTTCGCGCAACAGACCGTCGCGAACATCCCCGAACTCTACGAAGCCTACAGGCCGGCCGGGTTCGAACTCATGCTTCCGCCCGAACTCCGGCGCCGGACGGACATCGGCCTTCTGCGGTGGGAAGTGATCGCCCTGCCCCTGCTGCTCGTCGCGGGCTCCCTGACGGGCTGGGCGGTCTACCGCATCCTGCGGATCGTCTCCCGCTGGGCGTCGCGCCCGCTGACGACGGCCATCGTGCGCGCGACATACGGCCCGCTGGTTTTCGGCTCGGTGGTGGCGGTCGTCTCGGCGGCGAAAGCCTATGTCTTCATATTCTCGGGCGGGATCACGGCCGTGCTCGATCCCCTCATCGTGCTCGGGTTCCTGATCGCGCTCATCTGGCTGACGATCAACATCGCCGACGAGGCCCTCAATCACCTGAGCTTCTACGGCGGGACGGACCTGACCGACCGCACGGAGACCCGAAACCGCAGTCTCGCCACGCGCATCGCCGCGGCACGTCGCGCCTTCATCGTTCTCGTCACGGTGGTCGGACTGGCGATCGTCCTTGCCTCCGCGGGGCTCTTCGAGACACTCGGGATGGGCCTGCTCGCCTCGGCCGGCGCCGTGACGCTTATCCTCGGCTTCGCGGCCCGGCACATCCTGTCCAACATCATGTCGAGCCTGCAGATCGCGCTGAACCAGTCGGCGCGGATCGGCGACCGGATCGTGTTCCGCGACCATCTCTGCCACGTGGAGCGGATCAACTTCACCTACATCCAGCTTCGCGACTGGGACGACACGCGCATCGTGGTGCCGGTGACCGAATTCGTGTCGGAGCCCTTCGCCAACTGGACGCTGCAGGAGCCCGAGATGCTCCGCATCATCAAGCTCAAGTTCGCTCACGACGCCGATGTCGGCGCGCTTCGCACCGCATTCTTCGAGGTCGTCGAAACGCTCGACAAGGACGAACTGGGCGGCCTCGACAGCGCGAGGGTGTCCGTGGCCGGACAGGATGTCTTCGGCATCGACGTATGGTTCTTCCTGCCCTGCGCCGACCCCAACACATCCTGGACCGTGGCCGCCGAGGCGCGCGAGAAGATCATGCGGCGCGCCGGGGAAATCGCCCGGGAGACCAATCGCCCGGTCTTCCCCGAGGCGGCGGCCGCCGAAGCGGCGTGAGTCGAATGTCCTGGATGGCATTTGCGTCCGACGCCCACAGGTGCGATCCGGAGACATGAGCGAACGAGAAAAGATGAGCGCCGGCGACCTCTACCGGCCCGGCGACCCCGACCTCGCCGCCGCCCGCGCCCGGGCGCAGGATCTCACCCGGCGCTACAACGCGACGATCGTCGGCGAGACTGACATCCGGGAGCCGATCCTCGCCGAGCTTCTGGGCGCCTGCGGGACGGGCGCGGCGATCCGGGCGCCGGTCTTCGTCGACTACGGATTCAACATCCGGATCGGACGGGACGTATTCATGAACTACGGCTGTGTGCTTCTCGACGTCTGCCCGATCACCATCGGCGACAGGACGCAGATCGGCCCCTATGTCCAACTCCTCGCCGCGGACCATCCGCGGGAGGCCGCGGTGCGGGACGCGGGCCTCGAGACCGGCCGGCCGGTCAGCATCGGCCGCAACGTCTGGATCGGTGGCGGAGCGGTGATCCTGCCGGGTGTCACGGTCGGCGACGACGCGGTCGTGGGCGCTGGCGCGGTCGTCACACGCGACGTGCCGCGGGGCCTGACGGTTGCGGGCAATCCGGCTCAACCGCTTCGGTAGAGCGCAGGCGGCGCGGGTGCACTTGCGCGCCTTGCGGATCCGACCTCCCGCCTTGCGACACGTCTCCGAAGGCATTACCTTGACACCAAGTCAAACCAGAGGGTGACCAATGTTCGGCATATCCGGCAACCAAGCCGTGACGATAACCCCGGCCGCCGCGAAGCAGATCTCGCGGCTGATGGAGAAGGAGGGCCATAAGGGTCTCCGCATTGGCGTCAAGAAGGGCGGCTGCGCAGGCATGGAATACACCATGGACTACGCCGCGGAAATCGACCCCCACGACGAGGTGGTCGAGCACGACGGCGCGCGCGTGATGATCGCGCCGATGGCGCAGATGTTCCTGTTCGGCACGGAGATCGACTACGAGATCTCGCTCCTCGAGGCGGGTTTCAAGTTCCGCAATCCCAACGTGGCCGACGCCTGCGGGTGCGGCGAATCGGTCAAGTTCAAGGATGTCGAGGAGCTGTCGGCGGAAGGGGACGACTAAACGCGCCTTATCTCGCCTGCTGGAGATGGACGTAGGTTTCGGCGTAGCGTTTCGTCAGGTGCTCGCCCGCGGTGATGACGAGGCCCGATCCGAGCGGCGCGACATTCGTGTCGTAGTTCGGATTGAAGAACAGCGGCACAGAAATCCTCTCCTCCAGTCCTCCCACCACGCGATGCGGGGTAGCCTTCACCGCTCCGTTCGTCCACATCTCGAGCATCTCGCCAAAATTCACCACGAACTCCCCCGTTTCGGCCCGGATCGGTTGCCAGGAGCCGTCGCGCAGCCTGACCTCGAGGCCGGCCCTGCCGTCCGTCGCCAGCAGCGTGAGGCAGCCGTAATCGGTATGTGCCGCAATGCCGAAGTCCCTCTCGCCCGCCCAGTCCGGCCGCGCCGGATAGTAGTTGCCGCGCAACAGCGCCATGGGCGTGTCGAACTTGTCGTCGAAATACGCCCGATCCGCGCCGATCGCCCAGGCGATACCACGGAGAAGCTCGAGCGCGACGGCGCGCGCCTTCGCGAAATAGCCCTCCACGACGGGGCGGAACTCCGGCGGCGCGTCGGGCCACGGTGTCGGCGCGTAGACCGGGAGGTGCGCCATCGGATCGCTCCCGGGCAGCGTCACGCCGCAGTCGAAGACCTCCTTGTAGTCGGGGTTGGCGGCCGGATCGACCTGTTCGGACTGCGGCGCGCCCCAGCCGCGATTCGATCCCGTCCGCGCCATGTCGACCGCGCGCTTGACGCTTTCGGGCTGGTGGAAGAACGCGCGGTAGCAGGCGATCGTCCGCGCGACCTCCTCGCCCGAGATCACGGTGTTTCCGAGCGTCAGGAAGCCCGTCTCCCGCGTGCCCTCGCGCACGGCGGCGAGCGCGCTCGCGTCACCGGCCCGAAGGGCGCTTGCGTCGATCCTCGGGATCATTTCGTCACCTCCGGCGTGTCGATGAGCCGTCTTGACCCTCGCAGTCTTCCTTGCCACCCCTGTGATGAAGATCACAAGAGGAGAGTCCGATGCGCCGCAAGCTTGCCGCCGGCAACTGGAAGATGAACGGGACCGCCGAGAGCTTGATCGAAATCGACGCGCTCATTGCCGGGCATCCCTCCCCGTCGGTCGATATCCTGATCTGTCCGCCCGCGACGCTGATCTCGCGCATGGCCGGCCGCACCGGACGGAGCCCGATCGCGCTCGGCGGACAGGATTGCCACTCTGCCGCGTCGGGAGCGCATACCGGCGACATCTCGGCCGCCATGCTCGCCGACGCCGGAGCGACACATGTCATCGTCGGTCATTCGGAGCGCCGCGCGGATCACGCGGAGACGGACGACATCGTCCAAGCCAAGGCCGAGGCGGGACTTGATGGCGGGCTGACCGCCATCGTCTGCGTCGGCGAGACCTTGGAGGAGCGCGAGGCGGGCCGCGCGCTCGAGACCGTGGGCGCGCAGCTTGCCGGCTCGATTCCGCAGGGCGCGACCGGCGCGACGCTCGTCGTGGCATACGAGCCGGTCTGGGCCATCGGGACCGGCAAGGTCGCGACGCCGGAGGAAATCGGCGAGGTCCACGCCTTCATCCGTTCCGAGCTCAGGACCAGTTTCGGAGAGGAGACGGCAGACGCGATCCGCATCCTCTACGGCGGATCGGTCAAGGCGTCGAACGCCGCCGAGATTTTCGCCGTGGGCGACGTCGACGGCGCGCTCGTCGGTGGAGCGTCCCTGAAAGCCGCCGACTTCTCGCCGATCATCGAGGCGCTCGAGAGCTCCGGTGGCTGACGTCACCGCAGGTCCGCCGAAGGCCGCGCGCGCGGAATCGCTGGGCGGGCGGCTTCTGAGATACAGCGCGTATCTCTTCGCGGGCATCTGCCTTCTGCCCATGGTCGCCGTCGGGATCGCGGCGCTGCAGGGCGGCGGCGACACGATCGCGTCGCTCGCCGCCACGGTTCTGCCCCGCTATACCTTCGCGACGCTGGCGCTCGTCGTGCTGGTCGCGATCGGCACCGGCCTGATCGGGGTCGGCGCGGCGTGGCTCGTGACGATGACGCGGTTTCCGGGAAGCCGCGCTCTCGAGGTCGCGCTGGCCCTGCCGCTGGCCTTTCCCGCCTACGTGCTGGCCTATGCCTACACCTATTTTCTCGACCATCCCGGCCCGGTGCAGGCGCTGTTGCGCGACGTCTCGGGATGGGGGCCCCGCGATTACTGGTTTCCCGAGATCAGATCGCTCGGCGGAGCGGCGGCGATGCTCACGCTGGTGCTTTATCCCTATGTCTATCTGCTGGCGCGCGCGGCCTTCCTCCAGCAGAGCGCGACCGCCTTCCTCGCGGCCCGCGCACTCGGGCGGACGGCGTGGGGTGCGTTCCGCGCGGTCAGCCTGCCGATGGCCCGCCCGGCGATCGCGGGCGGCGTTCTTCTCGCCGTCATGGAGACCATCGCCGACTTCGGGACGGTCGCCTATTTCGGCGTCCAGACCTTCGCGACCGGCATCTATACGAGCTGGTTCGGCCTGGCCGACCGGGCGGCGGCGGCGCAGCTTGCGCTTTGCCTGCTCGCCTTCGCGCTCCTTCTCGCCATTCTCGAGCGGATGCAGCGGGGCGCCGCGCGCCATCACGCGGTCGGGGCGCGGCACGAGCGGATGCCCACTGCCCGCCTCACCGGCTGGAAGGCGGCGGGGGCGGTGGTGGCCTGCGGCATCCCGGTGCTTTTCGGCTTCGCGCTGCCGGTGGTCCTGCTTCTCGTCATGGGCATAGGCTCCGGGCAGGACCTGTTCAGCGCGCGCTATCTGGCCTTCATCCAGAACTCGGTCACGCTGGCCAGCATCGCCGCGGTCGTCACCGTCTTCGGGGCGGTGCTCATCGGCTTCACCCAGAGGCTCCAGAGTTCGCCCGCGACAGAGGCGGCGGCCCACATCGCCAGGATCGGCTATGCCGTGCCGGGAGGCGTGATCGCCGTGGGGCTGCTGGTCCCCTTCGCCGGGTTCGACAACGCGCTCGATGCCTGGATGCGGGCGACCTTCGGGATCTCGACGGGGCTGCTCTTCACCGGGTCGATCTGGCTTCTGATCGTGGCCTACCTCGTGCGGTTCATGGCCGCCGCTCTTTCGGCCTACGACGGGGGACAGTCCACGATCCATTCCAACATGGACGCGGTCGCCCGGACCCTCGGCCATTCGCCTGCCGGAATGCTCCGTCGGGTCCATCTGCCGATCCTGCGACCCTCGGTGCTGACCGCCCTTCTCATCGTTTTCGTCGACGTGATGAAGGAACTGCCGGCGACGCTCATCATGCGACCGTTCAACTTCGACACTCTGGCGGTGCAGGCCCACAGGCTCGCCTCCGACGAGCGGCTGAACGGCGCCGCGGTGCCGAGCCTCGTGATCGTCGCGGTGGGGCTGCTGCCGGTGGTCCTCGTCTGCCGGGGACTCGGCCAGAAGCGCAGCGAGCCACGGGTGGGATTCACTCCCGAAACCTAGAAGCGCGAGGGCGGATGGGTGGTCAGGTACCTGACAGGATTTCCGATGGAGTCACCATATCTCAGTCCGCCGCATCGCGCCCCCTGCTCTGCGCGCGCTCCCGGGCCGACGGGCTTTGCGACGGCACGAAGGGCACCTCGGCGACCTCGGCCGGCACCGGCCGTCCGCTCTCCTCGGCATAGGCATCGGGGAGTTCCACTTCGAGCGGCGTGTCGACCTCGCTGAGGCTCCACGGCACGTAGCCCAGCGCGATGTTGGTTTCGAGTTCAGGCGACCACCACGGCGAGGTCACGTAGCCGCAGCGCGCGCCGCCGGCCGCGCGGATCAGCCAGAAATCGGGCGCGTAGTCGGTGACGGGATGTCCGCCCATCTTCAGGCCGACGAGCTTGAGGCTGAAGGGATAGCTGCCCGCGTCGATCGCCGCGCGCTGCTTTTCGAGCGCCTCGCGGCCGATGTATCCGGCGGTCTTCTTGCGCGGCACCTGATAGGCGAGGTTAACCTGGAACGGCGAGGTTTCGGCGTCCATGTCCTGCCCCCAGCTGAGGATGCCGGCGGCGATGCGGCGATGGTGGCCGGGCGCCACCACGCGCAGGTCGTAGCGCGCGCCGGCCTTCAGGATGGCGTACCAGACGTCCTCGGCCGCGCGCATCGCGTTGCGCACGTAGACCTCGTAGCCCTTTTCGCCGGAAAAGCCCGTGCGCGAGATCAGGACGTTGGCGCCGCCGATCTCGGTCTCCATCAGCCCGTAGTACGGCAGATCGTGCAGGTCCTCTCCGACGATGTCGGTCATCAGGCCCTCCGACAGCGGACCCTGGATCTGGAGCGGCGCGACGTCGATCTCGTCGATCTCGACGTCCCATCGGCGGGGCGTGTTGACGCCCTGGAGCCAGAGCATGAGGTCGCTGTCGGAGATCGAGAACCAGAATTCGGTCTTCGAGAGCCGGAGCAGGACCGGATCGTTCAGGATGCCGCCCTTGTCGTTGCACAGAATGCAGTACTTGCCGTGCATCGGACGGATGCGTGTCGCGTCCCGGGTGATGACGGTGTCGACGAACGCCTCGGCGTCGGGGCCGCGGACGGCGATCTGCCGCTCGACCGCGACGTTCCAGAGCGTCACGCCCTCCACCAGCGCGCGGTACTCCGCCATCGCGCCGCCGTCTTCGGGGCGGACGTAGCCGCGCGGGTGGTACATGCGGTTGTAGACCGTCGCGCGCCAGCATCCGGCTTCGACCGACAGGTGCCAGAAGGGCGACTTGCGCACCCGCGTCGAGACGAGCATCTCGACAGGGGTCGGTCCCGACTGGCGCAGGTTCACGGGGACGATCCGGTCGGACTGGTCGACGCCGGAGACGTTCGGGTTTCGGGTGTTCGAGGTGGCTGTCGACATGGGCGGTTCCTCCTTTCCGCTCAGGTCGAGTCCCAACCCGCGCTGGAAAGGCCGGTTCCTTTCAGCAGCTTCCCCATGGGGTCTGCGACGGGCCTCCTGCGGCGCCGCGACCGAAAAAGGGCGCGCCGTCGGCGCGCCCTCCTGATCGTGGCGGATGCCCGGTCGGGGCGTCCCGCGCCGGGCGTTTACTCCCAGCCGGCCGAGTTCAGCACCTCGACCGCCGCATCGATGTTGTCGGCGATGTCGGAGAGGTCGATGGTGTCGGGCCGGAAGATGCCGAGCGCCGCCACGGAGGGCGCGAGCCCCACGCCCGCCACGGCGGGGTATTCATCGTTGCCTGCCGAGAAGTACTCCTGCGCCTGATCCGACGCGAGATATTCAAGGAAGCGGACCGCGTTCTCCCGGTTCGGAGCATTCGCCGCGACGCCCCCGCCGGAGATGTTCATGTGCGCGCCGATGCTGCTCTGATTGGGGAAGACCCAGCCGATGTTGGCGAGCTGTTCGGGCGTCATCTGGTCGTCGCCCTTCCGGAGCGCGCGGGCATAGTAATAGGTGTTCGACATCGCGATGTCGCACTCGCCCGACGCGATGCCGCGGAGCTGGTCCGTGTCACCGCCCTGCGGGTCGCGCGCGAAGTTGCCCACCACCGCCTCGGCCCAGTCCTGAACCGCGTCGCGGCCGAGATGCGCGATCAGCGCGGCCGTGATGTTCTGGGTGTAGACGTTGGTCGCGGAGCGGATGCAAACCATGTCGTCGTATTCGGGGTTGGCGAGATCCTGATAGGTCTGCGGCGGGTTCTCGACGTCGGTCTTGTCGTAGAACAGGATGCGTGCGCGCTGCGAGAAGGCGAACCAGCGGTTCTCGTCATCCTGAAGATAGTCCGGGATGCGCGTCTCGAGCACCTCGTTCTCGACCGGCTGGAGAAGGCCCATGTCCGCCGCGCGGGACAGGCGGACCGTGTCCACGGTCAGGAAGACGTCTGCGGGGCTGTTGGCGCCCTCGGCGTCCATCCGTGCGATGAGTTCGTCGGCGTTGCCCTCGATGCGGTTGACGGTGATGCCGGTGAGTTCCTCGAAATCGGAGTAGAGGCGCTCGTCGGTGTCGTAATGGCGGGACGAGTAGAGGTTGACCTCTCCCTCCGCGAAGGCCGGCGCGGCAATGGCGGCGGCGATGGCGGTGGTTATCAGGCGGGCGCGGATGCTGCGCATGAGACTCTCCTGTTGGTTGCGCTAGTATTTCCGAGTGGATTAGTCGGGAATTTTTCGGCGCCGGTCAAGAGATTTTTCCGACTTGAATAGTCGGGTATTGCGTTTTGTCGCAGGTCGCGCCCTCAGAAGGTGGTCACGTCATGGCCGTAGAGCCAGTCGAACCGGCGCAGCGCCTGCGCGGGAAACACCGCCCCGCCCAGACGCAGCGCGGCATGCGCGGCGGTGCGGACCAGCGGCTGCGCGAGGTGGTAGTTCCGCGCGTTGGCGCTCGCGGCGGAGATGACCCGCACGACCCGGTCGCGCCGGCGGGACTGATAGGCGTCGAGCGCCTCGGCCCGCGGCAGGCGATCGAGGCAGGCGGCCAGCACCCACGCGTCCTCGAGGGCCATATTGGCGCCCTGCGCGAGGAAGGGGAGCATCGGGTGCGCGGCATCGCCGAGGATCGCGCGGCAGCCGTCGTGCCAGCGGTCCGCGACCGGGTGACGGAAGAGGCCCCAGACGTGAACCTGTTCGATTTCGTCAAGCCAGCGGCTGACCTCAGGCGCGAAACCGCGGAAAGCGCGGCGGACATTGTCGGGATCGTCCTCGTGATGCCAGCCCTCGGCGGTCCAGCCCGAGCGCTCCTCGACCGCGACGATGTTCCGCAGGCCCCAGTCGAGCGGGTAGGTCACGAGGTGGCGGCGGGGCCCCATGAAGACCTGCGCCTCGGGTGCGGCGTCGGGATCCGCGACGAGCGCGCGCCAGGCCACCTGCCCGGTGAAGACGGGATCCGCGTCGCCGTTGATGTCGGCGCGGATGCGGGAGTGCAGCCCGTCGGCCCCGATGACGAGCCCCTCCGGGCCCGGCGGATCGATGCGGGAGCCGGTACGGATCGTGACGCCGGCCGACCGGGCGCCGGTTTCGAGCACCTCGATCAGTCGGGCGCGATGGACGAAGAGATAGTCCCGGTCTGGCGCGTGGCGGGCAAGGTCGAGGCGGAGCACCTCGCCGCCCCGATGGTCGCGGAGGCGAATCGCGCGCCCCTTGACCGAGACCGCGCGGAGCGCCTCGCCGACGCCCAGCGCGTCGATCACGCACAGGCCGTTCGGGCTGATCTGGAGGCCGGCGCCGACCTCCGCGATCTCGGCGGCCTGCTCGTGAAGCGTTACCTGGGCGCCGCGCAGGGCCAATGCCCGGGCCACGGCGAGGCCGGCGACACCGCCGCCGATGACGGTCGCGGCCTCGCCCCGGAGGCTCACGGCCGCGCCCCAAACGAAAACGCCGGGGCCTTGCGGTCCCGGCGTCCCCCCTCCTCCCCGGAAGGGTCAGTCGTCGCGATGGACTTTCTCGCGACGCTCATGGCGTTCCTGTGCTTCGAGGCTCAGCGTCGTCGTCGGACGCGCGACGAGGCGCTTGAGCGAGATCGGCTCGCCGGTCTCCCGACAGTAGCCGAACTCTCCCTCCTCGATGCGGCGCAGCGCCGAGTCGATCTTGGCGACGAGCTTGCGCTGGCGGTCGCGGATGCGGAGTTCAAGCGCGCGGTCGGTCTCTTCGCTGGCGCGGTCCGCGATGTCGGGAATGTTGCGGCTGCCGTCCTGAAGGCCGGCGATGGTGCTCTTGCTCTCGTTCAGAAGCTCGTTCTTTTGGCGCAGCAGTTCGCGCCGGAACCACTCGAGCTGTCGCTCGTTCATGAACGGTTCGTCCTCGGCTGGGGTGTAGTCCTCGGGCAGGAAAACCTCGGCCTTCATACCAGTTCCCTTTGTGTCTGAGGTCGTCTTGTTCGGACGTAGCTCGGTCATCCGGCGCCTCCTTGGGGGCGGGTCTTAGCCTAAGCTCAAAGGGATGTCACTAGCCGATCTGACGCTTCTTGAAGCAATCCGGGCGGCAAGCTATCGTCGCCTCAAACGCCGCGAAGAAAGCTCTGGAAATCCATGAAATTCACGGGAACCGACTCCTACGTCGCGACCGACGACCTGACCGTTGCCGTCAACGCGACAGTGGCCCTCGAACGCCCGCTTCTGGTGAAGGGCGAACCGGGAACGGGCAAGACCGAACTCGCCCGCCAGGTGGCCGGATCGCTCGGGCTGCGACTCATCGAATGGCACGTCAAGTCGACCACGAAGGCGCAGCAGGGTCTCTACGAATACGACGCCGTCAGCCGTCTTCGCGACAGTCAACTCGGGGACGAGCGGGTGCACGACGTCCGGAACTACATCCGGAAGGGCAAGCTCTGGCAGGCCTTCGAATCGGACCGGAAGGTCGTCCTGCTGATCGACGAGGTCGACAAGGCCGACATCGAGTTTCCCAACGACCTTCTGCAGGAACTCGACCGGATGGAGTTCCACGTCTACGAGACCGGAGAGACGATTCGGGCCGCGCACCGTCCGGTCGTCATCATCACCTCCAACAACGAGAAGGAACTGCCCGACGCCTTCCTGCGCCGGTGCTTCTTCCACTACATCAAGTTCCCGGACGTGGAGACGATGAAACAGATCGTCGAGGTCCACCATCCGGGCATCAAGGAGCAGCTTCTGACGACGGCGCTCACCCAGTTCTTCGAGATCCGCGAGATGGCCGGCCTGAAGAAGAAGCCGTCGACGTCGGAGGTTCTCGACTGGCTGAAGCTGCTTCTGGCCGAGGACCTGACGGCGGAGGACCTGCGGCGCGACGGATCGACCGCGCTGCCCAGGCTGCACGGGGCGCTTCTGAAGAACGAGCAGGACGTCCAGCTGTTCGAACGGCTCGCCTTCATGGCGCGACGGCAGCGCTGAGGTGGCGCCGATCGTTCGGTTCTTCCTCGTGACCGCCCTCGCCGCCTCGGCGATACTCCCGGTCCGCCCGCTGTGCTGGGCCATGGCCGCCGCCGAGTTCGGCCCGATGCCGGCGCTCGTCTGGCCGGGGCTGAACGTGATCGACGGGGGATGGACGGCCCGGCACGAGCCATTACACTTCGGGCCGCGGCCGGTCCCTTCGGGGCCATGCCCTGCGTGATCGCCACACAGTATGGAATCCGGACCGTGACCATCGCCAAGACCATCCTGATCTCGACGCTCATCTCGCCTGTCTCGCTGTCGGTGCTGCTGCCATGACGCGGATCCGGCCCCTGACCCGAGGCGACGAGGCCGAATGGCGGCGGCTCTGGACGGCATATCTCGCGTTCTACGACACGAGCGTCAGCGAGGAGGTCTACAGGACCCAATTCGACCGGCTGCTGGGCGACGATCCGCAGGACTATTCCTGCCGCATCGCCGAGGTCGACGGCCGGCCGCGCGGTCTGACGCATTTCGTCTTCCACCGCCACGGCTGGCGGATCGAGAACGTGTGCTACCTTCAGGATCTCTACGCCGATCCGGAGGTGCGCGGTCAAGGCATCGGCCGCGCACTGATCGAGGCGGTCTATGCCGAGGCCGACTCGGCGGGCTGCCCGCAGGTCTACTGGATGACGCAGGCCGACAATCACGAGGCGCGCAGGCTCTACGACCGGATCGCCGTGCTCACGCCGTTCATCAAGTACCAGAGGGTCTGAATGCGGCGGCTTTTCTCCCTCCTCGCCGTTCTCGCGCTCGCGGCCTGCGCCGCGCCGGTGCCGGACGTGCCGCAGCGCCGGGTGCCCGCGGACATCTCCCTGCCGCCGATGAAGAGCTTCGCGGCGGCCCGGGCGCAGGCACCGCGCAGGTCGAACGCGTCGATCGCGGCGGATTTCATGGATCTTGCGTTCCGGCTCGAATCCGGGCGCGAACTCGAGGTCTTCACCCGGTTCGAGGAGCCGATCACCGTCCGCATCCTCGGGACCGAACCCGCCACGCTCGCGACCGATCTCGACCGGCTGCTGTTCCGCCTCCGGGACGAGGCCGACATCCCGATCCGCCGCGTCGAGGCGCAGTCGGAGGCGTCCATCACCATCGAGGTTCTCACGCGGCGCGACATCCAGCGGTCGGTCCCGCAGGCGGCGTGTTTCGTGGTGCCGCGCGTGACCTCGTGGGAGGAATTCCGGCGCGCTCGGGGCTCCTCGCGGCTCGACTGGACCACGCTTCGCCTGCGGGAACGGATGTCGATTTTCATCCCCGGCGACGTGTCGCCGCAAGAAGTGCGGGACTGCCTGCACGAAGAGCTGGCGCAGGCGATCGGGCCGCTGAACGACCTCTACCGGCTGACAGACAGCGTCTTCAACGACGACAATTTCCACACCGTGCTGACCGGCTTCGACATGCTGATCCTGCGGGCCTACTACGATCCCTCACTGCGGTCGGGGATGTCGCGGGAGCTCGTGGCGAACCGTCTGCCGGGCATCCTCGCCCGCATCAATCCCAGGGGCCAGGGGATCGGCTACGTGCCGCGGGAGGCGACGACGCGGAACTGGATCGACGCCATCGAGACCGCGCTGGGGCCGCGCACCTCGCCCGCACGGCGCCGGTCGGCCGCGAAGGAGGCCGTCGCGATCGCACGGGAGCGGGGATGGAACGACAACCGCCTCGCCTTCGCGCTCTACGCGCTCGGGCGGCTGTCGCTCGGGGCGGAGACCGACCTCGCGCTCGCCTCCTTCCTGCAGGCGGGCAAGATCTATTCGGAAAGCCGCGAGACCCGGCTTCACGAGGCGCATGTCGGGATGCAGCTTGCCGCCTTCGCCCTCTCGGCGGGTCAGGCGGATGTCGCGCTGGATCTGGTGGACCGGCACGAACCGGCGGTCAGGCGGGCGCAGAACGCCGCCCTGCTCGCATCGCTCCTCCTCGTCAGGGCCGAGGCGCTGGACCTTTCGGGGCGCGGCGCCGAGGCGCGGGATGTGCG
>Ga0102938_10001041_pt1 | contig 21080 bp, 17 predicted proteins | sample SalPonR2_B_D2_MG_FD_84516 | JGI IMG/M metagenome (GOLD analysis project Ga0102938, IMG submission 84516) | Salt pond soil microbial communities from South San Francisco under conditions of wetland restoration - Salt Pond MetaG R2_B_D2_MG | ecosystem: Environmental > Aquatic > Marine >... | reverse complement strand
TGAGTTCGCCCTTTCTGGATGAGATCGCGGGTCGGCCTGTCTATGCCAAGGCGGAGGTGTTGCAGCACACGGGCAGCTTCAAGTTCCGGGGCGCCTGGTCGGCGCTGAGCGCCCTGGACGAGGCAACGCGCGCGCGGGGTGTTCTGGCCTATTCGTCAGGCAATCATGCGCAGGGCGTGGCGCGGGCGGCGGCCCTGTTCGGGGTTCCATCCACCATCATCATGCCCCGGGATGCCCCGCTGATGAAGATCGACAACACCCGCGCCCTTGGGGCCGAGGTGGTGCTGTACGATCGTGCCGGCGGCGAAAGCCGCGAAGCGATCGGTGCCGCGATCAGCGATGCGCGGGGCGTGACGCTCATCAAACCTTACGACGAGCCGCAGGTGATTGCGGGGCAGGGAACCTGTGGTCTGGAAATCGCGGTGCAGGCGGCCGAGGCCGGGGTGGCGCAGGCCACGGTCCTGACCTGCTGCGGGGGTGGCGGGCTGACGGCGGGGATCGCGCTTGCGCTGGAGGGCCATGCGCCCGGCATGACGGTGCGCCCGGTCGAGCCCGAGGGGTTCGACGACACCGCTCAATCGCTGGCGGCAGGCACCCGGCTGGGTCATGGGCATGTGGAGGCGGGGTTTTGCGATGCGATCCTGACCGGCATGCCCGGCGAGATCACCTTTCCGATCCTCGAACGGCTATGTGGGCCGGGCATTGTCGTCACCGAGGCCGAGGTGCGCGCCGCCATGCGTGAGGCCGCGAACCGGCTGAAGCTGGTGGTGGAACCGGGTGGCGCGGTGGCGTTGGCTGCCGCGCTGTATCACGGTGACGCGCTGGCGCCCGGGCCGGTGATCTGCACGGTGTCGGGCGGGAATGTCGATCCCGCGGCCTTTGCCGCCGTTCTGACAGGGGCCTGATCGCGCAGCGCAGTGATGTGACGTTACTCGCCGGCATGGGCGTGCGCGGGCCCGGATGTTTCGCGGGTCGCCACGAAGATCACCAGCGCGAGCCCCATCAGGACGCCGCCCACGAGAAACGGGGCCCCGGGAAGCCAGATCTGCGCGCCGTCGCGGGTGAACCAGAAAAAGGCCTGTGTCATCAAGAGCGGCGCCAGGATTCGTGACAGGGCGGAAATCGACGACAGCACGCCTTGCAATTCACCTTGCTGATCCTCGCTTGCACGCCGGCTCATCACGCCCTGCATGGCGGGGGCCACGATCGCGCCCACGGCGGAAATCGGGATCAGAACCCAGATCATCCAGCCCTCGCTTGCCACCCCGTAAAGCCCGAGGCAGACCGTGTTCAGGACAAGCCCCCAGAACACCGCGCGGTTTTCCCCAAGACGCGGCAGGATCGCCCGGATCAGCCCGCCCTGCACGACCGCCATGGCCACGCCGTAGGCGGCCAGCGACCAGCCGATCATGCGCGTATCCCAATCATGGGCGGCCTGCATGTAATAGGCCCAGACGGCGGGGTAGGTGTAATTGGCGATCTGGTAGGCCAGCATCACCCACAGCATGGCCTTGACCCCGGGCAGCTTGCCCATCTGCATCACCCCCCCGGCGGGATTTGCGCGGCGCCAGTCGAACGGGCGGCGTCGGGATTCCGGCAGGCTTTCGGGCAGCACGAAATACCCCAGTGCGAAATTCGCTGCCGCAAGGCAGGCCGCCGCCGCAAAGGGCGCGCGCGGATCAAGATCGCCCAACAGACCGCCAAGCGCCGGGCCAAAGATGAACCCCAATCCGAAACACGCCGAGACAAGCCCGAAATTCTGCGCGCGTTTGCCGGGTTCGGTGATGTCGGCCATGAAGGCCAGCGCCGTGGAATGGGTTGCCGCCGCCACCCCTGTCAGAAGCCGTGCCCCCAACAGCAGCCAGATCGATCCCGCGAAGACCATGATCGCGTAATCGACGGCCATAACCGCCATGGAAATCAACAAGATGGGCCGCCGTCCGTACCTGTCGGACAGGTTGCCGACCGTTGGCGAAAAGCCGAACTGCATCACCGCATAGCCGGCCGACAGGATCCCGCCCCACAAGGCCGCATCAGCCAGGCTTGCGCCGCGCACCTCCTGGATGAGGTCCGGCATCACCGGAAGGATCAACCCGATGCCCATCGCATCCAGTGTAACGGTGATCATGATGAACAGGATCGGCAGGGGGCGGCGGGCCATGCGTGGCTTTCGGACGTGTCGTTGCCCTGTCAACCTAAGTTGACACACTGCGGTTGTCCATCGTGAATGCCGGGCCTATGTCGCGGCCCGTGCGGACCGGGCAAAGGCACGCGCCTCGGCCGGGGCCTGCCCCATATCCATCGGGTCCGGCAACGACAGGTCCGGATGGGCCGCTGCCACCAGATCGGGCAGGGGGGTGCCGGTGTCGCGCGCGCGCAGGGCCATCGCCTTGACCTCGGCCTGGGCGGCGGGGCGCGGCATATGCGCGGCCAGTGCAAAGCTGATGGCTTCGGCCTGGATCAGACCCAAAGGGTCGCTCACGCGCCCCGCCATCGCCGCGCGGTCGGGGGTGATGCTGCCGGACAGATCCCTGATCAGGCGCGCCGATACACCTGCTGCCGCCACCAGCTGCGGCAGCGACAGCCATTCCGTGAACCATGCGGCGCCGTCGCGCGCCTCTCGTGGTGCAAGGCCCGACAAAAGCCCGACCTGTGCCGCAGCGTAACCCGACAGGGCCACCAGCACCGACGGCTGCACCGGGTTGTTTTTCTGAGGCATGGTCGACGACGCTCCGCCGCCGGCAAGGGCTGCCTCGCCCACATCGCTGCGCGTCAGGATCATCAGATCCTCGCCCATCTTGCCGCCCGCAGTCGTCACAGCCCCCAGAAGGCCCGCCATTTCCGCGACGGCCGACCGCTCGGCGTGCCAGCTATGCCCCGGATCGCGCAGGTCGAGAGCCTCGGCCATCGCGGCGCGGATCGACGCCGGATCGGGCCCAAGCATGGATGACGTGCCGGCGGCACCCGTCAGCGACACGGGAAAACCCGTGCCCATCTGAAGCCTGATGCGCTCCAGCGCGCGCAGGATCGGCCAGCCCCAGCCCGCGACCATCGCACCGAAAGACGTGGGCGTGGCAACCTGCCCGTAGGTACGCGCGGCCATGGGGGTCGCGGCTTGGGCCTCGGCCAGGTCCGCCAGGTCGCGCAAGGCCTCGATCAGGCGCGCCTCGATCAACGCGAAGCCCTGCCGCAATCGCAGCATCAGGCCCGTATCCTGGATGTCCTGGCTGGTGGCCCCCCAATGCAGATACCCCGCATGTTCGGGCGCGTTCAGCGCTGTGCGCATGGCGGCGACCAGGCCCGGCACCGTGACCCCATTGTGCCCGGTACCCGCAGACAACCCCGCCGGGTCGATCTGCACCTCCATCGTGGCCCGATGCAGGAACGCGCCCGACACTTCCGGGATCACCCCGGACCGGCCCTGCGCCCTGGCCAGCGCCCCCAGAACCAGCATCATCGCCCGAACCTCGCCGGTATCGGAAAACAGGCGCGCCATTTCCGAGTCGCCGAACAGGTCGCGGTACAGAGGGCTGTCAAACGGACTGAAGCTCATGTTGCGGCCTCCACATGTCCGATATCCTTGAGAAATCCGGTCAACAGCCCGGCAAATTCCGCAGGCTTTTCCACGCAGGGCAGGTGACCCGCACCCCGGATCAGCTCGAACCGCGCGCCGGGTATCAGGGCGGCCAGCTCGCGCACCAGGTCAGGCGGGGTGGATCCATCCTGATCGCCCGCGATGACCAGTGCCGGCAGACGCAGCGTTGCGGTCGTGCTGTAGAAATCCGTACCCGCAATCGCTGCACTGCACCCGGCATAACCGGCGGCTGGCGTCGTTTCCACCATCCGACGCCAGGGTGACAGGTCGGGGCCGCTGCGAAAGGCCGCCGAAAACCACCGCTCCATGATCGCCTCCGACATCCCCGTCAGTCCCACGCCCTCGACCTGCGCGATGCGCTCGTCCCACAGGGCGCGGGTGCCGATCTTGGCTGCCGTATTCGACAAGACCACGGCGCGCACCAGGTCCAGCCGCTTGGCCGCCAGGCCTTGCGCGATCATGCCCCCGATCGACAACCCCACGAACACGCACTCCCGCACGCCGAGCGTGTCCAGCAGACGTTCCGCATCCCGGATCAGTGCACCCATCGCATAGGGCGGCTCGGGGCAGGTGGACAGGCCGTGCCCCCGTTTGTCATATCGGATCACCCGCAGCCCCGCGGGCAGATGCGGAACCACATCATCCCAAAGCCGCATGTCGGTTCCCAGCGAATTGGCAAACACCACCGCCGGCGCATCCCGTGGCCCGGTATCGCTGTAATGGATCGTGACATCACCCAGATCGAGGCATTGCATCATGAGCCCTCCCTAACCCGATGGTTTTCGGCCAGATCGTTCCGGCCCGCAAGGACCGTCGCGGAGCTGCGGGTGCGAAAACCCCTTGCCGCGCGCGCCCGGCACGATCAATGTTCGGCCAAAACACGGACGCCGGGCCGCACGGGACCGGCCACAGGGAGAGACTGATGCCATCCACCATCCGCGCCGCGGTCTGCCGCGAATTCGGCAAACCGCTCGAGATTGAAATGCTGACCCTCCGCGATCCCGGTCCCGGCGAGATCGAGGTCAAGATGGAGGCCGTCGCGATCTGCCATTCCGACATCTCCTACATGGACGGCGCATGGGGCGGCATATTGCCGGCCGTTTATGGCCACGAGGCCGCAGGCCGGGTCACCGCGATCGGGACCGGGGTCAGCAAGGTGGCCCTTGGGGACCGGGTGCTGGTCACCCTGATCCGGTCTTGCGGGACCTGTCCCGATTGCGCCAGCGGCAAGCCGGTCTATTGCGGCGGAAACGAAACGCGCCCCCCCGCCCTGACCGACGCCAGCGGCGCCCCCGTTCTCAAGGCGATGGAATGCGGGGCCTTTGCCGAAAAGGTGCTGGTCGACCAGTCCCAGATCGCGCCGCTGGGCGAGGATATCGCGCCCGAGGCCGCATGCCTTCTGGCCTGCGGCGTGCCCACCGGCGTCGGCGCCGTGGTCAATACGGCGCAGGTGCGCCCGGGTGAAACCGTGGTCGTGATCGGGGCAGGGGGCGTGGGCCTCAACGCCATCCAGGGTGCCCGTATCGCGGGGGCGGCCCGCATCGTGGCGATGGATCTCGAACCCTCGAAACTCGACGACGCGCGCGCCTTCGGTGCCACCGATGCGATCCTCGCCTCCGATCCCAAGCCGTGGAAGGCCCTGCAAGAGATCACCGGCGGACGGCTGGCCGATCACGTCTTCGTCACGGTGGGCGCGATCCCTGCCTATGACATGGCCCCCCGGCTCCTGGCGACGGGCGGAACCGCCTACGCGGTCGGCATGCCCCATTCGGGCGGCATGTCCTCCTATGAGCCGGTCATCATCGCAGCCCTCGGCCAGGGCCTTCGCGGAACCAAGATGGGCGACGTGGTCCTGGGGCGCGATATCCCCTGGATGGTGGATCTCTATGGTCAGGGCCGTCTGCAACTCGACAGCCTGATCTCGACCCGCTGGCCATTCGACAAGATCAACGACGCCATCGCCGACACCAGGACCGGCCAGGCCCGCCGCAATGTCCTGACCTTCTGACCCGAAACCCGCCCACCAGGGGCAACGCCGCCCCCCAGGCTTCTCTGTTTCATAAATATCCCGGGGGGAGGCGCAGCCGGGGGGCAGCGCCCCCCAACCACCCCGAGCCGAAAATGGATCCAGCCCATGCAGCTCAAGGACCTCGAAATCTTCACCGTCGCCCCACCGCCGCCCGGATGGGGCGGGCGCTATTGGCTGATCGTTCGCCTGACCACCGCAGACGGTATCACCGGCCTGGGCGAGGTCTATGCCAGCGCCGTCGGTCCCAGGGCGATGCAGGCCGTCATCGAAGACGTGTTCGCACGCCACATGCAGGGCGAAGCGGCCGAAAACATCGAACTGATGTCACGTCGCGTCTGGTCATCGGGGTTCACGGCCCGCCCCGATCCCACTGCCTTCGGCGCGTTCGCGGGCCTCGAAATGGCGTGTTGGGACATCATCGGCAAACTCCGCGACCGCCCGGTCTGGGCCTGCCTTGGCGGGCGGATGAACGACCCGGTGCGCGCCTATACCTATCTCTATCCCGAACCCCATCATGGCGATGACTTCTGGGTCGATGCCGACGCCCATGCCGAAGCCGCCGCGGCGCGCGTCGCCGAAGGCTGGACAGCGCTGAAATTCGACCCGGCCGGCCCCTACACGATCCGCGGCGGCCATTCGCCGGCACGATCCGACATCGCCCGCTCGGCGGCGTTCTGCGCCGCGATCCGCGCCGCCGTGGGCGATCGTGCCGACCTGCTGTTGGGCACCCATGGCCAGTTCACACCCGCCCATGCGATCCGCCTGGCCAAGGCGCTCGAACCCCATGATCCGCTGTGGTTCGAAGAACCCATGCCGCCCGATGACCTGCATGGCCTGGCAGAGGTTGCCGCAGCCACCTCGATCCCGGTGGCCACCGGCGAACGGCTGTGCGGAAAGCTGGAATTCGCCGCCGCGCTGCGGGCCGGTGCACGCATCTTGCAACCCGCGCTCGGACGGGCCGGCGGCATCTGGGAGGGCAAGAAGATCGCCATCCTCGCCGAGGGTCATTCCGCCCAGATCGCCCCCCATCTTTATGCCGGTCCGGTGGAATGGGCCGCCAATGTCCACCTTGCGGTGTCATGCCCCAATATCCTGATGGTCGAGGCGATCGAGACCCCGTTTCACGAGGCGCTGGTCACCGGCAGGCCCCGGGTCGAAAACGGGTTCGTGGCGGCACCGACCGCGCCGGGGCTCGGCATCACGCTGAACGACACGGTCGCGCGCGCAAATGCCTATGCCGGCGATCGCCTTCACCTCGAAATGCAAGAGGCGCCATGCGACTGGCACAATGAGAACGTCTGGGCCGGCGGCGGCGTGGATTGAGCGGCCTTCCGGCAGGCAGGCGCATGCCCGGTCCGCGGGCGGTCCCGCGTCATTGCGGTCCGCACACTGCGCTGTGCGGCCATCGCCACTTCCCCTTTGAGGGCGCGGGCCTAGCTTGGCCCCCATGACACATCCCGCCCCGACACCGGTCCAGATCGCCCTGATCCTCGCCATCGCGAGTCTGACGGTGATGGCCAACGCCACGATCTCCCCGTCGCTTCCGGGGCTGGCCGAGGCGTTCTCCGATACGCCGAACATCCAGACACTTGCCGGTCTGGTGTTGTCGCTGCCCTCGCTTGCGATTGTCCTGACCGCGGCGCTCTTCGGGGTGTTGCTTGACCGGGTCAGCTGGAAGCGCATGCTCACCGCGGCCCTGGTTTTCTACGGGTTCGGGGGCGCAGCGGCGGCGCTGATGGATTCCATGATGGGTATCCTGGCCAGCAGGCTGGTTCTTGGCCTGGGGGTTGCGGCCACGATGACAACGGTGTCGATGCTGGCGGCGCAATTGTTCGAGGGCCCCGCGCGCGACCGGTTCATGGGATGGCAGGCAGGCGCCATGTCGGCGGGAGGGGTGGTCTTCATCCTGATGGGCGGCGCCCTGGCCGAGATCGACTGGCGGGCGCCATTCCTTGCCTATCTCGCGGCCCTGCCTTTGGCGGCTGCCATGGCCGTCGTGTTTCGCAGCCTGCCGGCAAGATTCGCGCAAACCGCCGGTGAAGCCGGTGATGCGTCCCGCCTGCCGCGCGCGGATCTGGCGCTCGGGATGTCGCTGGGGTTCATGAGCATGGCGATCTTCTACCTGATCCCGACCAAGCTGCCGTTCCACCTGCTGTCTCTCGGCGTCACCTCGCCGACGCTGATGGCCGCTGCCGTGGCCGGTGTGACCCTGTCCGCAACACCCGGCGCGCTGTTTTTCGGCGCGCTTCGGGCGCGTTTCGGCAGCACGCTGATCTTTGCGTTCAGCTTCGCCGCCATGAGCCTGGGCTATGTCACCATCGGGTATTCCAACGGGTTCGGAATGGCACTTGCCGGCACGATCCTTGCGGGAACGGGTCTTGGGCCGATGATGCCCAATATCATGGCGGTCTTGATGTCGCGCATGCCGCCGGCGCTGCGGGGCAGGGCGGCGGGGCTGGCCACGACGTCCTTTTTCGCGGGACAGTTTGCCGCGCCGCTTCTGGCCGGCGCCCTGACGGAACCTTTCGGGCTGGCAGGCGTATTCGGCATCTACGGCGCGGCGCTCATGGTCTTCGCGGCGCTGTCGGTTGCCGCCACCGTCCTTTGGCGCCCGACCCGCGCGCGCAACGTCTGAACCCGTGCCCGGCCCCGCCGTCCCTATCCGCGTTCCGTTTCATGGGCATAGCGCAGGCGCGCCACCCCCTCGTTGACTTCCGCCCGGCGGTAGTCCGACATCTTGCTTTCCACATAGGTCAGGTGCTCGATCACGGCGGCGCGCGCAAGGTCGGGGTCACGCGCCTGCAGGCCCGCGTTGATCGCCTGGTGATGTTCCAGCAGCAGATCGCGCGTGGTGCGCTGTTTGAACATCATCTGCCGGTTGAAGAAGACGCCCTGCCGCAGCAGGTCGAAAATCGACCGCATCATGTGCAGCATGATGACGTTGTGGCTCGCCTCGATGATGGCCAGGTGAAACTGCGCATCCAGTTCCGCCTCGTCCGAAGGATCGCGTTTCTTGTGGGCCGCTTCCATCTTCCTGAAGATCGTATCGATGACCATCAGGTCGGTATCGGATCCGAACGTCGCCGCGCGCTCGGCCGCGATCGCTTCCATGTCCCGGCGAAAGGCGAGGTAATCGAAGACCGCCTCTTCATGGGCCGCGAACAGGCGGATCAGCGCAGGTGAAAACGCCGACCCCAGCACATCGGCCACATAGATCCCCGCACCCGCCCGCGTGGCCAGCAGGCCGCGATCCTGCAACTCGGCTACCGCTTCGCGCAAGGATGGGCGTGAAACACCCAGCCGTTCGCTCAACTCGCGCTCGGATGGCAACCGTTCGCCCGGCCGCAAGATCCCCCGCAAGATCAGCTGCTCGATCTGCCGCACCACGGAATGCGACAGTTTCTCGGCCTCGATGCGTTGAAACGGCATGGCCTTCCTCCCCGGATTGGTCAAAGATTATGACCGCAAGAGCCATCTGTCCAGACGCCAACGTTACCTGGCCTTTGGATGGACAGGCAAACCACGCCTTGCATCTTTATCCCGAAAATATGGCCCCCGGAGGGTCCGGCGCACGCCACATGCGGGCAGGCCGATGGAATGCAGACCATCCCGAAACGAAACGGGGGCGATTTTTGCATGGCAAAAATCGCCCCCCGGGCGGCGCGCGTCAGCGCGGCGCAAACCCTGATCTTGTCAGACGCGCGGGCGGATGATCACCTCGACCCGGCGGTTTTGCTGCCGGCCCTCGGGCGTCAGGTTGGTTGCCACGGGCTCATTCTCGCCGCGGCCAAAGCTGCGCACGCGCGAGGGCGCCACGCCGGCTTCAAGCAACACACCGGCCACGGCCGAGGCGCGCCGCGCGGACAGGTCCTGGTTGTAGCCCGCCGACCCGGTATTGTCGGTATGCCCGATCACGTCGACGGTGGTGTCGGGATACTGCTGGAGATTGCGGGCCAGCGCGCGCAGATCGCCTTGCAGGCCAGACCGGATCGAGGCGCTGTCGACGTCGAACAAGATCCCCTCGGGCATGGTGACGATCAGCTCTTCGCCGGTGTTGTTGATGATGATGTTGTCATTGGCCAGCGATCCGCGCAGATCGCGCGCCTGGCGGTCCAGCGAGGCACCGATCGCGCCGCCTGCCAGCGCACCCGCGCCCGCGCCCACGACCGCGCCCAGAAGAGGATCGCTGTCATTGGTCGCGGCGCCGAAAATGCCGCCCAACAGGCCGCCCAGAACCGCGCCATCTTGTGTGCGCTCGCCCATGGGCTGCCCGGTCCCGCTCACGCAGCCGCTCAGCGCCATCGCGGAAGCCGTGGCCAGTATTGTCATTTTTGTGCGAAAAATCATGAGGTTGCCCTTCCAAGCTGCTCAGATACCGGTTGTGTCCAGGTTTGTCCCCGGGTTTTATATAAGGTTGATTGCTGCCTCTGTAGAACAAAAAGCTCAAATGGCGGAAATCCGCCATGTTTTCCGGCCCCGCTCAGGCCCCGTTCAGGCCTCGCTCATGTCCCGCTCGGCGGTCTCGTGGGCCAGCATGGCGCGCTTGACCGGCAGGCCCCAGTGATATCCCCCAAGCCCCCCCGATTTGCGCAACGCCCGATGGCACGGTATGAGCCAGCTGATCGGGTTGCGCCCCACGGCCGTGCCCACCGCGCGCACGGCGCGCGGGCGGCCTATGGCCCCGGCGATCTCGGAATAGGTGGTGACCTGGCCCGACGGAATGCTCAGCAGCGCCTCCCAGACCTTGATCTGGAACGGCGCGCCGATCAGGTGCAGATGCGCCCGCCCCCCCGCGCCAAAGGCGGCCCCGGCCATCTCGCGCAGCGCCAGCGGGTCCTCCACGAACTCCGCCTCGGGCCAACGTCCGCGCAGATCGGCCATGGCCGGTTCGCGCCCCGTTTCGGCGGCGAAGCCAATGCCGCAGATGCCGCGCGCGGTGCCCATGACCAGCGCCGGGCCAAAGGGGCTGTCGAACCAGCCCCAGCGGATCACCAGGCCGGCGCCGCCTTGCGCGTAATCGCCCGGCGCCATCGCCTCCCATGTCACGAACAGGTCGTGCAGCCGCCCTGATCCCGAAAGGCCCACCTCGGCGGCGGTCTGCAGCGTGGTGAACCGGTTCCGCAGCAGGTGTCTGGCATGGTCCAGCGCCAGGTATTGCTGATAGCGTTTGGGGCTGACACCGGCCCACCGGCTGAAGACGCGCTGCACGTGCGGTGCGCTCATCCCGATCCTGTCGGCCAGCGCCTCGAGCGTCAGGCCGGGGCCTTCGGCGTCGATGATATCGAGCGCACGGCGCACCACCTGGTAGTGATAGGCCGTCGGGGCATCGGGGCGGGGCATCTGTGTCATGGTGCGATCTCCTTGCCCCCGGAGACTAGGCGCAGCGCCCGGACAGGGCGACCCGGAATTTGCGCGAAAGTCCCGGGCTTGCGAGGGCGCACGGTCTCGGCCAAAAGGGATGTCATGGCAAAACAGCTTCCCTATCATGCGATCTACGAGATCTTCAGCCGCCTGCGTGCCTCCGAGCCGGAGCCCAAGGGGGAATTGCACCATACCAACGCCTTTACGCTGGTGGTCGCGGTGGCGCTCAGCGCGCAGGCGACCGACGCGGGCGTCAACAAGGCCACTCAAAAGCTGTTCAAGATCGCCGATACGCCCGAAAAGATGCTGGCGCTGGGCGAAGAGGGCGTCATCGAGCATATCAAGACCATCGGCCTGTTCCGCAACAAGGCCAGGAACGTGATCAAGCTCAGCCGGATCCTGGTCGAGGATTACGGCGGGCAGGTGCCGTCCTCGCGCGCGGCGCTGCAATCCCTGCCGGGTGTGGGCCGCAAGACCGCGAATGTCGTGTTGAACATGTGGTGGCGGTTTCCGGCGCAGGCCGTCGACACCCATATCTTCCGGCTCGGCAACCGGTCGGGCATCGCACCGGGCCGCGATGTCGACGCGGTCGAGCGCGCGATCGAGGACAACATCCCGGCCGAGTTCCAGCTGCACGCCCACCACTGGATGATCCTGCACGGGCGCTATATCTGCGTGGCGCGCAAACCCAAATGCGGTGCTTGCATCATCCGGGACCTGTGCCAGTTCGAGGACAAGACCGACTGACAACAGGGCGGATCGCGTTGCCCATTCCGCCCGACCGCACCGCAAGACCCATACCACGAGGACGTGACGAGATGACCCAAACCTATGATGTCGCCGGGATCGGCAATGCGATTGTCGATGTGATCAGCCACGGGGATGACAGTTTCCTCGACAACATGGGCATCACCAAGGGCATCATGCAGTTGATCGAACGCGAACGTGCCGAGGTCTTGTATGCCGCGATGTCCGACCGGGTGCAGACGCCGGGCGGATCGGTCGCCAACACCATTGCAGGCATCGGAACGCTTGGACTGAGCACCGCGTTCCTGGGCAAGGTGAAAGACGACGCACTGGGCCGCTTCTATGCAGCGGGCATGGCCGATCAGGGCACCGATTTTCCCAATCCGCCGGTTGCGGGGGATATCCCGCCGACCTCGCGGTCGATGATCTTCGTGTCGCCTGATGGCGAGCGGTCGATGAATACCTATCTGGGCGCGGGCGCCGATTTCGACAGCGACGACGTGGATGCATCGGTGGCCCGCGCGGCCCGCTGGCTGTTTCTCGAAGGCTACCTGTACGACAAGCCCGAAGGAAAGGCCGCGTTCACCGCAGCCGCCGACCATTGCAGGGCAGGGGGCGGCAAGGTCGGCATCACGCTGTCCGATCCGTTCTGCGTCGATCGTCACCGTGACGATTTCCTGCGCCTGATCACCGAAGAGATGGATTTCACCATCGGCAATCACGAGGAATGGCTGGCGCTGTACCAGACCGACGACCTGGATGCGGCCCTGGCGCAGGCGGTCGCGGTCTGTGACCTGGTCGTGTGCACCCATTCCGGGGAACCGGTGAAGATCTTGCAGGGCGCCACCCGCGTCGAGGTGCCGGTCACGCGCATCACCCCGGTGGACGCGACCGGCGCGGGCGACCAGTTCGCGGCCGGTTTCCTGTTCGGGATGGCGACGGACCGTGATCTCGAAACCGCCGGACGGATGGGGGTTGCGGCGGCCTCCGAGGTGATCCGCCATGTCGGCCCACGCCCCAAGCGCGCCCTGACCGAGGTGTTCCGCGAACAGGGTCTGCTCTGACATCGCCCGATCGGCGCCAATCCTTTGCAAAGGATTGGCCAGTTCCTTGCAAGGAACTGGTGTCACGCGCCCGGCCGACCCGCCGGGGGGCGTTGACAAATGCCTTGGGCAAAGGCGCAGGTCCCTGTATGAAAAGAAAAATTGTTTTGCATACCAAAGATTTTTTTCGACGACGGGGCTCATGCCGATGGATGAGATCACCATTCTGACCGGCATTCTTGCCGTGGGCTTCGCCCTCAAGATCATCGGCTTCATGATCCGTGATGAACTGACCTTGCGTGTTCTCGTGGCGGCGGGGCTGACTTGTGACGTGGCCTTTTACGGGTTGCGGTCCGAGCCGATCATGCAATCCGTTCTGGCCAATATCGGGCTGGTGTCGATCAACCTCGTGTTGATCGTGATGATCATTTTCGAACGCACGACATTTCGGATGTCGCCCGATGATCTGACGCTGTACCGCCATTTCCCGACCCTGACGCCCGGACAGTTCCGCCGCCTTCGTCGCGACATGCAGCGTGAGCATGCGCCCGCGGGCACGCCGCTGGCGCAGGAGGCGCAAGCGATCAGCGATCTGATGCTGGTCTTTTCCAAGCAGATCCTGATCGAGAAATCCGGCCAGACCTTTCCCATCGCGGGGCCCGCCTTCGTGGGCGAAATCGCGCTTCTGACGGGCAATCCGTCCAGCGCCACCGTCACTCTGCCCGAGGGCGGCACCGTGGTCCGGCTGGCGATCGATCCGCTGAAAGGGCGCATGGCGAAATCGGCCGCGCTGAACAATGCCATGGTGGCGCTGTTCGGGCGGGAACTGGCGCGCAAGCTGGCCGATAGCGTGCCGATGGAACGCGCGGCACTGGCGCGGCTGGGTGATGGCGGGGCGCCACAAGACCCCGCACCAGGTGTCGGACAGGCAGGATCCGCGCGGACGTGACGGGATCGGTGGCGCCGTCAGGCCCCGCAACGTCCGCCTGTCGGTCAATTGCCAAGGGCGGCGGAATCCGACAGGATCGCGCGAAGTCAGGTTTGGCGAAAGGAACCCTTGCGTGGCCACAGCCGTTGCGCCCTTGCTCCATGAGGCCTGCCCGCACATGCCGGGCCCCGCATGAGAGCTGCGATCCTTGTTCTGGGCGTGGTGACGACGCTGGCCATGGTGGGGCTGGCGGCCTGGTCGCCGCCCTTGCTGATGCGGGCGCAGGATGCGGTCTTCGATGGCTATCAGCGGGCCAGCCCGCGCGCCTTTGATCCGCATGCCCCCGTGCACATCATCGATATCGACGAGGCGTCGCTGGATGTGTACGGGCAATGGCCCTGGCCGCGCAGCTACATGGCCGCGCTGACGGACCGTCTGTTTGACCACGGGGCGGCGGCGGTGGGCTTTGACGTGTTGTTCCCCGAACCCGACCGGACCTCGCCGGAGCGGATCATCGAAAGCTGGGGCCGCTTTGCCGAGGGAATCCCGCCCGCGCTTCCGGATCTGGGCCTGCCGCCCCATGATGCGCGCTTTGCAGCCGCGATCGAGGGGCGGGCCGTGGTCTTGAGCATCACCGGGGCCCCGACGGGGGCCGCGCCCCTGCCCAAGGCGGGCGTGGCCGTGACCGGGCGCGTGCCTGACGGGCTGTTGCGCTTTCCCGGAGCGGTGGGCAATCTGGACCAGTTGACCGCTGCCGCTGCCGGGATCGGCGCCATCAGCCTCGGCCGCAATGCCGATGGTGTCACGCGCACGGTTCCCATGGTCACGCAGATCGACGGCACCTTGTTCCCGGCGCTTTCGGTGGAACTGCTGCGGGTGGCGCAAGGCGCGGGCGGACATATCCTGCGCACCACCGAGGCCTCGGGCGAGGTCTCGGGCGGGACGGTCGCGGCGGTCGACATGCGCACCGGCGCGCTCAGTTACCCGGTCGAGGCGGATGGCCGGTTCCGCATCCATTTCGCAGGCGCGCAGCCCGAGCGCATCACCTCGGCCGCATCGGTGCTGGAGGCTGAAGGCCGCGATCCCGATCTCGAGGCCAGCATCGCCGGCCGCATCATCCTGGTGGGGTCTTCGGCGCAGGGCTTGTTCGACATCCGCACCACGCCGCTGGACGGGCAGGTGGCGGGTGTGACCTTGCATGCCGAGATCATCGAACAGATCGTATCGGGTCAGTTCCTCAACCGGCCGGACTGGATGCCGGGGCTGGAAATCCTGGCCGTGATCGCGGCTGGCCTGGCGCTGGCGGGTCTGCAGCTGCGCGAACGGCCCTTGCTGGGCCTGGTCGCCGCGCTGGGGATCGGGGCCGCGCTTGTCGGCGGGGGCCTGGTGGCGTTCGCACGGGGGGGGCTGTTGTTCGATCCGGTGGTGCCGGTGCTGACGGTCGTGCTGGTCTATGTGCCCGGAACCACCATTGGCTTCATGGCCAAGGACCGCGCGCGCCGCGTCATCCGCGACCGGTTCGCCTATTTCCTGCCGCCGAGCCTGATCGCGCGGATCGAGGCGGACCCGCGCGCGGCGCTGACACCCCAAGGCGCGGAGCGCGATCTGACGGTGATCTTTGTCGATATGCGCGGCTTTTCCACCGTGACCGAAGGCATGGCGCCAGACCAGGTCGTGGGGCTGGTCAACACCTTCCTGTCGGCCGTGGCCGAGGCACTGGTCGATCACGGGGCCACCATCGACAAGTTCATGGGTGACGCGGTGATGGCGTTCTGGAATGCGCCCATCGGACGTGACGATCACGCCGAGGCCGGCCTGCGCGCGATCGAGGGGGTTGAGACCGCCGCCGCGCGCGCAAGTGCCGAGCTGGAGGCCGCCGGCCTGCCCGGCATCTCGGTCGGCATCGGGGTGAACACCGGCCCCGCCTCGGTCGGATTGATGGGATCGCGCGACCGGTTGAGCTACACCTGCATCGGGGACAGCGTGACCCTTGCCGCCCGGCTGGAGGGGCTGACGCGCCTGTACGGCACGACCAATTGCGTGGGCGGCGCCACGGTGGCGCATCTGCCCGAGGGGCTGCGCGCCGTGCAGCTTGACCTGATCGCCGCCAAGGGGTTCGCGCGCGCCGAGGCGGTGCATGTGGTGGTGCGCGAGGATGCCGAGGGGCTGGCGCAGTTCACCCAGACCTTCGGGGCCGCGCGGGCCGCCTATCTGGGGCGCAACTGGGCGGCCGCCGAAGCCGGGTTCACCGATCTGGCGATGTTGACGCTGCCCTGGTGTGACTGCGCCAGGATTGCCGAGCTGTACCTCGACCGGATTGCCGGCCATTACCGGCAATCGCCGCCACCAGACTGGGACGGGTCCGAACGCGCCTTGAACAAGTGACGAAACTGCGCGGGCGCAGGCGGTCAGTCAAAGCTGCATTCGAAGCATTCTTCATAAAAGAAAATCTCGCCGAGCCATTCGAACACGTCATCGATGGTGAAATCATCGTCGAACAGATCGAAATCGAATTCTTCGCCAAGCGTGGAAACGGGTCCGCGTCCCGGCGGGTTGGGCCCACCCACGCCGGTGCCGGGGCCTGCCCCCGCGCCGGGCAGCGGGGCACCGTCGATCAGGCCCAGCACGAAGGCCAGGAATTCGGGGCTGACCTGCCCGGCATAGCCGGTTTCCGTCAGGACGCCGCCCTGGCGGCTGGTGCAGCTTTGCTGCCCGTCCACCTGGATGCACAACTGCGATCCCGCGATGAAGATCGCGATGGTCCGGCCGTTGTTGTGCAACACCAGCGCGGTCGACCCGCGGATGCCGATGGAGGCCGTGGGGGTGGTGACAGTCGCGGGCTGATTGCGGCTGAGCGTGCCGCCGATGAAGCGCAACGCACCCTGCGTCAGGCCCACGCCGATCTCGCCGGTGCCGCGATCGGGGTCGAACACGAACCGGTCCAGCACGATGGTGGTATTGGGGGCAAGCGACAGGGTGGACTGATCCAGGAACATCAGCTGTGCGCGACCGGTGGCGGAACTGGCGACCGTTTCGTCGCGCACCAGGGCCGTGCCAAGTCCGAGTGTGCGCGTGGCGCCACCCGGCGGTGTGCCGCGCAGCGTCGGTTCCGACGAGGCCACCGTGCCGATCTGCTGCGCCATCGCAGGCACGATCAGGGCGGCCGACAGGCCAAGGGCGGTTGCAAATACGCGGAGGGTCATGCGACCGGTCATCTCAGAACTCCCACCCGATTTGAAGGGCGTAGACCCTTTCGCGCTGAGTAAACCCGCCCGTGTCGCGCTCCATGTCGGTTGCGCGGGCTTCTATGAAAACATGATCGGTCACGAAGGCCCGCAGCGATCCGCCAAAAGCCACTTCGGTGAATTCATCGGTGAAGAAGCCAAAGTCTTCTTCTGTCCGGCTGCTGTCGAAAAATCCGCCGACCTCCCATTGGCGCGGCAGCATTTCGGCCTGTCCAAGGTCGAACATGTGAGCGGCCTCGACGCGGACGCCCCGCGTGCGCACGTCCAGACCCGGGCTTTGTTCATCGCGCCAGCGCAACGAACCGCGAAGCCGGGTTTCACGTGAGGGGCGGTAGGACAGGCCGAGACTTGCGTCGCGGAAATCGAATTCCGCGTCGGAGATCAGCACTTCGGCGCGGCCAACCTGGAAATCGGCGAAACTGGTCCAATAGGCATTGTGCGGGTTCTGGTAGGCAATCCCGAAGGCGAGCGAGTTGTAATCCCCGAACCCGAAACTGTCGTCACGAAAGGTTTCGGCCTCGACATAGGGTTGCAGGCGCGGGCCGTAGGCATCGCCCGTCAGGCGGAATTCGGGGCCCGTCCGCAGTCGCGCGACCTGCCGGCCGTTAAAGGAAAACTCGCCCGGCATGTAGCTGGAATAGGCGAATTCCGTGACCCACTCGTCGGCGTTGCGCCCGCCCATGTCGAACCGCCATTCCAGACGGGCCGATCCGAAGGTTCCGCTGTCATCCGCTTCGTCCGTCCAGGCGCGGCCGATCGCGACATGGCCGCTGAATTGATTGGGACCCCCGCGCGCATCCGCTTCGCCCTGGTAATCGGCCACGCGCGCGGCTTGATCCGGGCTCAGGCCACCTGACGCCTGCACAGCCGCCAGATGATATTCCGCAACCTCGTAGGCCCCGAGCGAAAAATACGCGATGGCCAGTTCGAGCCGCGCACCGGCATCGGCCGGATAAAGGTCGACATAGCGTTCCAGCGTCGCGGCGGCTGCCTCGAAATCGCGCAACTGTACCGAAAGACGCGCATATTGCAGCATCAGGTCCGGGTCGGCGGGGGAGGCGAAAAGCCGGGTGAACACCGCCTGACGCTGTGTTTCAAGATCCGCCGACTGGGCACTGGCCGTGATCGGTGCGGTCAGCATGCAGCACAGGCCCAGCGCTACGCAGGCTGAGGTCAAACGAAATGTGGAACCGGCCATGGAGCACCCAATTGATAAATCAATGTGATCACAGGGTTGGCAGATCAGCCCCGCAAAATCAACATTTTGGCTTCGGGGGCCTGCTTTTGCGGGGATGGTTGCGGCATGATCGACACGGCACGGTTCATTCGCCCAGTTTCGCGTGCACCTCGTCTAGGTCGATTTCGCCTACGGGCATCTTGTTGGCGGGGTTTTCGAAGTCGTATTTGAACAGGTCGAAATCGCGGTGATAGATCTCGTAGACCAGATGCATCGACAGATCGTCGAAATAGTCTTCGACAGGGTGCGCACGTTTGGGCCCGTGGCCTTCGCTTTCGTTGAAACGGGGCACCTTCTTCAGGTCCACGGGATACTGGGTGTCGATGGCGTCCAGCACCGACTGCATCCCGTCATCGAAACTTTCGGTCCAGAAGATATTGTCATACCGCCCGCCATTTATGATCAGGGTCGAGACATGACCGGCCATGGCTGACCAGTGAATGTCGGGATCCATCGGGCGGCGCCAGCGGATGGTATCGCGCGCGAACAGCAAGAACCTGCGAAAGCTTTCGATCTGGTCGAACTCACCCTTGCCGTCATCGCCGCCCACCTGGATGCCGTATTTCTGGGTCAGAAGCGGGACAAGGTTGCCACGGTACCGTTTGCCGTTGCGCTGGATGCCGCAGATCTTGTCGAAAAAGCTGGACAGGATGCGCGTGTAGGGATTTCGCACACAGGTGAAGGTGTAGGACGAATGGGCCTTCACGTTGCTTTCGATCTTTGGCTGGCTGGCCTCAAGCGACCATTTGTGCATCCGGCCGGTGGCATCGTGGATGTCGCCGTCGAAATATACGCCGTTGTCCGAATAATACATGATCTGGCCGATGGACGAGCAGGCGCATTTCGGCACCACGCGGTAGACCACGCTTTCGCTTTCCGTCATCCAGGTTCCTGGAAATCCCATGCTGAAACGCCTCAAACCCTGTTCTGCACCGGAGTGCTACCGGAGCGATTACCAATAAAAAGCAAACAAAGCGTGCGTCTTCAATCTCCGTTAGCTATTACTATGCAAACAAAAAGGTAAGATTGAGGCCCGTTGTTTCCAGAATGGCAAAAATCGCCTTCATTTTGCTGTGTCACAAGGATGCACCGGCCATCGTCCGGCAGGCCCAACGCCTGACGGCGACGGGCGACTACGTCTCGATCCATTTCGATGCGCGGGCCAAGCAGGGTGACTATGCCGGCATCGTCGAGGCGTTGGCCGACAACCCGTGCGTCACCTTCGCCAAGAAACGCATCAAGTGCGGATGGGGGGCGTGGTCGCTGGTCCAGGCCACCCTGAACGCGCTGGAAGCGGCCGAGGAACGGTTTCCCGACGCCAGCCATTTCTACATGTTGTCGGGCGATTGCATGTCCGTGAAATCAGCGGCTTATGCGCACAAGCTCCTGGATGCGGTGGATTGCGATTACATCGAAAGTTTCGATTTCTTCACCTCCGACTGGATCAAGACGGGCTTCAAGCAAGAACGGCTGGTCTATCGGCACTGGTTCAACGAACGCACACACAAATGGCTTTTCTACAGGTCATTCGAGATACAGAAACACCTCGGGTTGCAACGCAAGATCCCGGCCGATATCGAGGTCATGATCGGCAGCCAGTGGTGGTGCCTGCGCCGCCGCACGATCGAGGCGATCTTGAAGTTCTGCAAGCAACGCCCTGATGTGGTTCGCTTTTTTTCCACCACATGGATCCCGGACGAGACGTTTTTCCAGACCCTGGTCCGCCATCTTGTCCCGGAGCGCGAGATCGAAAGCCGGACCCTCACGCTCAAGATGTTCTCGGATTACGGGATGCCGGTGACGTTCTACAATGACCAGTACGAATTGCTGATCAGCCAGGATTACCTGTTCGCCCGCAAGATCAGCCCCGAGGCGACGCTGCTCAAGGACCGTCTGGGGGCGCTTTGGGAATCGGACCGCACCGATTTTTCGACCAGCCGCGAAGGCGAAAAGCTGCACGCCTTCCTGACCGGGCGGGGACGGGTCGGCAAACGCTATGGCACCCGGTTCTGGGAACGCGAAAGCACGCTTGGCCCGGATCGCGATCTGTACCTTGTGGTATGCAAGAAATGGCACGTGGCCAAACGCCTGCTGCACGCCGCGTCCGACAGGGTCGGGGTGCGGGGGATCGAATACCTCTTCGACGAGGAAACCTGTCCGATCCCCCATCTGGGCGGCATCGAACGCACGTTGGAGAAACGCAACCGCCATCGCCGGGCGCTGATGCGGATGTTGTTCGACTATTACGGAACCGACCGCCTGATGATCTGCCTGGACCCCGCCAATATCGCGTTGATGCAGGATTTCATGACCGACCGCGCCAATGCCCGGATCCTCGAGCTGCAATGCGTCTTTGACGACCAGTACCTGGTCGGCCATGCGCGACGTGTGGGGCTGGCGACCGATGATACGCCCGACGAGGTGATCGGACGGCTCTTGCCGACACTGCGCCACGAGTTCGCAGATGAAAGCATCCGCATCCGCGAACAGGAATTCCCCCGCCATTGGCGCGTCCGACAGGACCGGAGCCCGGCCGACAACGCGATCGTGCTGGCGGATTTCTTCGACATTGATATCGAACATGGCCGCGAATTGGCCGAAACCCCCTATCTTTTTGCTGATTGACCGAGGGCAGACATGGCTTACGACTACGATCCCGAAAACATCTTCGCCAAGATCCTGCGCGGCGAGATCCCCAACCAGACGGTGCTGGAAACCGATCATACGCTGGCGTTCAACGACATCTTTCCACAAGCCCCGATCCACGTGCTTGTGATCCCCAAGGGCCCCTATGTCTGCCACGACCATTTCGCGCTTGAGGCGTCCGAGGCTGAGATCGTGGATTTCACGCGCGTGACGGGCCGTATCTGTGCCGATCTGGGGCTGCAGCCGGGC
>Ga0102938_10001040_pt1 | contig 21084 bp, 16 predicted proteins | sample SalPonR2_B_D2_MG_FD_84516 | JGI IMG/M metagenome (GOLD analysis project Ga0102938, IMG submission 84516) | Salt pond soil microbial communities from South San Francisco under conditions of wetland restoration - Salt Pond MetaG R2_B_D2_MG | ecosystem: Environmental > Aquatic > Marine >... | reverse complement strand
TTCCTCAGACGGCGCAAGTTGCGTTCCAACAATCAAACTGCGTGACAACATGGTCGGGCGACGATGCTTCCTTGCTGGACGTCGCCGAACGATCGGGCGTGTCGCTCGACAGCGGGTGCCGCGAAGGACAATGCGGAGCCTGCGCGGTGCGACTGTTACGCGGCAAGGTGCGGTATCACTCGGAACCAGCAAGCGGAAGCCTGGAAGCCAACGAGGTGCTGGCGTGTATCGCACGTCCGCAAGGCAACGTGGAACTAGATGCCTGAGCACGTCGCAAGGACGTTTTCAGTGTCACGATGGCAAGCTAGCACGTTACGGAGCCATCAGATACGCCATCAAGTCGCGCACTTCGCCGGACGACCAATCGTCCAGCAATCCATCGGGCATCAACGACAGTTCGGTTGCTCGGATCGTTTCAACACGGTGCTGCGGAATCGTCTCCAGCTTCGTCGCTGTCTGAACACGCAGCGTTTGCGACGTCTGACCGACGATCACGCCGTTGATGACTCGACCATCGTCCAGCAACACAACGCTGACGCGATAGTTCGCCGGCACGGCCGCCGATGGAGCCAAGATGTTTTCCAACCAATAGGTAACGTTACCACGTTGGGCACCCGTTAGGCCGGGCCCAATCTCGCCCCCTTCGCCGAACAGCTTGTGACAGCTGCCACAGGTTTTGGCAAACAAGGCCTTGCCAGCCGAAAGATCAGCCGCGGCCAATCGCGCTGCGGTCAGCGCTTCCTTTAAGGCGTGCGTTTGCTTCACACGATCGGCTTGAATCAAACGCCGTTCCGGCCACAACCGCAACACCCGCGCGTTCAGCTCGCTATCGCCCAGCAACTGGATCTGTCGAAGTGCGGAGGCTGAAACATCCTCTTTGGATATGGCATTTTCCTCGGTCGCTTGCAGCAGCATGGCTGCCCAGGCCGGTCGCTGGATCAACGACTCGATCGCCGCTTGGCGTCCGTCGATCGGCAAGCGATGATATTCTTGAACTACCGTTTGGGGATACGAATCGGGTGCTGCCAAAGCCAGGCCGCGAACCGCCGCAGCACTCATCCTGCGATCCCGCAGCAACCGCTCAAGTTGCTCCGTCAAGCCAGCCGCATTGGCCGCCGCTAAAGCTTCGACGGCGCGAATCCGACTGACGGTCGGCTGCGCCCCATCGCCGACGATCGCAAGTAATGATTCCGCACCACGCCCGCTGCCAAACACCAACGACAACTCGCCCACCAAACCTCGCAGCGAAGCCTGATGGTGATCTTGAAGACGTTCGGCCAACTCCGACCAACCGGCTGGTTCGGGCGCGGTTGACCAACCCGTCAACGCGGCGGCGACCCCCGACAACAGCAACCACTGTTCGTCCACGTCGTTACTGCGGGCGATGACTTGCACGACGCCGTCGATTGCCGCCGGGTTGGTATCGAGCGAAAAGGCCAGTCGCTGAGCGATGAACCGCTTTAGCTTCGGCATGGCGGACGATTGCAAACAGGCCACCGCGGCAGACGGATTGTTCGCGACGAGCGGTTCGATGCCGTACCAGACTAAATTCGGCAACACACGATCTTCGGCAAACCTCGCTTGGCTGGCTAACGCAGCGGCGACTTGCCACCGTGCTGCGTCGTCTAATTTCGGCAAGGCGGACGCGGCGTAGGTGAGCACCAAACCCGACTGATCTTCCGCCGCCATCTCGGCGATTCGCTGTTGAGCCGCGTCGGACACCATCGACGCGTCGGCAAGCATACGCAACGACCAAACGCGAACATGTTCGTCGGCATGTCTGGAAAGCTCCAGCAACTCTGCCGGTTCCAGCGCGTCGATGACTCGCAGCGTCCACATCGCTCGCAGCACTCGCAACGGATCGTCGGCTTGCAAGGCGCTACGCAGGATGGCCACAGCCGGTTCCAAGGCGTGCCCCAACGCTGCCTGCTGATGTAATTGATGACGCGCCTGTCGCGATTGCCAAACCGCATCGGCGAGACTCCAGTTGGCCAGTGCGGCTTGATCGTCTTGCGGCATACGAGTGGGCCGATCGTTGGCGGTATGGTTTTCATGTTTGATTGTGAAGATCCGCCCCGAGCTCCGGTGCACTCCGTCGTTTTCATGGCACTCGCCGGTATCCGACCAGTCCAACACGTAAACTTCACCGGTCGGCCCGCTGAGCAGATCGATGCCGCGGAACCACGCATCCTGCGACTTGGCAAAGTCCGCTTGATGTCGGCCCACGTAGGTGGCACCCTCGCGATGCAAGGAATCGCGATTGATCCTCCGGCCATGAAAGTTCAGCGTGAACAACGAGTCTCGATAGGACTCCGGCCACTGACTGTCTTGATAGATCAACATGCCTGAATGAGCATGTCCGCCGCCCGCGGCATCGCTGCCCGCGCTGAGCCCTTTCTTCTGTGCCGTCCAACCTTCGTGGGTTTCGTCCCAGTGCACGTGATCGGCGGTTTGCGAGATCAATTCGTAGAGGTGCGGATTGGCGTGCTCCCCATGCATCCGCTGGAAATAGGCTCCCGGCACGCCGTGCCATAAGTGGCCGATCACGGTGTTGATGAAAAACAGTTCGCCGTGACGATCCCAATCCATGCCCCACGGATTTGTGGTGCCGCGACAGACGACATCGAACAGGCGACGCGTGGGATGAAAACGCCAAATACCACAATCCATTCGCACCCGGTCTTCCTCAGGCGCGCCAGGTGCGGCCACCATCGAAACGGCTTGGACCCCGTGCCGACCGTACAGCCAACCGTCGGGTCCCCAACGCAGCCCGTTGACGAAGTTGTGCCGGACGCTATCGGCTTGCCAACCTTCCAGCATCACCTGCGGCGGCCCATCGGGGACCAGGTCACCATCCGCGTCAGGTATGAAGATCAGATGCGGCGCGCACAACGCCCACACTCCACCAAAGCCCACTTCGACACTCGTCAATCGCTCTGCTTGGTCCCAAAACACCGTCCGCTTGTCGGCCTTGCCATCTCCATCCTCATCCTCCAACACCACAATGCGGTCTCGCAGCGACAAGTCGAAATTGATACCGCTGCGGGCGTAGGTGTAATTCTCCGCCACCCAAAACCGACCTTGCGAATCGATCGTCATCCCGATCGGTTGTCGGACCATCGGCTCGCTGGCAAACAGCTCGACCTGAAATCCAGGCGGCACCTCCATCGTGTCGGCCGCCTGTTGCGCAGCCATGCGAGGCGGACCCGTTTCGGGATCGTCGTAAGGTTTTGGGAACGGGGTCGTCTGCGCCGATAGATTCGGCGCTCCAAACCACGGGGCTAACACCACCAAAGACAACAGGAGATACCGCATAGCGCTGAGCCTCGGGAGCAGGCGATCAGGGGAGGGAGGGTCGTTGCGAAATAGCGAGGGCGAACCAACGGCTTCTAAGCGTTGTAAGCCTGAACAAGTTCTTCAGGGACCGGTTGCAATCGACCCGTGCGATCGATTACCGCCAACGTCACGTCGGCTTCCACCAACAGCGTTGAATCTCGCCGAATTTCATAATGATGCATGATCTTCGCATTCGTGACACGCGTCACCTGAGACGTCACGGAGATCAAGTCATCGTACCGCGCCGGCGCCTTGTAGCGGCAATCGACCCGGACCACGACAACCAGTTGCCCGGCAGCTTCCATCTCGCGGTAACTGCCACCCGCCGCCCGCAGCATTTCCGTTCGCCCGATCTCGAAATAACGAAGGTAATTCGAGTGATGCACCAAGCCCATTGGGTCGGCTTCGTCGTAACGGACGCGGAGTTCGATCGTATGTTCGCGAATCATGGGGGCAGTATAGCAGTAACCTGAGGCGAGGCGTTTGGAGGCAACACGGCGGCCTGGGCAGGAAGCATTTCAGCAACCGTGCAGCGCCCACCATGAAATTTGGGAACGTTTTCTTGTGGTTGGCGAGGGGTTCGACGGTTGGTGGGGTTTAAAGGCCTTCTTGCCTCAGTTTTGTTCGTGTGCTGAAGCGACGCGTAAAAGGTCGTTTGCTGGTGGAAGATGTTGGCCATTCGCTTATACTGTATGCTTGACCGAGCTTCCACGAAGTTCCACCCACCGCGTGTAACGCTTACACCCTCCCTCGGATTTCCCGGTATTGAAGGACGCCTTGTGTACCTCAAGCTCTTAATTTGGTCCATTCGCCCGACAATGGCCCTGGCCGTCTTGGCGGTTCCGGCTTTTTTCGCTCCCGTGCATTTACTGGGCGACGAGACGGCCGGTTCGGTAACGGAAGACGGCGCTGCTTTCTTTGAACACTCGGTGCTTCCGATCCTCGAAAAAAATTGTTTCTCGTGCCATGCCGAGGACAAATCGAAGGGAGGATTTCAGATCGATACGCGCAGCCGATTGGTCCGTGGTGGCGAATCAGGCGCGGTGATCGATTTTGAGGATCCCGGTTCGGGTACGCTGCTGGAAGCGGTCCGATACGAAGGGTACGAGATGCCGCCTCGTGGAAAACTGCCTGCCGAAGAGATCGCGATCATCGAACGCTGGGTGGCAATGGGCGTACCTTATCCGGCAAGCCGCATCGGCGACGCGGACGAGCAACGCGTCGAAGCTCCGGGAGCTCACATCACCGATGCCGACAAGGCCTTTTGGTCGTACGCCCCTTTGGCTGACCCCACGCCACCGAGTCCCATCGACAAGTCTTGGGGGCAAAATCCTGTCGATGCATTCATCGCTGCTCGCCGCGAAGATGCGAACTTAACTCCCAACCCACCGGCGGCCCCTGCCAAGCTGATCCGACGGTTACATTACGATTTGACCGGATTGCCTCCCAGCCAAGAGTTGGTGAAACAGTTCAACGCCGATCCGACACAGGCTCAATACGCTCAGATTGTTGATCGCCTCCTGGCAACGCCCGAATACGGCGAGCGCTGGGGACGGCATTGGCTGGACCTCGTCCGTTACGCCGAAACCAACAGCTATGAACGCGATGCGGCCAAACCCGAAGTCTGGCGCTATCGTGACTACGTGGTGAATTCGTTCAATCAAGACAAACCGTTTGATACCTTCGCCGCTGAGCAGATCGCGGGCGATGAAATGGAGTACAACGATGAACGGCTGATCGCGACCGGTTTCTATCGCTTGGGGATTTGGGACGACGAACCGGCGGATCGCAAGCTGGCCCTCTACGATGACTTGGACGATATCGTCGCGACGACCAGTCAAGTCTTCTTGGGAATGACGATCAATTGTGCTCGCTGCCATGAACACAAAATCGATCCGATCATGCACGCCGATTACTACCGCATGCTGGCGTTCTTCTCCGGCCTGAATCGTTACAGCAATGATTCGTTGCGTCCCCTCGCGCCCCCCGCCAAGTCGCGTGAGCTACTCGCTCAAGAACGTCGCTATAACGACAATCGCAATCGCCTGAATCGAGAGATCGACAAGATCGAAAAGAAATTGCGTCCCGATCTGGTCAACGTCGAAAAAGAAGAATTCCGGCATGAGATGAATCGTCCCAAGCTGGCCGAAGCGCGCATCGGTGGTCTGTTCACCAAGGAACAGGTTGATCAATATGCAGCCGACCTAGAAGCTCGCCGCGAACTGGAACGCAATAAGCCTCAGCGGCTCGGCCAGGCCCTCTGCGTTACCGAAATCGGCAGCGAAGCTCGACCGACCTTCGTGTTGACTCGCGGGAATCCGCATGCCGAAGGCGAGCCGGTCACGCCCGGTTTTCCGACGGTGCTAGGGGGCCAAGAAGCCGAGTACGAAGCGCCCGCCGATACCGGGACGACCGGCCGACGAACCGCGCTGGCGGAATGGATCGGGGATCACAAGGCCCAACCGATGACCGCCCGCGTGACCGCCAACCGTTTATGGCAGTACCACTTCGGGCGAGGGTTGGTACGCACTCCCAATGACTTCGGATTTCAAGGCAGCCCGCCAACGCATCCGGAACTGCTGGACTACCTCGCGAGTCGTTTGGTCGAAAACGACTGGCATCTCAAGCCGCTGCATCGGTTGTTGCTGCTGTCGAGCACCTATCAAATGGACTCGACGTCGCGTGACGATGCGTTCGCGGTCGATCCGATCAACGATACGTTTTGGCGATTTGATCCAAGACGTTTGAGTGCCGAGGAAATCCGAGATTCCATGTTGGTCGCCTCGGGACAATTGAACTTGAAAAAGTCAGGGCCAAGTATCTACCCGGTCATCGAAGCGGAAGTGCTGGCGGGACAAAGCCGACCCGGTCATGGCTGGGGCAATTCCAGCGATGCCGACCGAGCCCGTCGCAGCATCTACATTCACCTCAAACGCTCGCTGAAGGTGCCGCTGTTGGCTGCCTTTGATGCCGCCGATACCGACTTTACCTGTCCGGTTCGCTTTGCGACCACACAACCAACGCAAGCGCTCGGTTTGATGAACGGGCAGTATGCTCGACAGACAGCCGCCAAAATGGCCAAGGATGTTGTCGATACGCTGCCTGAAGCGTCCCTCGAACAGCGTGCGACAGAAGTCCTCCGGCGGGTCACGCAACGTGACCCGCAACCTCAAGAGGTCGCGCGCGGCATCGAGTTCGTCAGCAAGTTGCGCGAACAACACGAACAGGACGAGCAAACGTCGCTCGAACTGTTTTGCTTGTTAGCACTTAACCTGAATGAATTTGTCCATCTCGACTGATTCTGCCCGACGAGTCGTGACACACACAGAACTACCATTCTCCTCCTGAAACTACGAATGGACCATGAGCAAGCCAACTGAATTTTGCGGACGTACTCGACGCCAACTCCTATGGGAAATGGGCTGCGGTTTTACCGGCACCGCGCTGGCGGGATTGCTCGGGGCGGACGGGTTCTTTAACAGCCAAGCCGTTGCGGCCGACGGGCGAACGCCATTTGTCAATCCGCTGCGGGCCAAGGAACCTCCGAAACCAGCCAAAGCCAAGAACGTCATCTTCCTGTATATGTATGGCGGACCGAGTCACATCGATACGTTCGACTACAAACCGGCAATGGTCGGGATGGATGGCAAGACCATCGAAGTCAAAACGTTCGGACGCGGTGGGCACCGCAACAAGGGACGCATCGTCGAACCGCGATGGAAGTTCAACCAATACGGTCAATGCGGCAAATGGGTCAGCGATCTGTTTCCGAATTTGGCAACGTGCGTTGACGATATCTCGTTCTTGCACTCGATGACCGCCGATTCGCCGATTCACGGTTCGGCCATGCTGCAGATGAACAGCGGTCGGATCCTCAGTGGCAGCCCCTGTCTCGGCTCTTGGGTTAACTATGGTCTCGGCACGGTGAATCAAAACCTGCCCGGCTTCGTGGTGATGCTCGATCCGCGGGGCGGTCCCATCAGTGGTGCGAAGAACTGGAGTGCCGGCTTTATGCCCGCACACTATCAAGCGACGGTGATGAAGAGCAAAGGGACGCCGGTCCTGAACCTCAGTCGCCCCGATGATGTCACCGACCCGATCCAACGCGAACTGCTCGATACGCTGCGTGACTACAACGATGCTCACGCAATGTCGCGGACCGGCAATAGCGATTTGGATGCCCGTATCGCGAGCTACGAACTGGCGTATCAGATGCAATCGACCACTCCCGAAGCGGTCGATTTGGCGTCGGAAGATGAACGCACGCTGGAGATGTACGGGATGAACGATCCGACCAGCGCCACCTTTGGCAAACAGTGCTTGATGGCACGACGATTGGTCGAACGGGGAGTTCGATTCGTGCAAATCTACTCGGGCGGTGCCCATAACGACGACAACTGGGACGCGCACTCCGACATGGAACGCAACCACAACCTGCACGCCAAGGAGACCGACAAGCCGATCGCGGGCTTGATCAACGACCTGAAGCAACGTGGGATGCTGGAAGATACGTTGATCGTTTGGGGTGGTGAGTTTGGCCGCCAGCCAACGGCAGAGTATGCCGAAGGGACCGGCCGCGACCACAACGCGTACGGATTCACCATGTGGATGGCCGGTGGCGGCGTCAAAGGTGGCGTGAGCGTCGGCAAGACGGACGAACTAGGCTCGGCGGCGGTCGAAAATCGTTTTCACGTCAAGCATCTGCATGCCACGATTTTGGAACTGATGGGATTGGAGCCAAATGATCTAACCTACTTCTACGGTGGCTTGGACCAAAAACTGGTCGGCGTGGAAGGGGCTCAACCGATCACCGAAATCATGGCCTAAGCGGCTCGTTCCTGGCTGCCCGATGGCGAAACGAAAAACCGAAATCAAGATGCGGAGCTGTGGCATCTACACCCATTGGGATGCAAGCTCCAAGGATCTGCCGCAGTTCGCCGAAGCGACAACACGCGTCCCTGCCAACGTGGGCGTGGAGTTCGGCTTCATCGTCAACATCAAAGGCTGCAAGAACCAACAGCTCGAGTACTGCATCGATCACCCGGGGATTCTAGACGCCAACGGCAAACGGCGGCCTCCCTTTGACGGCGTGGTATTCATCAAGAGCAATGACTGGAATTTCTATCTTGGCGACACGATCTGGGAACCGGTCGCCGACAAACTGGGCGAATGGCATCTCTACTTGGACCTAGACGGAACGCGGGTCGCCGAAGAAACCTTCCAGCTCTATCGGGATGACTAAGCTGTCAGGAGTCGTCCGGTAAATGAGCCGCCTTGGCGATAGCCGCGGTTCCTGCATATCAGCTCTATCGGGATGACTAAGCAGGCCGCAGTCATCCGGCAAATGAGCCGCCTTGGCGATAGCCGCGGTTCCTGCATTCAACCGGGGTTAACGTCCAAACGCTAAGCAGAGTTCTGTGGAATGATTCCTCCTAACCGGCCGCAAGAGAGCCTGCGGTGGAGGCTCACTTCGCCACCGCCTTGGCAATCGGCACGTCGCAGAAGGTGAGTGCGGCAAGCCCATTGTCACCGCGAAGCAGCTTTGCCTGACTCCATGCGGTCTCTTTCAGATAGGTAATCTTCTTGGCTTGCGACGCGGTCCGTAACTGCAATGTTAGTCGCTTGCCGTGGCAACTTCCCGCAACGACCTCTCCTTGTACATCGTCAAGATAGAACTGGTCGATCAATTGGTCGTCCCAACGAACCGGTTGGTCGAATTCCAGTTTGATCGTCTGTTGGCCGGAGGTGGTGAACGACGCTGCGACTAAATTAGGCGGAGTGACGGGTTGTTCCGTTACCTGCCCGTAAAAGTCTCGGCCCAGCAGCGGTTCGACGCGCGTTGCAAACTGGGCCCAACCCTTCAGCGGATAGTGGCAGCCACCGGGCGGTTCGATGCCCAGCGTTGACATCACGTCGAGATTCGAATACAGCCGCGGCAGAGTCCGCTGGACCTCGCGCAGCATGTCGCCATTGCCGCCGCCCATGCTGCAAGCGTTTGGCCAAATCTGAAAGACGTAGTAATGCTGGACATTCGGAAAGTCCCGCTTCCAGGCGGCCGACATGGCGACAAAGTACTTCTCGTACGACTGCCAGCCGTAGCCTCCATCAGGGCCGTCGGCGCCTTGATCGCTTTCGCCTTGATGCCATAGGACGGCGCGAATTCCATGCGTCAGACGAGCTTCGCGGACTCGCCATAGCAGGCGACCATAAATGGTCTGCAGGTCGGTCGGGTCGGCCTCATTCCGTTGGTGCTGATCGATGCGTGTCCCGCCGACGGCGCCATTGATGATGCAAATCGGAACTTGGCGGGTTTCCACTAACCGCTTCGCTAGCTCCATGCCCCAATAACCGAGCTCGGCCAATTCGCCATTCCTTGCTTTCCAGACAGGAAGGCACCACAGGTTGGCTTCCCCCGCAGCCTTACCCGATCGCGGGTTTCCGTAGCTACGCACCCAGGGATGCGTCACCGCAGGCGATTGCTCGCCGGTGTCGGTTGCCAAAGCGTTGGACTGCCCCTCAATGATATAGGCGTCCCCACAAACAATATCTTGGGCGGTGTGAAGCATTTGTTCGTCGCCATCGACGCTCCGGCCGAACGCGACACGATACTGAATCAAGCCCGGCTTCAGCTTCACCGTAAAGGCGTATGCCCCCGTTTCCGATAGCCGTTGCCGCTGCTGGAAAAACGGCTTGTCATCGGCGAAGACATTTAAAAAAACTTCTCCCTCAGTGTTTGGCAGGGAACCATTGCAATAGAGCGTGCCCTCGTTCTGGTCGTCTCTGGCGTAGAACTGACGGTCCACCGGCTGTTCGTTCGCTTCCGGCAAGCGATGCACCCACAGATCCTTCGCCGGCTCCTCAACAAGGATCTTGGTCGATGCCGAAACCCGTTCACCGCCGTTGGCAATCGACGCCGATACGCTCAGCTCGCCGCTGTTCTGCGAACGATGCAAAACCAACTTCTCGGGTGTCCGCTCGTCGATCGTCGCCAGGCCCGACACCTGCCACCGCACATTCAAAACATCGACACCGTGGGCTTGCAAGGCCGGCAGGTTGGCGACCTTTGGAACGACTTCAATCGACTCGCGTCCGTCCCACTGCAACGGAGCGGCTAGCACGAACTCCGGTTCCGGAATGGACTCTTGGATTTTCACGGGGATGTCAATCGATTGAACATTGTCGGCGAACACCGTTTTGAACCGGAGGATGCGATTCGTCTCGGAGGTGACTCGTCCGGCGTCGTAATCGAATGCGAATCGATCGACCGCGACCACGGTTTCCGTATCCTGATCAATAACCGACCAATAGACCTTCTGAGCGCCGCCCGCCTTGGCCGTCAGCCGCACCGTTTCGTTCTCTTTCATCACCACCTGCGGCTGGGAGACCGAGAATTCGGTCCCCTCGGGAATCAGCGGACCCACCATCGTTTGCAATGGCCGCTGATTCTCGTATTCCATTCGAATCCAATCTGCCGAACGCAGAACATTGGAGATCCGCAGTTCATCGATATCGCCGACGAACGCATAGCGGTTGTACCAGCCTCCGATCCACATCCTGGCGGGACGTTGCACTGCCAGCGGAGCTGCACGCGGGTTTCCCTCCCCGGCGAGCCGCCCGTTGAGGCACAGCAGCGACTGGCCTAGTCGATAGGTATGGACGGCATGCACCCAAGTCGGCATCGCTTGCTCGATGTCTTCAGCCACATTTGCGTCGGAGAAATAGCCATCGATCCGAAGCTGCGGCGGGCTGCGATATTGCATGACCACCTTGCCTTGCGCCTGTTCATTTCCCCAGCCCACAACGATGCCGTTCGCACTCTGTGCCCGAAACCAAGCCTGCGTGGTATGAACGCTCGGCGCGGTTGGCAAAGCCTCGATTTGGTCGCCGCAAAAAATACCGGCATTCCCGGGGAAGTGGCTCGCTGGGCCAATCACTCCTGGCACCGCCCTGGTACCTTTGTCGTCCGCGGTCAGCGTTCCCACAGCGTCGGTTGGCTGGTCGCCGAGGTGCCAGACACTGCGGTAGCCATTGGATTCGTTAAACACTGCGCGGCCATCGGATTCACTGGCAGCCTTCACGTTTCCCCACCGCATCCGGATCACTTGCCGCGCATTACCTCGAATCTCCGGAATCCTGACCCACAAACTGGCCGTACCTGCGACGGCATCCCAGTGCTCGATTTGATGCTGCAGCGGTGCGCCCGAATCTGTCTCCAACCGAACATCCTCACCATTGGGTTGGGCAGTGGTAAAGTCGAACCAATCGTGGTGCAAACGAATCAGCAGCGGGAAGTCCTTCTCGGTCGTCGATGCTGGCAGGTCGGCCCCGTCGGGTGTGGTGAGGATGATGAACCGACCTGCGTGCCGCCAATCGTCGGCATGCGCGGAATCGATCCCCAGCGGCATTGAAAGGCTTGTCACGATCGCCAGGAGAAGCAAATATCGAGCTTGCAGGAACATCGGCCGTCCGATCGATTAGCTTTGGTGGGGTTGTTTCAAACGCAGCGAGGCGCGATCCAATGATACCAGCCGCAACCGACCAGGGGGCCGACCGATGCGTCCATCGCCAATCATGAGTAAACGGATGCCATGAACGGTAAGAGTCCATTGCAGATTTCGTATGACCAAGGAACTTTGTTGTCAGCCGGTCCTTCTCGCGTGGAAGTCGAAGGAGTGTTTGGCAACGCTGTCTGGATCTGGAATCCTCGTGCGCAGGCTTGGCGCCGCGAAGCATTCCGATTTCGATCGATCAATACGATGCTATGGCAACGCAAGCTTGCATATTCAGAGCAAGCAAGCGCCTGGACGGACGTGCGATGGCGAGGCGTCGACCTAGTTGATTTGCGAGGCGAGCCGACCAACGTGGCCAAACATTGGTGGAAGGCTAAGCGTGGCGTTGTGGTGATGCCGATCGGAACCGGCAAAACCGAAGTTGCCTTGCGTCTCCGGCGCGAAAATGCTGCAAGGCAGGTGTTGGCTCGACTAACGTTGCTAAGTGATCGGTAACCTGTGGCTATTGCAGCGGAAGGCGATAGGCAGCTGCGGCGTTCTTCCAGTAGAAGTGCTCTCTGGCGTTCTGGTCTTTTTCACTGATGAACCGGTCCACCAACCGAATGAAGCTGGCATAAGTGCCGGTATGCTTCGTGACGGGCCAATTGCTACCATAGATAAGGCGTTCCTTCCCAAAGTTTTCCCACAGCACATCGAGAACGGCCTCGTAGTGATCGATAGACTGGGGGGCGGGCTGCGGGACGGATCGCTGGTAAAGGCCAGATATTTTGCAGGTGACGTTCTTGTTCTCTGCCAGACTTGCAACAGCCGCAATCCATTCTTGCTCAGGTGGCTTACCATCAAAGTTGTAACCGAGGCAATGGTTCACCACGATGCGGAGGCTGGGAATCGCGCGAGCAACGCCATCGATCGTCTCGATTCCCGCTATGCCGCCACCGTTCGTCAGATAGTCCATCGTCAGGTTGTGCTCTGCGAGCACTTTGAGGTTCTTAACTACAGCCTTGTCGGAGAAGTTGATTGGTTCTGGTCCGCGTGGACGCACGCCCACGAACCTTCGGTCTCGCTTTAACTTCATCAACTGGTCTTCGAAGTCCTCGCGATAAACATCAATGTTTCCAACAAGACCCACGTAAAAGTCATCGCTATCGACAAGGTTCAGGACCCATCGGTTGTCCGCGAGGTGGTTGCTTGCCTCAACGATGACGACTCCCGTTACTCCAGACGCTTTTGCAAGTCTGGAATACTCGGCAGGCAGGTGCGGCTTGTAGAGCACTGTGTCCTCTTTTGGCGGCCACGATACATCGATGTCGCGAGTGGTGTCGTACAAATGGATGTGTGTGTCGATCAGGTGTTTCACCGGAGCGACATTCTGTGCCATCGACGTGCGTGACCCGATGCACAGAACCAAAAGAATAAGCTGGATTCGTATCATTGTTGTACCTCTGGGGCAGACTGGCCCGACTGACTAGTGTTGAGTTCTTGTTCTTGTTTTTGACCCTGGAATCTCATGCACATCCATTGCTGACGCATGCCAGTCGAACAGCCGCCCCATGCGAGACATCGAAGGTGGCTCACTATGAACCGGCTGGAAAACGGACACCGAGGCAAGTTGTCCGACACGGAAACCGCGGTGCCGCATCGGTACTGTCTGTGATTGTCTGCTGACTCGTTATTCAAGCACTTAGCAATGAGCGATACATAAGTGTCGAGTACCTTTTGTGCGAAGCACCCGAGGGGCGAGTTCCTCGCAAAACGTACACGACACTTTTTTGTCGCACGATCCTTAGGATATCACTTTGTCTTCCCGACGCCGTAACCCGCCCAAACCCACTCGATGGCGTGTGGGAGAAACTGCTCTTTGGCGTTGTTAATGCCGTGGCCTGAGTCTCTACAGAACAGATATTGATACTCATATCCTTTGGTCTTGAGCACTTTGGCCATTTGATGATTCGCTTCGACCCAGTCGTGCATGCCATCGCGCATGACGTTGGGGTTGAGCAAGTCGCGATCACCCACTGAGATAAACAGCCGGATTGGCTTCTTAGTAGTGTTGGGGATGATCGCATTGTGAAAGCCCCACGCGCCATCGGGATACTTGGGATCAAACGGCCACGCTTGGTTCACGAACGTGCCCGATGTCGTGAGCACGCGCCGGTAAAGATCGGTGCGGAACCATGCCATGATCAACGACGCCGAACCGCCGGAACTGGATCCCATCACCGCGCGGCCTTCGGGATCCTTGGTCAGCTTCACCTTGTAGTTCTTCTCGACGCGCGGAAGCACTTCGGTTTCAATGTATTCGGCAAGCAGGCCCGACATGTTGTCATACTCTCTCCCGCGTTGGTGACCTTGGGCGTCACCACCGCCGTTGGCGATCTGGACAAGAATGATCGGCGGAATTCGCTTCTGTGCAATCAGGTTGTCCAGGATGCGCGGCATTGTCATGTTTGGTTTGCCTTTGGGGCCGTCGTGAACAACCATGAACGGCGCTTCCGAACCCGGCTTGTGCTGAGCGGGAATGTAGACAGTGATCTGCCGTTTGTAGTCGATCTCGTGCGTGTCGACGATTAACGTTTTTGGATTCTTTGGATCAACAGTGCCGAACTTTTTCCGGGCAATCCCGGGGTTGTAAATCGCGGTCTCTTTTGAGTCGATCGAAAACTGTTGTACCTTGCCTTGGGGCACGCCTTTAATCACTTTGCGTTCAGGTGCAGGAACGTACTCTGGGCCAATGACAAAATTGTCATACGCGTCCAGTGGCGGCTTCTCGCCGGTTTTCAGTACGTTGAAAGGTGGCGCGCCAGGGGCATCGAACTCGCGGACCGGCGGCGCTGCGGATGCAGTCGCAAAAATGGAAAATGTGGCCAGAAAGACAACGAATGACTTAAACATAAAGTTTTTCCTCGAAATCACGGATGCGGACCGGCACGCGAGTCCGCCAATTTGTAGTTTGTTTGATGGATTAGGATGGTGTGACAAAAAAGTGTCGAGTACCTTTTGCGAAGAACTCGCCCTTCGGGTGCTTTGCACAAAAGGTACTCGACACTTATTTATCACTCATGGCTTAGTACCGCACTCGAAAGTCATTCTGGCCAGACTGGTCAGCGCCCCGCATCAGATAGATCGTTCGGTTCGACAGGTCCAAACGATCGTCCGGTTCAGGGCGAGATTTGTTGTTGTGACAATAAACGGACGAAGTTGGCATATACCGTAAAGTCATGCCGCGGCGGGAATGATCCGAGAAGTTTGGTTCGGAACCATGGTAGAGATACACGTCGTGCAGTGAAACTTCGCCGGGCTGTAAGATGATGTCAACGGCTTTGGATTCGTCGAACTCGGCTTCGTCCAGTTCCAGATTGAGAGCGATGTTGGTTGCATCGCTACGGTTATGCTTGGCCAGTCGCTCCGATTTGTGCGAGCCAGGGATGACGCGCAGGCAGCCGTTTTCGGATGTTGATGCATCGATCGCAATCCAGATCGTGCAAGTTGCCAGCGGCTGAATTGGCCAATATTCTCCGTCTTGATGCCAGGGAGTTCGCGTTCCGACTTTTGCAGGTTTGGCAAAGAAGCTGGAATTCCACAACGCGATATCGCTACCGAGGACTTGTTCAACCATGTCTAAAAGTTCAGGTCGTCGAGCGACCGTTAGGAACCAAGTGTCGTAGGCCAGCAGCGCCGAACAATAGTCACTGAACTCAGGGTGACGATTAACCAATCGAGCGTGCGCGTCACGGATATCGTTAAGCGTTGTTTCGTCCAAGCGAAAGTTGGGCGTGACAAACCCGTCATGATGGTATTGTTCGATCTCGGAATTGGTTAACATTATTTTCCTCTGAAAAAATTGTTTCAGGTTGGCTTCTTTAGTGGTTCAATCTTAATCTTCATTCTCCCAGCGGGAGAGTCAATTTTGCAACGCGTTTGATCGACGGCAATCATTTTGCTAACAGGCCGGGCAGCCAGAGGCTGAATGCCGGAATGAACGTGATCAAAATCAACGTGATCAGTAGCGGAATAAGAAACGGGATCGTTCCTCGCGTGACCGTTTGAACAGAGCTTCCCGTGACGGAACTGAGCACGTAAAGCACCAGTCCGATAGGGGGCGTCAGCAGGCCAAGGACCAGATTGAGAATCATCACGATACCAAGATGTAGCGGATCGATTCCAAATTCAATGGCGGCTGGCAGGAGCACGGGGACGGTTATCAAGAGTCCCGCCACTGGCTCGAGAACCATTCCGGTGATCAGCAGAACGACATTGATCAGCAACAGAAACACGATCGGATTGTCCGTGAACCGCAGCATCGCTTCGGTCACTGCCTGAGGCCCTTGTTCGCGAGCGATGACCCAGCCGAACAGTCCGGCTGCCGCGACGATCAGCATGATCGATCCGGTGGTGGTGGCCGTCTTGGTTAGGACGCCGCGGAATGCTTTGAAGGACAGTGATCGATAAATGACACCTAGAATCAGGACCCACATCACGGCCGCCGCAGCGGCTTCCGTCGGAGTGAAGATCCCGCCGAGAATTCCGCCAAGAATAATGACGGGCGTTAGCAGGACCGGAATCGCCGATTTGATCGCCTCGGAGACAGGAATGTCTTGGACGTTTGCTTCTTCGCGCAGAGGGTTTTTGCGAGCATCCCGATAGACAAAAACGCAGAGGATTGACGTCAGCACTAATGCGGGTAGCACTCCCGCGAAGAACAAAGACCCAACAGAGACGCCGGCGGAGACCGCGTAGACGATCGCGGGGATACTTGGTGGCATGATCGGACCGATGAGCGATGATGCTCCAGTCAGACCGAGCGCAAACTTTTCGTCGTAGCCACGTTTTTTCATCGCAGGCACGAGGACGGAACCCAGTCCAGCCGCATCGGCGATCGCGGCACCACTCATCCAGGAAAACATCAGGCTGCTGAAGACGTTTACAAATCCCAGGTTGCCTGGAACTTTCTTAAACAGAGTTAACAACATCCGAAACAGTCGGTCGGCCAGGCCGGCCGCGTTACTCAGATAGCCAGTCATGATGAACAGCGGGACAGCCAACAGCGGGAAGGAATCGACCGATCCAACCGTCTGCTGGAGCGAGACTCCGAGCGTGATGTCTGGCGACCACGCTACATAGACAAGACATGGCAGCAGCATGCTGATGGCAATTGGCACCCGCAAAAACAAGAGCACCATCATGGCAATGACCAGTAAACCCAGAATCATTCGCTTTGCTCCATTTCCAATTGCATCACTTCTTCTTCAACATGCGTTTCACGCGGAAGCGGTTTTCCCGTCATCCACACCTGAAAAAGATTCACGAGAGAGTGGCTCGCCATCAGGAACAGGCCCACCATGCCTGCTCCGTACCACCAACTCTTGGGCACTCCCAAAGCTGGCGATCCCACCTTGCCGACGTACCAGACAAAACTTGCACCGCCGATCAACAGCAACAGACACGAGGCTGCGACAACAACATAGCTCAAGCATTCGATAAACAGTTTGCCACCGGTACCGACTCGAGACGAAATCATATCGACCGCGATGTGACGCCTCTCGGCCATCACGAATGCTGCCGAGATAAACGTCATCCAGATCAACGCGAATCGCGCGACTTCTTCGCTCCACTGAAACGGAGCGTTAAAGACATAGCGGGCGAAGACTTGTGCCGCCATCGTGGACACAATGACCAACAGAAATAGGCACGCAATGGTCTTTTCGCCAAGCACCATCCATCGCACGCAAGTCGCTAGCGGGAGCGGGCTCTTGCGGGTGGATTCTGATGGGTCGCTTACGCTCGGGCTGGAATCAAAGGATCCGTCGTCGGCTGCTGGGTTTTCTGGTCCGGTGTCGTTGCCTGCGTTCATTGACCATCCTCTGTTATCGGTTCCGCAGTGATGCGGTTATAGACATCGCTGAATTCGAAGCCCTTCGAAAAGTACTTTCGACACCGCTGGCGGAAAGCGTCGACATCAACATCGTCGATGATCTCCATCGTCCCGTCCTTGCGCCATTCCTCGATCAGACGCTCCTCGTCCTGAATCAATCCGTCATAGACCTCGTCGCCCAGTTCCCGAATCGAATCGAGTAGCGCTTTTTGTTGATCAGCAGTCAGACGCTTCCATGTGCGTTCGTTGACCAGGATCTGCAACGAGGACTGAATGTGACCTGTCAGATTCAGGCACTTCTGAACTTCATGAAATCCCATCGACTTGATTACTGGGACAGGATTCTCTTGACCATCGGCAATTCCTTGCTGCAGTGCAAGATAGACTTCGCTGAACGCAATCGGCATCGGACTTGCGCCGAGTGCTTCCGCGGATGCCTGAAAGATTTGGGCTCCGGGCGCTCGCAGTCGAAAACTCTCCAGATCATTTGGGTGACGAATGGGTACGTTTGACGTGAGATGCCGCGATCCGTAGGCCCACGTGTCCAAGACGCGCACGTCATACTTCTTGCGCAGTTCGTCCCATTCCGGAGCCATCTTGTCACTTCCCGCCATTTCGAGCATGTGGTCAAGGTCGCGCGTTGCAAAAGCGGCATCTAACACGCCAACCGGCGGATGCCACATTGCAAGGAATGAGGGCCCCGTAATTGCCAAATCCAGCTCACCAGCCACCAATTGTTCGAGCAACTCCGATTCGCTGCCCAGTTGTGCCGCGGGATAAACCGTAACGTCCAAGTCATTCGTTTTCTCGCGAAGCCGATCCGACAGAAACTCCGTCCCGTACGCATGAGTCGGAGAGGTGACCTCGTAGACATGCGCCATCCGCAACGTCAACGGTTTGTCGGTTGCTTCTTTCGATTGGCATCCACAGAGCAGCACAACCGCGACCAGGACGAGCGGGTACAACCATCGATCAATCAGAGATATTTTGTTCATTCAGGATTTTCCTCTTGCAACCCGTAGCCACAAGCAGCAGTTATAACCACATTTGACTGTCTCCGTGCTTTCAAGTGGAATTGCCCAAGCTTATCTTTTGAATGACTGACGTGTCGTTCGCCATTCTGGCGCCTGATTTGTTTAGCTTGCGTCGGCAGCCGTGTGGATTGCGAGCGTCAACATCTGCTTAATCTAAGTAGGCAGGCCGGAGTCATCTGGTAAATGAGTCGCCTTGACGATAGCTGCGGTTCCTGCATGCAACCGGGGTTATCGCTCAAACGGCTAAGCCACGTTCTGTGGAATGATTCCTGCAAACCTGCTTAGGGGGACCAGATGGACCAGATGGATTTGCTCTGCCATGTAGTTAAAATAGCTCGCAAATGACCCTTGATCCAGCAACTTTCGTGGCTGTGGCTTCCGGCCGCGGTCTGGTCAGGAACGGCGTCTGGCGACGCACGATCCTAAGTGGCAAGAGGTGGGTGATCCGATCAACGTCAGCGACATGCCGCCCGAGGACGAGAAGTTGCAACGTTGGAGTGGCCCCCAAAAATGGCCCCGTCTGCGCACGCCAGCTCGGAGATGCCGGACAAAACCTCTCCAGCAGGCGGTGCTTGGCCCAACGTGTGGCTGCCGAGGCGTCGGTGCTCCAGTGATGTGCCTGATTTTCGGCGCGCAGCGCACCCAGCACGGCAATGGGGTCGTAGGTCCCAAATTCGGCACAAGCATACAGGTAGTTAGCGACCCAACCTTGACGGACGCACCAGTTTCCAAAACTGCCGCGCGTTCGATACGCCACTTTGCCCTCCACACCGGTCTCAAAGGTGTCCGAGCCAAACTAATCGACCAGCCGCTGCCTTTGAAGCGGGTTCAGCTCGTAGTCAATCAACAGCTTGTAGCTGCCCCAGCTTCCAAGGCCTGTGTGGAAATCAAAGTGCATTACATCGTCAACGCCTGCTAGCCACCGAGGCATGTGAGCTGCAAGCCAACGAGAGGTCGGCGATGGCGCAAGACCGCCAAAAAATAATCCCTGCGGATACTCATATTGCCCCGCCGCAATGGTTTGCCGCAAGGCATGCATGCCTTGCTTGGCAACGGCCATCAAAGCTTTCAGGCGGAACGGTTCCCATCGCGATGGCGGACGTTTGGGATTCAGTAACGCATCGAGAGCCGCGTAGCCTTCCGGCGCTCCCGCGTAAGGCTCGCCTGGCAGCAAAAAGTTGCGGTTTAAGTCGACGTTGTCCTCCGTAAACCTCCGCAGCCAGGCAAAACCGTATGGATTTAATCCATGCAGAAAAATGTAGCGAATGCCGGCATCGGCTGACAACGCTTGGCACTCCAAGCTCGCCAGTTGGACGGCGGAGCCAAAGAAACCTTCAACACCATGCAAGCCGCTCGAGACGATGATCGCTTTGTCGGTTCCAGTCGTCGGAGAGCACGCCGCGTCCATGGTAAGTTCACAGTCTTCGGGGCCGACGTTCTCCACCGCTTGCGACTCAAGGCTCCAGCCACAGTCGGCCGCGGCGTCGCAGAAGCGAGCACGCGCTGCAGCGTAGTCAGGCGAAAAGGTTGTTACACGTTTCGCCATCTTCGGGCTCCCTGGTGTTGGTACTCGGGTTCATTGAAGATCTGGCGGGGCGAGGCTGGATCGGCCATTCTCAATCTGCAACGTCGGCAGGGTGCGATCCTTCTGCAAAATCAGCAGCTTCGGATAACGGCGAGAAAAGATCTCGAGTTGGAGCGTGGTAACGTCGGTATCTGATATGTCCAAGACCTCTAGGGAGTCGGTGACGACGATCTTTTCCAACATCGCATCGTTGAAAGAGACGCTCTGCATGCGAAAAATGCGAAGCCCCGGCATGCCACTCAGCATTGCAATTGCTTCCGGTTCAACCTGGCGTGCTCCGCGAAGGAGGAGCTCCTCGATCGGGGCGCGTGTAATCGGTTCCACTACCGAAGCGAGCAGTTGATTCGACGTCAAGTCAAGGCAGCGGAGGGAATCCATCCTTGCAATCGCTTCGAATTCCGTACGCTCTGGTGTGTCGGTTCCGATGCCCAGTAGCGTCAGGTTTGGGAATTTGCTGTCGACGGCGTCCAGCATGTTGCCCAGTTGCGAGAGTTCACTCAATCTTAGTTCCTGTAGATTAGGGTTGATCAACCAAGATTCCAGAGCAGCATCGGTCATGCGCCGTGATCCGACATCGATCCGGCTGAAGTTGGGAAACGCACCGATGCCAGCCAAGCTACGATCCGAAAGTCGATTTCCTAAGCCGCCGTTGACAAACAAATGATAGACTTCCGGCAGATCAGTCAGCCATGCCGTCAGTTGTTCGACATCCTCATCGGAGCAATCAAACATCCGAATCCCGTGGAT
>Ga0102938_10001038_pt1 | contig 21086 bp, 20 predicted proteins | sample SalPonR2_B_D2_MG_FD_84516 | JGI IMG/M metagenome (GOLD analysis project Ga0102938, IMG submission 84516) | Salt pond soil microbial communities from South San Francisco under conditions of wetland restoration - Salt Pond MetaG R2_B_D2_MG | ecosystem: Environmental > Aquatic > Marine >... | reverse complement strand
CAAGCCAATCACTGCACGCCGGGCAGGCAGCAACATGCTCCTGCACCCGGTCACGGGCGGGGGCGGAAAGCTCATTATTGATGTAGGCGGGCAGATCCACCCGGATTTCGTTGCAGGACATTGTCTTCACCTCACTCCCCCACACGTCCAGCCGGCTCAATTGGTTCCAGCTCCCGCTGCAATTTCTTTCGCAGGGCCGCCCGACACCTGTGTAGCCGCGATTTTACCGTCCCCAGCGGGATGTCCAGCACCTCCGCGATGTCCTCCTGGCGCCAGCCGTCCACATCATGAAGCAACAACAGGGTTCGCTGATCGGGTGTCAGGGTCATCATCATCCGGTCCAACACCGGCCCCAGGCGAGACTGTTCCAGTTGCAGATCCGGGCCAACGTTGTCCGATTCAAGACTGTCCAGCCAGTCAGCCTGGCTTTCCGCACCGACCAACTCGGTCAACGGGCGGTCACTCTGACGGTTCTTACGCCGAACCTGGTCGATAAACTGCCGGTAGAGCACCCGGTTTAACCAGGGCCGTAACTGGTCAACGCTTTCCAGCTCATCAAGCTTTGGGAATAGCTTTACCACGACATCCTGAACCAGATCCTCGGCATCCTGCTGCTGACCGGCCAAACGGTAAGCAAACCGGTACATGGCGTCCAGGTGGGGCTGCACCAGGGCGTCAAAACGCCGGGACTTCGAGGGCTTGAAAGGAAAAATTGCCAAAGCCGTTGTTTACCTGCGTGGGTTCATGCCAGCGGCGCAGTCTATATCAAATGGCCGGGCCGATGCATTTGCCGAGTTCCCGATCTGACCACTCAATGACTTCCCGAACATTAGGGAACGTTAACAAAATTTCCGGAACTCTGCCTTCCATCGGAGCGTGAGGGAGGAGTCAGGTAGCGATGTTGGTTCGCTATGATTCCATCAAATAAACCTTGGAGGTTTATATGAAACGTTCGGTTCAACTACTTGCCATTTCGACCCTCGCTGCGGGCATGGCGGCCTGTGGCGGCAGTGGCAGCGATAGTGACAGCTCAGCGTCTTCAGGAACGGGTACGGTCTCCTTCGGCATTACCGACGCCCCGGCCATGGACCTGAGCAATGTCACCATTGCTTTCACGGAAATTCGTTTGAAACCCGAGAATGGTCAATGGGTGGAATTTCCTCTTGAGGGGTTCGAGCAGGTAAACCTGCTGGATCTTCAGGGTGGGCTGAGCGAACCACTGATTACGGATGAAGAAGTACCTGCCGGCACCTACACGGAGCTGCGACTGATTGTCGACACGGACAACTCCTTCGTAAAGCTCAAATCGACAGCTGATAGCGAGTACTCATTGGCCGTTCCGTCTGGTGAGCAAAGTGGCCTCAAGCTGAAGGGCGATTTCCTGGTGGCCGCAGACACAACCACGAATTTCACCATCGACTTCGACGTGCGCAAGTCCATTGTCAACCCGCAGGGTAAAGCCCTGGCCGACTATATGCTGAAACCGTCCCTGAGACTGGTCAATAACCTTGAGGTTGGCTCTATCAGTGGCCAGGTGGATGTGGCACTGATCCGCTCCACGCGGCTTGAGGACGAAGCTTTGACCGATTGTGAATACGACGGCGCTGTTTACGTCTTCTCAGGTGAGAATGCCGAAACCTCGGATCTGAACGTAAACAACGAGGAAGGCAATCCGCTGATGATCGTGCCTGTTAAACTCGACGGTGAATCAAGCCTCTATAGCTATACAGCAGCATTTCTAACGGAAGGTAACTACACCATCAGTTACAGCTGCCAGGAGGATAACAACGAGGACGATGACGACCTCAACTTCGAGGGAACCCAGAGCCTTGAGGTTGTTGCAAACGAGACAACCGAAGCCGAGCTGATTCCTCTTGTAGAATAAGTCTCTTCCCCGGCAGGCGGCCGCTGAACAACGGGCACCGCCTGCCGGGCAAAACAGAGTCACAATGCGGCGGCTCTTGCCTCCGCCTGATCCGCACCCGCCACATTCCCGCGAGCCCGACGAATGTCCGCCAGCAACAACCACCCCGCTCGCTGTAGCCGACTGTCGCTTCCCGCCAGGGACAATCCCTTCAGGGTAAACTGCTCCGCAGAGCCCAGCTGATTGCCCGCCACATACGCTTCGGACAGCTTGAAATACACCTCGGCAGAACGGGGTGCAATCCGCTGCGCGCGCTCCAGACGGGCGATGGCCCCGGAGACGTTGCCTTGTGCCAACAGCTGGTCGGCCTCACGCACCAGGCTGAGCGCCGCGGGCGAGAGGCCATCCCCTGTTTCCCGATAGCTGGGGGAACTGGAACGGCCAGGTTCCCGGGTTTCCTCCGCCGCTTCCGGCTGTTCGCTCTTGCGCCAGACCGGGGCTTCGCTTTCTTCGGTGTCAGTACTGCTTCTGGGTGGCTCGGGCGCCTTGGCCGGCTCACCACCGACCGGCACGTAGATTCCCCCGCCCGGTCCGGAAGCACAGCCGGCCAGTGACAGCAGCGCGGCAATCAGGGCAGCCCTGAACGAAATACGGTCAATCATTGAAACAGTCCTTCAAACCAGCCCCGGATACGACGTTCCAGATTTCCGGAGCACGAAATTGTCTGCGTGGGTTCGCTGCCGGCAATGTAAGGCAACAGACGGGCATTATCGCAGTATTCGTCCGTCAGTGCCTGCCGCTGTGAGTTCACCCAGTGATAATTCACCCCGTCGGGCACCACCGGCGAAAAGCCGTGCTGTGGAACCTGCGCCATAAACCTCGACCACACCGGCAGGGCGCCGCTGGCCCCGGTCAGTGATGTGGGGCCGTTATCGTCACGCCCGACCCAGGCCACCGCAAGCAGGTCACCACTGAATCCGGCAAACCAGGAATCCCGGCCATCGTCGGTGGTTCCGGTCTTGCCTGCGAGGGTGAGTTCCTGAGGCACTGTGTAATATGCTGAACGGCCCGTCCCTTCCTGCATGGTTTCCTGCATGGCGTATTGCACCAGGTGCACGGCGGAGGGATCGGCAACCTGCTCAACTTCCAGACTGTAACGGGATAACGCCTCACCGCCGGCATCCGTTACTTCCCGGATCGTGCGCAGCGGGGTATTGAAGCCGGATGTCGCCAGCCCCTGATAGATCTGCGCAACCGTCACCGGGCTCATGGAAACCGACCCCAGAAGCATGGACGGGTAACGGGAGATCGGCGTGTCCACGCCGAACGCCGTCAGAGTCTCCCGAACTTCGTCCACTCCAATATCCAGTCCGACGCGAACGGCCGGCAAGTTGTAGGAACGGGACAGCGCCTGATGCAAGGGCACCTCACCGCGCTCCTCGCCATCGTAATTCTTGGGCTGCCAGCGTTTTCCGTCGTCGAATTCCAGGGTAAAGCTCTTATCCAGCACCGGTGTGGTCAGGGTATACCTTTCCGGCTCCTGGAGGGCCGACAGGTAGATGAAGGGCTTGATCAGCGAGCCGATCGGGCGATTGGCATCCAGTGCCCGGTTGAAACCGGCGAATTGCGGATCCCGGCCGCCAACAAGTGCCAGCACTTCCCCGGAATCCTTCGCGGTGACCACTAGAGTGGCTTCCAGCGCCTCGGCATTCTGCCCGCCGCCCAGCCTGGGCAGGGTATCGGTTACCGCGTACTCCGCCGCATACTGGATTGCGGGGTTCAAGGTAGTGAAGATTCGCAAACCTTCACTGCGGAGATCCTCTTCCTTGTAATCACGAGCCAGGTGCCTTCTGACCAGATCAATGTAGGCGGGGTAGCGATTCTCGGAATACGAGGGGCGCTCACTGACGCCCAGCGGCAATCCCCGGGCCCTGGAGGCGCGGCCAGGCTCAATCAGACCGGCCTGTTCCATTTCAGAAATCACCAGATTCCGCCGTTCTGTTGCTCGCTCCGGATGACGGCGCGGATTGTAATAGCTGGGCCCCTTTACCATGCCCACCAACAAAGCAATCTGGTGCACATCCAGATCCTTGAGGGATTCGCCAAAATAGAACTGGCTCGCCAGGCCGAAACCATGAATGCTGCGCGTGCCGGCTTGTCCCAGGTAGACCTCGTTCAGGTAGGTTTCCAGAATGTCGTCTTTTTCGTAGTGCAACTCCAGCAGCACCGACATCAGGGCTTCGTTTGCCTTTCTCACCAGCGTCTGCTCGCGCGTGAGGAAGAAGTTCTTCACCAACTGCTGGGTCAGCGTGCTGCCACCCTGAACAATTCGCCCGGCCTGGATGTTGGCCAGCATGGCCCTACCGATGGAGAGAGGCGCAATGCCGAAATGATCGTAAAAGTTGCGATCCTCCACCGCCATCAGGGTGGTTGGTAACAAAGCGGGCACTTCGTCCAACTGAACCAGTACCCGATCTTCTTTGTGCGCCGGGTAAATACCGCCAATCTGGGCGGGTTCAAGCCGGACAATCGGGGCGTTGTCGCCTTCAATCACCGAAAAGCCCTGAACCCGATCACCCGAGATCGTCAAGGATATCCTGCGCCTGGGCTCTTTACCGTCCGGGAAGGAAAAACCACGGGTACTGATCACGAAACGGTTGCCGCTTCGCTGGTAGCTCCCCGCTTTCTTGCCGTCCCCTTTCCGGAAACCGGAGAGGCCAAGCTCACGTTCAAGGGCACTACCGCTGATACTGGCACCATCGAAAAGCTCCAGCGGACGCGCGTAGACCCGGGACGGGACTTCAAAACGCCGGCCCTCGAAACGGGAGGTCACCACGGCATCTAGGTACACCATCCACCCGGCCAGCAAAACGAGACCGATGGCACATAACCGGAACATGAAACGCCAGAACCACGGCCGACGACCGTTGTTTGAAGAACGTCTGGAGGGCTTTCGCCTGGGGCTGGAGGATGCTTTGGATTTTTTCATGGCGCGATTATAACGAAGGGAGCGGTGAGGAAGGCAGGCCATCCGTGTGTTATTTCTGTAATCTGCCCGTTATGATAGAGCAAGAAAAATCAATAGGTTCAGGGAACGCGAGGAGATCATGGTGAGTGAGACATCCCCAGGCAATCTGATTCTGTCGATGCAGAATCCGGACCTGTATGACCATCCTGTCGATGGCTTTCAGGTTATCGAAACTCACATCTCACAGGTGATCCTGACCGGTGACTACGCCTATAAGATCAAGAAGCCCATGGATTTCGGCTTCCTGAACTTCTCCACTCTCGATCGCAGAAAACATTTCTGCGAGGAGGAGCTGCGACTCAACCGACGGCTGGCGGAAAACCTGTATCTGGAGGTGGTGCCCATCACCGGGACACCGGAAGCTCCTATCCTTGGCGGCGAGGGCGAGGCCTTCGAATACGCCATCAAGATGCGGCAGTTCGCCCAGGACCAGCTTTTCGATCGCCTGCAGGAACAGGGGAAACTAGCGCCCGAATTGTTGACCGATCTTGCCCGTCAGGTCGCCGCCTTCCACGAACACTTGCCGCCCGTGCCGGATGAAAAGCCGCTTGGAACGCCAGAGGCTGTGTTTGCCGCCATGCAGGAGAACTTCGACCAGATCCGTCCGATGATTGACGATTCGGATTTGCTCATGCAGCTGGACAACCTTCAGGCGTGGACCGAATCCACCTTCGAGCGGCACCGGGAGCTGATTGCCCAACGCCGGACCAGCGGTATGGTCCGGGAATGCCACGGCGACCTGCATCTGGCGAATATCACCCGCTTTGAGGGTGAGGTCACCGTTTTCGACTGCATCGAATTCAGCGAGCCCTTCCGCTGGATTGATGTCATCAACGATCTCGCGTTCCTGCTGATGGATCTCGAGTCCCGCGGGGAAAGTGCCCTGGCCAACCAGGTTCTGAATACCTACCTGGAATACCGGGACGACTTCGAGGCTCTGCCGTTGCTGCCACTCTACAAGGCATACCGCGCCATGGTCCGCGCCAAGATCGCGCTGTTCACCATGGGCAACCCGGGAATCACGGACGCCGAAAAAGCCGATCTGATGCAACGTTATCGCGACTATGCCCAACTGGCAGAGGATTACGGCACCATCCCCAACCACTACCTGTTGGCCACAACCGGCCTGTCCGCCAGCGGCAAGACCTGCATCAGCGCCGCGATGGCACACGAGCTGGGGCTGATCCGCCTGCGCTCTGATGTTGAGCGCAAGCGTCTGCACGGGCTGGCGCCACTGGAGAGTTCCCGCTCACCGACCGCTGGCAACCTGTACACCGAGGAAGCAACAGAGAAAACCTATCAGCGACTGGCAGAGCTTGCCGGCCACGTTCTGGCGGCCGGGTTCCCGGTGATTGTGGACGCCGCCAGCCTGAAACAGAAGGAACGGTCCTTGCTGGCATCCGTAGCCGAGAACCAGGGTGTGCCCTTTGCTCTGATCCATTGCGAGGCACCGGAAGACCGGCGCCGGGAGTGGATCCGCAACCGCAAGGGGGATGCCTCCGAGGCCACCGAGGAACTGCTGGACGCCCAACAAACCTGGTTTGAACCGTTGACCGCGGAAGAGAAAAGCCACACCGTCCATCTGCACACCGATCAGGAACATGTGGCGGAAGCCGTGGCCGGCCGTATCCGGCAGCACCTGGGCATCCCCGGCGGCACAGCCGGATAAGAACAACATCAGGCGCCTATGGGCGAGCGCGAGGTTCAGTATGGACGATAAAAGCGAACACGAAGTACATCAGATCAGCCACCCGCTCTACGATATTCTTCGGAGCGAGGACATGCAGGCATTCAATGCCGAAAAGGCAAAGCTCACTGAGTTGCCCAGTTTCGCCCATGGCGATTTCCGGGGCCTGGATTTGAGGGGGATGGATGCCAAGGGGCTGGATTTCCGCCACGCCTACTTTCGCGGTGCCGACCTGCGGGGTGTGGACTTCTCGAAATCCAGGATGGAAGGCTCAAGCATCGCCAGCGCCAAGATTTCCGGCTGCTATTTCCCGCACCGCCTGGAAGCCGATGAAATCGTCATGTCCCTGAACCACGGGACCCGCATGCGCTACGCCATATTGCCGAAATGAGCAGTAACCCGAATTCCTGGCAGCCCGTCTGTCCGGCATCCGAGCTGACACCGGGCCAGTTTGTCGAATTCCGGCTCCGGGAGAAGGCCCGGGAGCCCGAAGGCATGCCGTTAACCGGCTTCCTGTTCCTCGATGGCAGCTCGCCCCGCGCCTATCTGAATATTTGCCCGCACCTGGGCGTTGAACTGAACTGGATGCCGGGCCGATTCATGGATTCCGACAACCTGTTCATCCAGTGCTCGACCCACGGCGCCCTGTTCAAGCCGGCCGACGGCGAGTGCATTGCCGGCCCCTGCCAGGGCGATGCACTCACCCAGCTGGACCTGCGTGAGCGGGACGGTCAGATCGAAATCAGACTTCCAGAATAACCGGCACCGATTCGGTAAGCGTCAGTGCCCCCGTCGGGTTGCCGTCGCTCTCACTCAAGTCGGCGCGATAGGCGATCACTTCCACACCCACATCGCAGGCCTCTCGAAGCAGCTCACCGTATTTGCGATCGATGTGGTCGGCCGGGCGGACGGTTTGAATGCCGGTGTGATTGACCACGAATAACAGCACCGCGCGGTCACCCTGCCGGACCTGGGCCATCAACTCCCGAAGGTGTTTCTGGCCGCGCTCGGTCACCGCATCCGGGAAGAAGCCCTGACCATCCTCCGCCAGCGTGACATTCTTGACCTCAACCCAGGCATCGGCGGCGGTGTTGTGGCCAGACAGCAGCAAGTCAATCCGGCTTTTCTCGGTGCCATATTTCACCTCGGCGCGGCACTGCGGGTAGCCGGCCAACTCAACCACGGTACCCGCCAGCACGGCCTCCCGGGCCTGACTGTTAGGCCGGGCGGTGTTCACGCAGGCCAGCTGCCCCGGTGACGTCTCTACCAGTTCCCAGGTGTACTGTAGCTTGCGCTTGGGGTTGTCACTGCGGCTGAGCCAGACCCGGGCATCCTCCGGCTGACAGCCCAGCATGGAGCCGGTGTTCGGGCAGTGGGCGGTCACCTCCGAGCCATCCGGCAGCCGCACGTCTGCCAGGAAGCGTTTGTAGCGGCGGATAAGCCGGCCTTCAACGAGGGGTTCTGGAAACTTCATGTGATCTCCGTACAAAAGTCGATGTCACAAGGCTGGCACCCCCGTGACTAATCTGCTATTTTCCGCAAATTCCCGTTTCAGGACGAATGCTTCATCCAGGGTATAACCGCGCAGCCACGGGGGCTCACGCGGAGGGAAGCAAACCGTTCTTGTGAAGTACAAACAAGAGGCCGGGTTCAATGGCAACTACTGCAGAACAACCACGCGAACGTTTTACCAACTTCACCCCCTATGAAATGAAGAAGGGTGAAGAGTACATGAGTGCGGAAATGCTCCAGCACTTCAAAGATCTGCTGCTGCAATGGAAGCAGGAGCTGATGGAAGAAGTCGACCGCACCATGCACCACATGCAGGAAGACGCCGCAAATTACGCGGATCCCAGCGATCGCGCAACCCAGGAAGAAGAGTTCAGCCTGGAGCTGCGTACCCGCGACCGGGAGCGGAAGCTGATCAAGAAGATTGACCAGACCATCGACCGAATCGACAAAGACGACTATGGCTTCTGCGATCAGTGTGGTGTGGAAATCGGTATCCGCCGTCTGGAAGCGCGCCCGACTGCAACCCTGTGCATCGATTGCAAGACTCTGGCCGAGATTCGCGAACGCCAGACCGGCATCTGAGCCAACCACTCAACAGCTGCCGGCCGAGGGCAATTCCCGCCCCGCCGGCTGACTGACCGCCATGACCAACCCTTCGTATCGGGGCCGCTTTGCGCCCTCCCCGACCGGCCCGCTGCATTTCGGCTCGCTGGTTACCGCACTTGCCAGCTTCCTGGAAGCCCGCAGTCAGGGCGGCCAGTGGTTTATCCGCCTGGAAGACCTGGATCCTCTTAGAGAGCCGCCGGAAGCCACCGGGCAGATTCTCGCCAGCCTGGACGCCCACGGCCTGTTTCCCGACGAGCCAGTGCGGTTCCAGTCCAGACGTCATGACGCCTATCAGGATGCCATCGACCGATTGCTGGAAAGCCGCCACGCCTATCGTTGCCAATGCTCACGCAAGGAGTTGCAAGCCAACGCGGGTCGCCACCCCAATCAGTGCCGCAGCCGAACAGCATTGAACGGTGACCGCCCTTACGCCATCCGTTTTGCCCTCGAAGACGAGGATTGCCACTGGCAGGATCTGTTGCTGGGGCCACAACATCAGATCGTGAAGGCAGAGCTTGATGATCCGGTGATCCTCCGCAAGGAGGGGTTCTACGCCTATCAGCTCGCCGTGGTTGTCGACGACATTGATCAGGGCATCACGGACGTGGTGCGTGGCTCCGACCTGCTGGACATGACGGCGCAACAGCAGCAGATCTACCAGGCCCTGGGTGCACGCCCCCCACGTTGGCTTCACATCCCAGTCATACTCAATGAGCAGGGCCAGAAACTCAGCAAACAGACCCATGCCCCGGCGCTGAACGACGAAACGCCTGTCGAGAACCTGTTCGCGGCGCTTGTTGCCCTTGGCCAGAATCCGCCTGCTGAACTGGCAACCGGCTCGCTGGAATCCCTGCTGGAATGGGGCCGGAAGAACTGGCAACGGCGCGCCATCCACCTGACATCCCGGTGAGGGACATGGTATAAAGCCCTTCTCACACCTCAGCGCGGATAGCATGCCTGATGTATATCTACCGTCTGGTCTTCCTGTTGGTACTGGCCATCTATATCTTTTCGCCCAACATCCTTGACTGGTGGACTTCGCCGGGAAACGTCTGGTACAGCCCCTACATTATCTGGGCCGGGCTGATTGCCATCGGTTTCTGGCTGGAATGGCGGCGGGACCCCAATGAGTTTTAGCGCCTCCGGCCTGCTGCTCGCCAGCCTGCTGTATCTGATTCTTTTATTCGGCATTGCCTGGTTTACCGAGCGCGGCATGGTGCCCAGACGCTGGGTTCGTCACCCTCTGGTTTACGTGCTCAGCCTGGGCGTGTACGCCGGCATCTGGGCAGTCTACGGCGCCGTTGGCATGGCGGCCGAATCCGGCTACGGCTTCCTCGCCTACTACCTGGGTATCAGCGGCGCCTTTCTTCTGGCACCGGTACTTCTGAACCCGGTCATGAGGATTGGCCGCGCCTACCAGCTAACCTCGCTGGCCGACCTGTTCGCCTACCGCTACCGCAGCCAGTGGGCGGGAACCCTGGTCACCCTGTGCTCCGGCGGCGCTATTCTGGCTCTGCTGAGCATGCAGATTCAGGCGGTCGCCACCTCTGCCAGCATCCTGGCGCCGGACACCTCCCCCAAGCTGATCAGTGTGATGTTCAGCATGATCGTGGTGTTGTTTGCCATGCTGTTCGGGGCGCGCCGTGACCAGAATTCCGAAAACCATCAGGGTCTGGTCCTGGCCATTGCCTTTGACTCTCTGGTCAAACTGACAGCCCTGCTGGTGCTTGGCGGCGTGATCCTGTTCGGGGTCTTTGACGGCATGAATGGCCTGGAGCGCTGGCTGGATAACCGCACCTCGGCAGCCACCACCATGACCCTGAGCATTGACGACGGCAGCTGGCGGGCACTGATGCTGATGTCATTTGCCGGAGCCCTGGTACTGCCGCACATGTATCACATGACCTTCAGCGAAAACCCCTCACCCAAGGCACTGGCCAAAGCCAGCTGGGGCCTGCCGCTGTACCTGTTACTCCTGGGCCTGCCGGTGCCCCTTATCCTCTGGGGCGGCCAGGCACTGGAAGTCACTACAGGCCCCGGCTTCTTCGCTATCGGGGCAGCCCAGGCGCTGGAAAGCCCTGCGCTGACGTTGCTCATGTACATAGCCGGTCTGTCCGCGGCCAGCGGCCTGATGATCGTCAGCACCCTGGCATTGGCGGGCATGGCCCTGAACCACGTGGTGTTGCCACTGAAAACCCCGAAAGACCAGGGCGATATCTATCGCTGGCTTCAGTGGATCAAACGCCTGCTCATCGCGGTGATCATTTTCCTGGCGCTGCTGTTCCACGAGGCCGTTGGCAAAAATCTGGATCTGTCCATTCTCGGCGCCATCTCCCTCTCCGGCACATTGCAACTGCTGCCGGGAGCCCTGGGGGTGATTTACTGGCCGGAGGGCAACCGTCGGGGGCTGATTGCCGGGCTGATTGTCGGGTTGACCATCTGGGTGGTTACCCTGGTACTGCCGTTCTCACACACGGCCAACCTGCTGGCCTGGCTTGATGCACCACTGATACCGGATTACAGCAACTGGCATATCTTCACGTTTGTCAGCCTGACCGCCAACATTACCGTGTTCGCGCTGATTTCCATCCTCAGCACCAGTACCAGTGAAGAGAACAGCGCAGCCCAGGCCTGCTCACTGGGAGCCCTGTCTCGCCCGCAACGCCGTGAACTGCTGGCCACCTCCTCCAGTGACTTTGTCCGGCAACTGGCGGAGCCTTTGGGCTATGGCGTCGCCCGGCGGGAAGTGGAGAGGGCACTGGGTCAGCTGAAGCTGCCCAATGTGGAGTACCGGCCGTACCAGCTCAGACGACTACGAGACCAGGTGGAAATCAATCTGTCCGGTCTGCTCGGCCCGTCTGTCGCCCGGGATATGGTTAAACGTCATCTCGGCTTCAAACCCATGGCCCAGGGTGGCACCGCCCAGGATATCCGTTATGTCGAGCGCGCCCTCGGCGACTATCAGAACCGGCTGACCGGCCTGGCCGGTGAACTGGACAACCTGCGCCGGCATTACCGCCAGACCCTGCAGAACCTGCCTATTCCCGCCTGCTCCGTGGGCGAAGACGGTGAAATCCTGATGTGGAACCATGCCATGGAGGCACTCACCGGTATTACCGCCGATGATGTAGTGGGTGCCCGGCTAATGGCCCTGCCCGAGCACTGGCATCTGCTGCTCGAGGATTTCAACCGGGGGCCGGACCTGCATCGCTACAAACACCGCCTCGATCTGCGTGGCAAGCCCCACTGGCTGAACCTTCACAAAGCCGCCCTGAGCGGGCCGGACCACACCGAAGGCGGCAGCATCATCCTGGTGGAAGACCAGACGGAGACCCGGTTGCTTGAGGACGAACTGATGCACAGCGAGCGCCTGGCATCAGTAGGCCGACTGGCGGCCGGGGTCGCCCACGAGATTGGGAATCCGGTGACTGGTATCTCGTCACTGGCCCAGAACCTGAAGCTGGAAACCGACAACCCGGACATCCTCGACACAGCAAACCAGATCCAGCAGCAGACCCGACGTATCTCCACCATACTGCAGTCGCTGATGAACTTTGCCCGCACCGGAAATCATGCCCAGGCCAACCGGTATGAGCCGGTTTCGATACACCGCTGCGTCGAAGAATCGATCAACCTGCTCTCCCTGAGCGACAAGGGGCTGGGCATTCACTATGTCAACGACTGCCCACCTTCCTTGCAGATACTGGGAGATGAGCAGCGTCTGGTCCAGGTGTTCGTTAACCTGTTGGCCAACGCACGGGACGCCTCACCGGAAGGCGGCACCATCCGGGTCAGTGGAAAGGGCGACGGCTACTCCGCTATCATCGAGGTGGCTGATGAAGGCTCCGGCATTCCCGGAGATCAGCTTGATCACATCTTCGAGCCGTTTTACACCACCAAGGCCCCCAATAAGGGAACCGGCCTTGGCCTGTCGCTGGTGTACAGCATTATTGAAGAGCACTATGGCAACATTCAGGTGGACAGCCCGGTGAATTCCGACACCGGCCGGGGAACCTGCGTGAGGCTGAGATTGCCAGCCTACGAACCGGAAACCGGCAACATTGCCATCAGCCAGAACCAAAGGTCTTGAGACTGTTATGCCTCGCATTCTGATCGTGGAAGACGAAGACATTATTCGCTCGGCAGTGCGCAAACTGTTGCTGCATGCCGGCTATGAGGTTGCCGATGCCTCATCCGTTGAGGAAGCCGAACAGAACCACGAACCGGATCAGTTTGACCTGATCATTTCCGATCTGCGCCTGCCGGGAGCGGCGGGCACCGAACTGATCAACCGTGCACCCAATACACCGGTGCTGATCATGACCAGCTATGCCAGCCTGCGATCCGCCGTGGATTCCATGAAAATGGGCGCCGTTGAGTACATTGCCAAGCCGTTTGACCACGATGAAATGCTGGCGGCTGTGGAAAACATCCTGGCGCGGCAGCCCTCAGCCCGCAATGCGGGTGATGACTCGGCACCACCTGCAGAAACGCCCGAAAGCAGTGATCCGGCCAACATCATGTTCGGCCAGTGCGAACCAATGCAGCGGGTCTTTACCCTGATACGGAAAGTGGCGCCAACCGAAACCACCGTGCTGATTCAGGGCGAATCCGGTACCGGCAAGGAGCTGGCCGCCCGTGCCCTGCACCTGCTAAGCCCCCGCGCTGCCAAACCGCTGATCTCGGTAAACTGCGCAGCCATCCCGGAAAGCCTGATTGAGTCGGAACTGTTTGGCCATGAAAAAGGCGCCTTCACCGGCGCGGTGTCGGCGAGAACCGGCCTGATAGAAGCCGCGGACGGGGGCAGTCTTTTCCTCGACGAAATCGGCGAACTGCCGGCGGAAGCCCAGGCACGTTTACTACGAGTGTTACAAGAGAGCGAAATCCGGAAAGTGGGCTCAACCCAGAGCCGCACCGTGAATGTACGGATGATTGCCGCTACCCACCGCAATCTCAAAGCCATGACGCGAACCGGGGAATTCCGTGAAGACCTGTACTACCGGTTGAACGTTATGCAGATCCGGATCCCACCTTTGCGTGAACGACAGAGCGACATTCTCGGGCTTGCCCGTCGCTTCCTGAAGCGCCAGGGCGAGAGAATGGGGAAACCCGACCTCAACCTGAGCCCCGAGGCCATGCGCGTCCTCCAACGCCACCGCTGGCCGGGCAATGTGCGGGAACTGGAAAATGCCATCGAGCGAGCCACTATCCTCTGTGATGGCGATGTGATTACGCCCGCGCTGCTGGACCTGGACAGCGAAGCGGGCGACGAACACATTCCTGAAACCCTGGTGGACGGTAACAACGAGCAGGCTCGCACCCGCGAGGTGGACTCATCCAACGATCTCTCCCTCGAAGACTACTTCCAGCATTTCGTTCTGGAGAACCAGGACCGCATGAGTGAAACCGAGCTGGCCCAGAAACTGGGTATCAGCCGGAAATCTCTCTGGGAACGTCGGCAGCGCCTCGGCATCCCCCGAAAAAAACCCTCAGACAACTGAGCCCGGCATAGTGTGAACCGGGGCTCAGTTGTTACCCCGTGTTCCTGTCGGTAACACTCGCCACGAAAGTAACGTGATCTCAGTAACACTTCGGCAGAATACGGGGTAACACTTATGACCCCAAAAACCGTAAGCTCCTGTTAATTAAAGAAAAGAAAAAACTGGCACACAGACTGCAAACTCTATGGCGCACAACAACAAAAACAAGAGTGACAAAGCAGCGCCAACAACAAGAACAAAAAGCTGCGGGAAACGTTCGGTAACAAAAACAAAAACAGAACGTGAGCGAACTGAGTGTTTTGGGTACTTTGCTTTTTAGTGGTCCCACGGCACGTGCGAGTTGTAGATGTAGAGAAGAATCACCTTCCAGGTGACGCTGCAGCTACCGAAGACCCGCCCGATGTCTCTGACCGCTCTGTGTATTCAAAGCTTTCCGTTTGCACTGCTGAGATGCCCCTACACTGGGGATATGCAGTGGGGTACAAAAATCAAGAAAAATCCCGGCAAAAACAAAAACAATGCAGATCGTCAACGCTTTGAGGGCGGATTCGTGAAAACGGATCCGCCTTTTGATTTTCTGGATCCCGGAACGGTAATCCACGGCAAACGTGTGCAAATCCTGCTCAAACCGTTAAACTCTCGGTTTTTGCTCATCGCAACCACGGATTTCAATGCCTAAACGACTTGTCGACAAACTCCGTTCCTTCATGCCTGGCAACGGAAAAAAGAAAGCCCGCACCTACCAGCGACGGGAAATTCCCAGGGACCAACACAGCGTCTCCCGCTCGGTTATCAGTGAGCCTGCCAAAAAAGTCCTGCATCGCCTGAATAAATCAGGCTATGAGGCTTACCTGGTGGGCGGCGGCGTCAGAGATATCCTGTTGGGTGGGAAGCCCAAGGATTTTGACATCGCAACCAATGCCACGCCGGAGGAAGTTCACGACCTGTTCCGCAACTCCCGATTGATCGGACGGCGGTTCCGGATTGTCCACGTGGTGTTTGGCCGTGAAGTCATCGAGGTGACCACCTTCCGGGGCAACGCCGCGGAAGCGGATACCGAGGCGGATGATGACGACCGCAGAACCAGCGAACACGGACTCCTCTTGCGAGACAACGTCTACGGTAACCAGGAAGAGGACGCCCTGCGTCGCGACTTTACCGTCAACGCGCTTTACTACTGCATCCGCGACTTCACCGTTATTGATTTCGCCAACGGCATCGAGGATCTGCGCAACCGCCAGCTGCGCTTGATTGGGGATCCGGAGACCCGCTATCGGGAGGATCCGGTACGCATGCTCCGCGCCATCCGCTTTGCCGCCAAGCTCGACTTCGACATTGAACCCGAGACTGAGGCCCCCATTGGGGAACTGGCGCCACTGTTGACCCACATCCCGCCGGCTCGTCTGTTTGAGGAAGTACTCAAACTGTTTTCGGCCGGCCATGGTGAGGCCACCTACGACTTGCTCAACCGATACAGTCTTCTCGAACCCCTGTTTCCGGAAACTGCCCGGGCCATCGAGAATGGCGAGCCCGATGAGCTGATACGCCAGGCTCTCAGAAACACGGACGCCCGGATTGCCCAGGGCAAATCGGTCACTCCTTACTTCCTGTTTGCCGCCATGCTCTGGCCGGCACTTCAGGCGGAATGGCATCGCAGGCAGGACAACGGTGATCCCGTGCAGCCGGCACTGCACGGAGCCATCGGAAAGGTGATTGGCCGTCAGGTACAGGCAACCTCCATTCCCAAGCGCTTCTCCGGGCCCATGAAAGAGATCTGGGAACTCCAGATGCGCCTACCTCGCCGGCAGGGTAAGCGGGCCTTTGCCACCATGACCCACCCCCGGTTCCGCGCAGCGTACGATTTCCTGCTGGTTCGTGAAGCGTCTGGCGAGATTGAGCCAGGGCTTGGCCAGTGGTGGACCGAGTTCCAGCAGGAGGACGAACGTGGCCAGGAACGGATGCTGTCAAAACTGAGCAACGATGCGCCCAAAAAGCGCCGTCGCCGCAAGACGGTCAAGCGCCCCGCACAACAATGATGACAGATGTTTTTATTGGTCTTGGCAGCAACCTGAAAGAACCGGCTGCTCAACTGGCCAGGGCAGTCTCCGCCCTGGCCACCCTGCCGGAAACCGCTCTGGTAGCCCAATCCCCTTTTTATGCCAGCCGCCCGGTCGGTCCCCAGGACCAGCCGGACTTCGTCAACGGTGCCGTATGGCTGAGGACGTCCCTGCGGCCACACCAGCTGCTCGACGAACTGCAGAGCATCGAACAGAAGCACGGCCGGGAGCGGCTCAGGCACTGGGGCCCCCGCACGCTCGACCTGGACATACTGGTCTTCGGCGACCAGGTACTCGAAGATGAGCGCCTCACCGTACCCCATCGCGAGTTGCCGAACCGTGACTTTGCACTCCAGCCCCTGCTGGACCTGAAGGCTGACCTGGCTCTGCCTGATGGCACTACCATTGCCAAACTGCGCAGCCAATGCCCCGACAACGGCTTGCGCAAGCTTCCACCGGCGGATTACCCTTAACACTTCAATGCCGACACCCCGGCACGCCCAGGCCCATCCACCCAAAAGGCAAGGATTCTATGGCTGTTACCATCAATACCCTGCGTGAGTTCAAGCAGAAGGGCGAAGCCTTCGCTGCCCTGACCTCCTATGACGCGACTTTTTCCCAGGCGGTCAGCGAAGCAGGCGTTCACGTAATCCTTATTGGCGATTCCCTCGGCATGGTGCTCCAGGGGCATGACAGCACCCTGCCGGTGACGATGGATCAGATGGTGTATCACGTCAGCTGCGTGGCCAAAGGGAACCGAGGGTCCCTGATCATGGCTGACATGCCCTTTATGAGTTACGGCACCGTTGAGTCCGCCCTGGAAAATGCGGCTGAACTGATGCGAGCCGGCGCCCACATGGTAAAGCTTGAGGGCACGGACTGGATGAAAGAGACCATTACGGCTCTGACCGAGCGGGCCGTACCAGTGTGCGCGCATCTGGGCCTGACTCCGCAGTTCGTCAATAAATTTGGCGGCTACAAGGTCCAGGGCCGTGATGAAAAGGCGGCCGAAATGATGATCGAACATGCCTGCGAACTGGAAGCTGCGGGCGCCGATGTCATCCTTCTGGAATGCGTCCCTGCGCCTCTGGCTGCGCGCATCGCCCAGGCTGTTAGAGCACCGGTCATCGGCATAGGTGCGGGTCCGGATACAGACGGCCAGATTCTTGTTTTGCACGACATGCTCGGCATTACCACTGGCCGCAAACCGCGATTCGTCAAGAACTTCCTGGCCGAGACAGATTCGATACAGGACGCTCTGCAGGCCTACGTGAAAGCCGTAGGCGAGCGCACATTCCCCGCTGAGGAGCATACGTTCAAGGCATGAGAACCGTACATTCCCTGAAAGAATTTAGAACCATCCTCCGCGGCTACCGCCAGCAGGGAAAAACCATCGGCCTGGTTCCCACTATGGGCAACCTGCACGAAGGCCACATTTCGCTGGTGCGCAAAGCGGCCGAAATGGCGGATGTTGTGGTGACCAGCATCTTTGTGAATCCGATGCAGTTCGGGGCCGGTGAAGACCTCGAAACCTATCCCAGAACCCTGGCCGAAGACCAGGACAAGCTTGCCTCGGCCGGGAACACCCTGGTTTTCGCACCCACCGCCGAAGAAATTTACCCGGAGGGGCTGGCCAGGCAGACCCAGGTGGTTGTGCCGGATGTCAGCGATGGCCACTGCGGCGCCAGCAGGCCGGGCCATTTCGAAGGTGTTGCCACGGTGGTCACGATGTTGTTCAACATGGTGCAGCCGGACTTTGCCGTATTTGGCGAGAAAGATTTCCAGCAACTCGCCGTAATCCGGAAACTGGTCCGCGACCTTATGATCCCTGTGGATGTGGTGGGCGCGCCGACCGTAAGAGAGGACGACGGCCTGGCGAAAAGCTCACGCAATGGCTACCTGACACCTCAGGAGCGGCAGATTGCGCCGGCGGTCCACCAGATCCTGCAGGCCACGGCGACCAAGATCAACGATGGTCGTACAGACTTTCAGGCGCTGGAAAGCGAAGCTGAGAAGAGTCTCGGGGACGCCGGTCTCAGGCCGGATTACTTCAACATCGTCAACAGCCAGACGCTCAAGCCGGCCACAGCCGAGGATCGGGACATTACCATCCTCGCGGCAGCCTTCCTGGGCAAAACCCGTTTGATCGATAACCTGTCTCTGACCCGATAAGCCAACAAAAAAGGACACTCTGATGCCCGCACATCCTGCAGTACTGACCTCGAAACCCGAATGGCAGACGCTGAAGGAGCAACGGAAACGCCTGGACGGCGTTCTCATGAAGGATCTGTTCGAGCAGGATCCCGGGCGGGCAAAGCGCTACTTTGTTGAAGGCGCAGGGCTATCACTGGACTTTTCCAAGAACCGGATCACTGACGAGGTGCTGGACGCATTGCTGGCGCTGGCCAGCAGCTGCAACCTGGAATCCAGGCGAGAGGCGTTGCTCCGGGGTGAGCGGGTTAACGTCACCGAGGATCGGCCCGCCCTGCATACCGCACTGCGCAACCCTGGAACCGAGGCAATCACGGTAGACGGTGAGGACGTGATCGCTGAGGTTCAGAGCACCCTAAATCGCATGGAAACCCTGGTGAACGACGTTCTGGACCAGCGTCGTACCGGATACACCGGCAAACCTTTCACCGACGTGGTAAGCATTGGAATCGGCGGCTCCTACCTGGGCCCAAAATTGGTAGGCGAAGCCCTTCAGCCCTACGCCCAGGCCGGCATTCGCTGCCATTACGTGGCCAACATTGATGGCACTGAAATCTGCGAGACGCTTCGCCAGGTAAATCCGGAAACCACCCTGTTCCTGATCCAGTCGAAGTCGTTCCGTACCCAGGAAACCCTGGAAAACAGCAAAGTTGCGCGGCAGTGGTTTCTTGATCGCAGCGGTGATGAACAGGCGGTCTCGCAGCACTTCATGGCGGTGACTGCCAACGTACCTGCGGCGCAGGACTTCGGCATCGATCCGGACAACGTCTTCCCGATGTGGGACTGGGTGGGCGGGCGTTACTCGCTCTGGTCTGCCATCGGGCTTCCCATTGCCTTTGGCGTTGGCATGGCCAACTTCCGGGCACTGCTGACCGGCGCCCATGCCATGGACCAGCACTTCCGTAAGGCGCCACTGGCGGAAAATCTGCCGGTGATCATGGCCATGCTGGGAATCTGGTACAACAATTTCTGGGGTGCCGAGACCCACGCGATACTGCCCTACGATCACTACCTGCGCAGCCTGCCGGACCACCTCCAGCAGCTGGACATGGAAAGCAATGGCAAGAGCGTGACCCAGGCTGGCGACGCCCTTGCCTGGCAATCCGGCCCGGTCATCTGGGGTGGGGTTGGCGCCAATGGCCAGCACGCCTATCACCAACTGATCCACCAGGGTACCCGGCTGATTCCCGCGGATTTCATCATCCCCCTGAAAACCCACAATCCGGTGGCAACCCATCACGCAGATCTGTTCGCCAACTGCCTGAGCCAGTCCCGGGCCATGATGGCCGGAAAATCGCTGGAAGAAGCCAGGGCAGAACTGGCCGCGGAAGGTCTGACCGAAGCCGAGATTGAACAGCTTGCCCCCCACAAGGTCATCCCGGGCAACAAACCCAGCAATACCCTGACCGTGGAAAAGGTGACGCCCGAGACCGTTGGCGCACTGATAGCTCTCTACGAGCACCGCACCTTTGTGCAGGGGGTGATCTGGGATGTGGATTCGTTTGATCAGTGGGGCGTGGAACTCGGAAAACAACTGGGCAAGGGTATTCTGCCGCGTCTGCTTGGCGAGGAAGCCGGCAACCAGGCCAGCGACAGCTCGACCGATCACCTTATTGAACGGTTCCGCTCAGCCGGCGGCGTTTGAGATCTGCCGACCCTGCCAGCTGAAATCCACCGGCCAGAGCTTCTGGCCGGTGCTGTATTCCCGCCACAACTGACCATAGGATTTACCGCACACCGGATGCACTGCCTCCGGCGCGATGTCAGCGAGCGGGCGCAGCACGAAGGCATTTTTGAGAATCTCCCCCCTGGGCAGCTCGACGCCCTCTATCCGGCCGACCGCATCGCCGTAGGTGAGAATATCCAGATCAAGGGTTCGCGCACTGAATTTCGGCACGTCCCGACGGCGGCCGTTCTCAGCTTCCAGTTGCTTGAAACGCTGTGACAGCTCGGCAACCGGCAGGGCCGTATCCACACCCACCACCAGGTTCAGAAACGGAGACCCGTCAAATCCGACTGCCTCGCTGTCATAGACCGGGGAGATGATCAGCTCGCCAAACCATGCAGACAAGGCATCAAGCGCGGCTGTGACGTAACGTTCCCTGTCCACATTGCTGCCGATGCTGATGTAAACCCGGACGGCCGCTGCCATTACCGCACTCCTGTCTCAGTTTTCTCTCCCCGCTCGATCCGCACGCCCACCGCCTGCGCCGCCGGCACAGCCCCCGGTTTGCGTATCGTCAGTCGCAACCACTCTATGCCAAACTCGTCCCGCAAGGTTTTGGCAAGGACCTCTGCCCCGTATTCAAGCAGCTTTGGCCTGAGCGCCTGCAGGCAGGTCTCGACCCGCGCGCTGACGGCCGCATAATCCAGGGCGTCGGCGACGTCGTCAGAGCCTCCAGGCACCGTGTTATCCCAGGTCATTTCCAGATCAACCGACAGGTTCTGGGTGACTTCCCGCTCCCAGTCGTAAACCCCGACCACTGTCTCCACAACAAGGCCTTCGATCAATACGCTGTCTGCCAAGGGTGCTCCCGGGATCTTCCACTCTTTGGTGATTGAATAACGCACAACCAGGGGATACTGTGAACAGGCTGGCCCGTGCTTTCAGGGCGGGCAT
>Ga0102938_10001036_pt1 | contig 21095 bp, 19 predicted proteins | sample SalPonR2_B_D2_MG_FD_84516 | JGI IMG/M metagenome (GOLD analysis project Ga0102938, IMG submission 84516) | Salt pond soil microbial communities from South San Francisco under conditions of wetland restoration - Salt Pond MetaG R2_B_D2_MG | ecosystem: Environmental > Aquatic > Marine >... | reverse complement strand
TCGCGGGTGGCGACATTGCCGGCGATGATCTGGACCGCGTTGGAGAGCTTCTTCACCCGCGTGACGGCTTCGAGCACCCTGGCTGAATGCCCGTGCGCGGTGTCGACCACGATCACGTCGCAGCCGGCATCAATGAGCATCTGCGAGCGCTCATACCCGGCCTCGCCCGTGGTGGTGGCCGCAGCCACGATCAGCCGGCCCTGCCCATCCTTGGCGGCAAGCGGATGGGCGACCTGCTTTTCCATGTCCTTGACGGTGATCAGCCCGATGCAGCGGAAATGATCATCGACGACGAGCAGCTTCTCGATGCGCCACTGATGCAGCAGCCGGCGCGCCTCGTCCTGGCCGACACCCTCGCGCACGGTGATGAGCCGATCCTTGGTCATCAATTCGGATACCGGCTGGGCCGGGTTGTCGGCGAAGCGCACGTCGCGATTGGTCAGGATACCGACGAGCTTGCCCTTCTGGCCGGCGGCACCGCGCTCGACCACCGGAATGCCGGAAATGCCGTTGCGCTTCATCAGCTCGAGCGCGTCCGCAAGGGTCTCGTCGGGATAGATGGTGATCGGATCCATCACCATGCCGCTCTCGTATTTCTTGACGAGCTTCACCTGCTGGGCCTGTTCCGCCACATCGAGATTGCGATGGATCACGCCGATCCCGCCCATCTGCGCCATGGCGATGGCCATGCGCGCTTCGGTCACCGTATCCATGGCCGAAGCGGCGATGGGCATGTTGAGCGAGAGTTGTTGTGTCAGCCGCGAGCGCACATCGACATCGGCGGGCATCACTTCCGAGGAGCCCGGACGCAGCAGCACGTCATCAAACGTGAAACCATCGCTGAATCGATCTTCGACAATTCGCGCCATCGCCAACTCCTTTTTCGAAACGGATCCGGCGGGCTCGTCTGATTCGGGGGAAGCCGCGAATGCGCGCCGGGAGTTGACGAGGGCGCGTAGCATGTACATGCGCGGGCGTCGAGTGGGCATTTCGCCCGGCGCGCAGGTTTTTTGCTGCACCGCGAAACGACTGGCCCGTCCCACACCTATTGCAGGCTCGGAATCGTCTTCAGAAAGCCCGCAAAGCGCATCAGCCCTTCGGGCCATGGGCCGAAACCGGCAGCAGAATCGATCGCCCCGGATTCGCCGGCATCGACAAATTCCGCCCCCCAGGCCTGCGCGAAGGCGCGGGCGCGCTCCGGGGAGCAGTGGGGATCGTTACGTGCCGCGATCAGTGCTGCCGAGAAGGGCAGCGGCATGAGCGCGGGCGCCCCGAATGCCCGATGGGCGGGAACCGCGTCGGCGGCTTGCGGATCGGGAGCCGCGACGAGATAGGCGCCTGCAACGGGCTCGAGATCGATACCGGCCTCGACCGCATGCGCGACCACGTGGCAGCCGATCCCGTGTGCGACGAGGATGACCGGACGCGTCGCCTGCGCCACTGCCGCGCCGAGGCGCGCGCCCCATTCCGGCGCATGCGGGGCATGCCAGTCCGGCTGCGCGACGATCTGCGCCGTGGGCAGCTTACGTGCCCAGCGCGTCAGCCAGAGATCGTCATCAGGGCCTTTGAGGCCGGGCAGGATCAGAATATCGGCTTGGGACGTCTTCATGACGCTTCGGTAAACGAGGCGGAAACTCCGTTCAAGCGGTTTTCACACCGGCAAACGGTTCAGAACGCGACAGCTGTCGGTGCGGCGTGTTACCGAAATCTTCAGGTTTGCAAAGCCTTAATGTTGCCCAGTTTCGCGCGCGTGTCAGTCGCCATGGCCATCCTCCATCATTATCCGCTCTGCCCCCATTCCCGTTTCATCCGTCTCGTCTGTGCCGAGCTGGGGATCGCGCTCGACTTCGTCGAGGAGCGGCCCTGGGAGCGCCGCGAGAGCTTTCTGGCGCTCGATCCCGCCGGCAACACCCCCGTCTTCGTCGCTGCCGACGGGCTGATCGTACCCGGTGCCGGCATCATCGCGGAATATCTCGACGAGACCCGTGAGCGGGGTATGGAGCGCCTGATGCCGGGCGATCCTGCCGCGCGGGTGGAAGTGCGCCGGCTGGTCTCCTGGTTTTCCGAAAAATTCTTCGCCGAGGTGACCGGCTATCTCGTTTATGAGAAAGTCTACAAGCGCTTCGTACCGGCCAGTGCCGGCGGCGGACCGCCCGACATGCCGGCGATCCGTGCAGCGCGGGCGAATGTGCGTTACCATATGCGTTACGTGGGCTATCTGATCAACCAGCGCAAATGGCTGGCCGGCGATGATCTGACCTATGCCGATCTCGCGGCGGCAGCCCATCTCTCCTGCGTCGATTATCTGGGCGATGCACCATGGAACGAGGACGAAACGGCGAGAGACTGGTACGCGCGGATGAAGAGCCGTCCGGCCTTTCGCGCGCTTCTGGCCGACCGGGTGCCGGGGATGGCACCGCCGGATCACTACGCCAATCCCGACTTCTGAGCGCCCTGCACGCGCGTGCGCACGGGCTCGGCTTCGATGCGCTGAATATCACCACGCCCGATGCGATTCCGCAGGCCGGCGCGGATCTCGCCGCATGGCTGGCGCGCGGCTACCAGGCGGATATGGACTGGATGGCGGATACTGCAGATCGCCGCGCCGATCCGCGCACGCTGTGGCCGGAGGTGCGTTCGATCATCCTGCTGGGCATGAATTATGGCCCCGATTGCGACCCGCTCGAATATCTCGAGAAGCGCGACCGGGCCACCATCTCGGTCTATGCCCGCAACCGCGATTACCACGACGTGATCAAGGGCCGGCTCAAGGAGCTCGCGGGCTTCCTCGTGGCGCGGGCGGGCGGGGACGTGAAGGTCTTCGTCGACACCGCCCCCGTGATGGAAAAGCCGCTGGCGGAAGCAGCCGGGCTCGGCTGGCAGGGCAAGCATACGGTGCTGGTCTCGCGCGAATTCGGCTCGTGGCTGTTTCTGGGTGCGATCTTCACAACGGCGGAGCTGCCTGCGGATGCGCCCGAGAGCGACCATTGCGGCTCCTGCCGGCGCTGCCTCGATATCTGCCCAACCAACGCCTTTCCCGCGCCCTATCAGCTCGATGCGCGGCGCTGCATCTCCTATCTCACCATCGAGCACAAGGGCCATATCGACCGTGATCTGCGCCCGGGTATCGGCAACCGGATATTCGGCTGTGACGATTGTCTGGCCGTGTGTCCGTGGAACAAGTTCGCCGAGGTTGGCCGCGAGGCGAAGCTGCGTCAGCGCGCGGATCTCTCCGCCCTGCCGCTGGCCGAACTCGCCGGCCTCGACGATGCCGCCTTCCGCGCGCGTTTCGCCGGCACGCCGATCAAGCGCACCGGGCGCGACCGTTTCCTGCGCAATGTGCTGATCGCGATCGGTAATTCCGGCATGCCAGCCCTTGCCGATGTGGCGCGGGCACGGCTTGGCGACGAGTCCCCGCTGGTGCGGGCCATGGCAATCTGGGCGCTGTCGCGGCTTTTGCCGCATGAGGATTTCATCGCATTGTCGGCGCGCCATATATCCGAGGAAGCCGATGCGGACGTCATCTGCGAATGGCAGGCTGGCCGCGAGGAGAAGACGCTTTGATCGATCTGTTCTGTTTCGGCTACGGCTATTGCGCCCGCCATCTCGTCGCGCAGGACCGCGCGCAGGGCGAGGACGCGCTTCTCGCCCGCGTCACCGGCACGACCCGCGATCCCGGCAAGGCGGCAGCGCTGGAGAGCGAGGGCGTCGTCGCGCGCATCTTCGACGGCGCCGGAGGGGATCCGCCGATCCCCGACGATCTCACCGCATCCGATGCGCTCATCACCTCCATCGCCCCCGATCAGGACGGTGATCCGGTCCTGCGCCATTACGAACGCGCCATCACCGATGCGCCGCGCCTGTCCTGGATCGGCTATCTCTCCACCATCGGCGTCTATGGCGATACCGGCGGCGAATGGATCGACGAGGAGACCGAATTCGAGGCGGTCTCCGCCCGCGCGAAGGCGCGTCGCGCCGCCGAGGAGGCCTGGCTCGCCCTTGGCGAGCGCACCGGCAAGGCAGTACAGATCTTCCGGCTCGGCGGGATCTACGGACCGGGGCGCTCGGCTATCACCCAGCTGCGTTCCGGCAAGGCGCGGCGTATCGTCAAACCGGGACAGGTCTTCAACCGCATCCATGTGGCGGATATCGCCGCCGTTCTGCGCGCCTCGCTGGCAAAGCCCGATCCCGGGCGTGTCTACAATCTCGTCGATGACCACCCCGCACCGCCCCAGGACGTGATCGCCCACGCGGCGGAACTGATCGGCGTCGAAGCGCCGCCGGAAATCCCGTTCGAGGAGGCTGAACTCTCGCCCATGGCGCGCGCCTTCTATGCCGATTGCAAACGCGTGCGCAGCCGCCGCATCCGCGAGGAACTCGGCGTGACCCTGCAATATCCCGATTACCGCGCGGGCCTCGAAGCACTGGCACAACGCGAAGGCTGAGCGGATCGTCTTGGCAAGATCCTGCACTACTTGACCGGAGGGTGCGCGAGCGCGCGCGCCGGTTCACAACGGAGGCCGCAATGACCGAACTGCGCCGCGAGAACGTGCAATCCTATCCGCGCCCGCCGGCGCTGGAACCCGTCGCGCTGCCAATCCTGATCCGTCTGCGCGGCCAGATCGTCGCCCGCAGCGAAAGCACTTGGCGCGTTCTCGAAACCCATCACGCGCCGACCTATTACATTCCGCCGCAGGATGTGCAGGCCACACTGCGTCCGGCATTGAGGTCGAGCTATTGCGAATGGAAAGGCGCGGCGCGCTATTTCGACGTCATCGTGGATGGCGCCGTCGCGCAGCGGGCGGCCTGGTGCTACGATAATCCGAGCGGGCATTTTGCACCTCTGGCGGGCTATCTTGCCTTCTATGCTGGCCAGATGGATGAGTGCCGCGTCGGCGATGTCGTCGTGATCCCCCAGCCCGGCGATTTCTACGGCGGCTGGGTCACGCCCAATCTCGATGGCATCGTCAAGGGCGGCCCGGGGACGCGGGGGTGGTGAACGGTGGTTCGGTGCCGGTAGAGGTCCGAGGAACACCCGCACCGAGTTTACCTTCTGGGGGCCGCCTAGCCCGCGATCAGGATTGAATTATGCCGATGACCGCGGACTTCGTGCGAACCAAACGCCGGTGCTGCAGGCGAAATATGATCACCTCATAGCCGCAGGGAAGCCCGCAAAAAAGGCCATACCCGCCATCATGCGGAAACTCATCATCCTCGCAAATGCACGCATCAGGGATGATCGAAAATGGGCGCCTCACACGCCTTGATTACCACGGATAATCCAACCCCTCCCCTGAGGGGAGGCAAATCACGCCTCACCCTCTGCCGAATGTACCCATTTCCCCAGGGAAGGGGAGCCCGAATTTCCTGAAAATCCTGCCCGGTCATGGCGCAAATTCTGCTATTTCGATATGGTTCGAATAATGATTGACGCGGGTTTTCGGCACCCGCATTGTGGCACCATGATGCAGATGAAAACGCCGCTCCCCGATGTCGATCTCACGCGCATGGCCGCGCAGCTCGAAGCGCTCGGCCATCCCACGCGGCTCGCGCTCTATCGGCTGATGGTGCGGGCCGGCCCGGAGGGTATACCCGTGGGTCGGTTGCAGGAGGCGCTCGGCATACCCGCGTCGACGCTCTCGCATCATCTGGCCAAGCTGACCGCGCAGGGCCTCGTCAGCCGCGAACGCCAGGCGACGACGCTGATCTGCCGGGCTGATTTCGAGACGATGACCGGCCTCGTCGGCTTTCTCAACGATGAATGCTGCGCGGATTCCTGCACGCGGGCGCGGCCAGACGCACCCGTTACGGCGGATGGTGATGCATGACGCGGATGACCCCGCCGCGGGCCGTGGTGATCTCGGCTCTGGGCGTCACGCAGATTCTGGCCTGGGGTTCGACCTATTATCTCCTCGCCGTGCTCGCCGAACCCATCGCGCGCGAAACCGGCTGGCCGCTGACCATGGTGGTGGGCGGGCTGACGCTGGGGCTGATCGCGGCGAGTATCGTCTCGCCGCGCGTCGGCAACGCGATCCAGGCCACGGGCGGGCGCCCGGTGATGAGCGCCTCTTCGCTGATCATGGCGGCAGGGCTCGCCGGCCTCGCCTTCGTCGATCACCCGGCACTCTATTTCACGGTGTGGATCCTGCTCGGGATCGGCATGGGGGCGGGGCTGTATGACGCGGCCTTCGCCACCCTCGGGCGGCTCTATGGCAAGGATGCGCGTGGCGCGATTACGGCGCTGACGCTTTATGGCGGCTTTGCCAGTACGCTGTGCTGGCCGCTCAGCGCCTTTCTCGTCGAGACGCTGGGCTGGCGCGGTGCCTGCCTGACCTATGCGGCCATTCACCTGTTCGTCAATCTGCCGCTCCATGTCTTCGCCTTGCCGCGCGTGCCGCCGGATGATCCGGCACGTCCGCGCCAGAGCCGCAGCCAGATACTGACCGCGCTTCTGCGCGGGCGCGAGAGCGACGGTGTTCGCGTCACACTGCCGCAGGAGGACCGGCTCGTCTTCGCATTGCTCGCCACGGGCCTCACCATCGGCGGCATCGCCTCTGCGGTGCTCTCGGTGCATCTGCTCACCGTGCTGCAGGCGCGCGACATCGCGCTCGCGGCGGCAGTGGGGCTCGGCGCGCTGGTCGGGCCGAGCCAGGTCAGCGGGCGAATCCTCGAAATGCTGATCGGCCGGCGGTTTCATCCGCTGTGGACGGCTCTCGCCTCGGCGCTGCTGATCTGCACCGGTGTCGGCCTGCTCGCCTGCCATGCACCGATGATTGCGCTGGCGCTGGTGCTCTACGGCGCCGGTATCGGGATCCGCTCGATCGTCCGCGGCACACTGCCGCTTGCCCTGTTCGATCCGGGCATCTACGCCACGATGATGGGGCGGCTCGCCGCGCCGATCCTGCTTCTCGGCGCTCTCTCGCCGCTGGCTGCGGCCTGGATCATCGACGCATTCGGCCCGGATCTGTTACTGTTCATACTCGTGGCGCTTTGCCTGACCGACATCATCCTCATCGGCCTCGTGGCACTCGCCGCGCAGCGACGGGCGCGCCTTCAAGCTCAGGCGGCGGAGCCGGAAGGCGTCGCGGCGGTGGTGGGCAGCGGGCAGAAAACGCCGGTGCCGCCGAGGCCGCAATAACCGCCGGGATTCTTCGCCAGATATTGCTGGTGGTAATCTTCGGCGAAATAGAACGGTCCGGCTTCGGCAATCTCGGTGGTGATCGCGGGAAAACCGCGCTGCTTCAGCGCCGCAGCGAAAGCATCCCGGGTTGCGGTAGCCGCCTGCATCTGTTCATCGTCGAAGACATGGATGGCGGAGCGGTATTGCGTGCCGACATCGTTGCCCTGGCGCATGCCCTGGGTGGGATCATGGCCTTCCCAGAAGGTGCGCAACAGGCTCTCGAAAGAGACCTCGTAGGGGTCATAGACCACCAGCACCGCCTCGGTATGTCCGGTCTCGCCGCGACAGACTTCCTCGTAATACGGATTGGGCGTCGTGCCGCCGGCATAGCCGACCGCCGTCACATGCACGCCCGGCAGCTGCCAGAACAGCCGCTCGGCGCCCCAGAAGCATCCCAGTCCGAAGATCACCTTGCGCATGTGGTCCGGATAGGGACCCGCGAGCGGCGCGCCGTTGACGTGATGATGCGTCGCGGTCGGGATCGGATCGGGCCGCCCGGGCAGGGCCTCCCCGGCGCCAGGCAGGCTGGTGCGCTTGAAAAACGAAAACATCGTCGCCTCCTCGGTGGCATGAGCCATTGCCGTCAATATGGTCCGGCAAGTGCCTTGCGTCGAGGTGTGGCCCTGCGCCCCGGTCAGAAATCGAGATCCGCGCGCAGCGATCCCGAAGGCTTGTAGAGCTCGGGATCGGGCAGATAAGCCGGCTCGCCCCGGTCGCGATAGCGGTTGACGATCGGATAGCGCCGGTCGCGTCCAAAATTCTTTGCGGTCACCTTCACCCCCGGCGCGGCCTGCCGGCGTTTGTATTCGGCGAGGATGAGCAGCCGCTCGATCCGCGTCACCGTCTCGCGATCATGACCCATGGCGACGATTTCATCGACGCGGGTCTCCTTCTCGACGAGCTCGGCCAGGATGGCATCGAGCACTTCGTAGGGCGGCAGTGAATCCTGGTCGGTCTGGTCGGGGCGCAGCTCCGCGCTTGGCGGGCGGGTGATGATGTCTTCCGGGATCACCATCCCGTCCGGACCATGCGCGCCATCCGGCTTCCAGCCATTGCGCAGCCGCGAGAGCCGGTACACTTCCAGCTTGTAGAGATCCTTGATCGGATTGAAGCCGCCATTCATGTCGCCATAGAGCGTGGCATACCCCACCGACATTTCGGACTTGTTGCCGGTGGTCACCACCATGGCGCCGAACTTGTTGGAGATCGACATCAGAATCGTGCCGCGTATCCTGCTCTGGATATTCTCCTCGGTGACGCCCGGCTCGGTGCCCTGGAACAGGGGCGCGAGCGCAGCTTCCAAACCCTCGACCCCGGTGGCGATGGGCAGGGTGTCGTAGCGCACGCCCAGCATCTGCGCGCAGCCAGCCGCGTCATCAAGGGAGGTTTGCGCCGTGTAGCGATAGGGCAGCATCACGCAGTGCACCCGGTCGGGCCCCAGCGCATCGACGGCCATCGCCGCACATAAAGCCGAGTCGATGCCGCCGGAAAGGCCGAGTACCACGCCGGGGAAGCCGTTCTTTTCCACGTAATCGCGCAGCCCCAGTACGCAGGCCGCGTAATCGGCCTTCTCGCCTTCCACCACCGTCTCGCGCGGCGCCTCGACGCAACGCCAGATGCCGGCCTCGCGGCTCCAGCGGGTGAGCGCGACCGTCTCGGCAAAGGCGGGGAGCTGGCAGGCCAGCGCGCAATCATCCTGCAGCACGAAGGAGGCGCCGTCGAAGACGAGCTCGTCCTGGCCGCCGATCTGGTTGAGGTAGATCAGGGGCAACTCGCTCTCCGTGACGCGGGCGGCGGCGATGTTGAAGCGTTCATCGCTCTTGCCACGGCAAAAGGGCGAGCCATTGGGCACGATCAGGATTTCCGCCCCGGTCTCGGCCAGGCATTCGACGACTTCCTCGCCCCAGATATCCTCGCAGATCGGCACGCCGATGCGCACGCCACGCACCACGATCGGCCCCGGCATCGGGCCGGAAGCGAAGACGCGCTTTTCGTCGAAGGGGCCGTAATTGGGCAGGTCGACCTTGAACCGCACTGCCGCGATACGCCCGCCATCAAGCAGGGCGACGGCGTTGTAGACCTTGCCGTCCTCGCGCCAGGGCAGGCCGACGAGCATGGCGGGGCCGCCGTCATCGGTCTCGCGCGCGAGATTGTCGAGCGCGGCGCGGCAGGCATCCTGGAAGGCCGGTTTGAGCACCAGATCTTCCGGCGGATAGCCGGAGAGGAAGAGCTCGGAGAAGACGACGAGATCCGCCCCTTGCGAGGCTGCCCGGGCGCGCGCGGTGCGCACCTTGCCGGCATTGCCGGAGACATCTCCGAGGACGGGGTTGAGCTGCGCGAGCGCAATGGCGAGGCTGTTCGTATCGGTCATGTTCGGGAGATAACGCGCCGCGTGCCCCGCCGCAACGGCAAAGCTGATTTCGAGATCGCGTATGCATGGCCGTCGCCACGCCACTCGCCCGAACGCGTCTTGCCCGAACGCGTCTTGCCCGAACGGGCGGCGTTGCCGCATGCGGACGAGCCGCCTATGCTCGCGCAGCGTTCTGTTCCGGGAGCATCTGATGGATCTCGCCGTCTTCCTCGTCTTTCTCGCCACCTGTGCCGTGGCGGCCTCGTCAGGTGTGCTGTTCAAGCCCGGCGCCTGGTATCGCGGCCTCGACAAGCCTGCCTGGACGCCACCGGACATCGCCTTTCCGATCATCTGGAGTGTGCTTTATCTGACGATGGCGGTCGCGGCCGCGCGGGTGGCGGGGGAGCCCGACAGCGCACTGGCGCTGGCCTTGTGGAGCCTGCAGATCTGCCTGAACACCCTGTGGTCCGCCGTCTTCTTCGGTCTGCACAGAATGCGCACCGCCGCGATCGTGATCGGCCTGCTCTGGCTCGCGCTCGCCGCCACGATCACGGCTTTCGCCGCGATCGACGGGCTCGCCGCCGCGCTGCTGGTGCCGTATCTGCTCTGGGGCAGCTACGCGTTCGCGCTCAATCTTGCCGTTCTCAAGCGCAATCCGCAGGCCGATGCCGCCGCATGAGGGCGGCCCGGATCACATCTGCTTGACAATGGCGCTGCACGGCTGTCGCGGCGCGTTATTGTGCCTATCTTCAACGCGCGCTATTGCGCATCATCGCCAGGTCGGCAGGAAGCCGGGCGAACCGTGAGGAGCGGCAATTGAGGGCATGCATCTGATGCAAAGAGCTTCGCTGGTTTTCGCGCTTGCGGGCGCGCTTCTCCTCATCGGCGCGCTGTTTGGCGAAACCATCCCGCTGCTTTTGCCGATCGCCACGATCGCCATTGGCGCGGCGTTGCGGTTTTCGCATGATACGGCAGTTTACCTGCGCATCCTGATCGGGCTGATCGCCTTCGCGCATACTCTGCTCGGCACGCTCTATCTCATTGAGATCTACGGCTACACGCCGGCTGCGATGGACGGGTTCACCCCGCCGCTCGCCATGCCGGTGGCCGCCGCGATCTTCGCGCTCGCCATGCTGGCCGTGGGCCGCATCCCGGTGATCCGCACCATCGCGCAACTCACCGATCCGTTCTTCGTCTCCCGCGAGATGGGGGTGGTCAAGGTCTGGCCGTTCCCGGAATTCCGGGCCCAGGAGCGCATTATCGGCACGGCCCTGCTCTCGATCGTGGTGATCATGCAATTCGCGCTCGTCGCCATCTCGGTGCGGCTGAGCTACTGGAACCGCGACTGGTTCAACGCGATCCAGGAAAGCAATGCGGACGAGTTCTGGCGGCTTCTGCTCACGGTCTGGGTATTCTGGGTCACCATCGCGGTGACCATGGCGATCTATCAATATGCCGTGCGCATGACGCTGGATATCCACTGGCGCAACTGGATGACGCAATTCTATACGCGCCGCTGGCTTTCGGGCGCGATCCCCTATCGGATGCAGGTCTTCGGCGTTCAGACCGACAACCCCGACCAGCGCATCCAGGAGGACATCAACAAGTTCACCACCGATACGATGGCGCTGACGCTTGGCATGCTGTCGCAGGTTTCGACGCTCGTCTCCTTCTCGGTGATCCTGTGGACGATCTCCTCCGATTTCACCTTCCCGGGGACCGAGGTGGTGGTGCCGGGTCTGCTGTTCTGGATCGCGCTCGTCTACGCCGTGATCGCGACATATGCGACGCATCTGATCGGGCGTCCGCTGATCCGGCTGAACTTCCTGCAGGAGCGCTACGAGGCCGATTTCCGCTTCTCGCTGGCGCGGCTGCGCGAATATGGCGAGCAGGTCGCGCTGCTGCGCGGGCAGGGTGCGGAGCGGGAGCGGCTGGGCATGCAATTTGCCCGCATCGTCGACAATTTCTTCAAGCGTGTCAGCATCAACAAGCGGCTGATCGCCTTTACCAGCTTCTATGATTATTCGAACTCCGTGGTCCCCTACGTGATCGCGGCACCGTTCTATTTCGCCGGCCAGATCCAGCTCGGCGTGATGACGCAGACGGCCGGCGCCTTCGCGCGGGTGGAGAGCGCGCTCTCGTTCTTCATCGACGCTTACCAGCGACTGGCATCATACAAGGCCGTGGTCGATCGCCTGACCTCCTTCGAGGAATCGATGCAGCGCGCCCGCGAAGCCGGGCGCGAGACCGGCGAGATCGTCATTACCGAGCATGATGGCGACACCTTGCGCCTCGAGGATGTAATCGTGCGCCTGCCCGATGGGACACCCATCGCCGGGGCCTCGGATCTCAGCTTCCGACCCGGCGAATCGGTGCTGCTTGCCGGCATGTCCGGAACCGGGAAATCGACGCTGTTTCGCGCCATCTCGGGTATCTGGCCCTTTGGCGAGGGCATCGTGCACAAACCAGCCGGGCGCAAGCTCATGCTCCTGCCGCAGCGTCCCTATATTCCGGTCGGTACCCTGCGCGGGGTCGTGGCATATCCGGCCCTGGAGAATCTCTATTCCGATGACGCCCTGCGCGCGGCTTTGGAAAAGGCGCGGCTTGCCCATCTCGTGCCGCTGCTCGACGAGGATCGCTCCTGGGCGCAGACGCTCTCGCTCGGCGAGCAGCAGCGTCTCGCCATCGCGCGCGCATTGCTCGAACAGCCCGACTGGCTCCTCGTCGATGAAGCGACCGCAGCCATGGACGAGCCGACGGAAGCCGCGATCTACAAGGTCCTGCGCGAGGAACTGCCCGGGACCACCCTGATCTCGATCGGCCACCGCTCCACGCTTATCGCCTTTCACGAGCGTCGCATCGACATGATGGCGGGAGTCGACGGCGTGTATCGCCCCGTCGACCCGGCTCATGTGCCCGCGCGGTGACCATTGGAGCGCGCTCCGGGCCCGCATCATCCATAGTACACGACGCTGTTGCAGTGAGGGGCGGAATGGATTCGGCTTGAAGATTCTCGACCAAAAGGATCTTCACGATGACCGACACCTTGATCGCCCCTCTGCGTGATGAATTTCCGATGGTGATGTCGCAGCCCGGATGATTGTGCAGACGCTCAATCTTGCGCGGCCCAAACGGCTGGCTCCGGATCGCACCAACTGGAGGCTTGGCGGGCGGGAGATCAATCTTCTCATGCCGGCGATCGTCACAAGACGGTGCAGGGTGCCGTTGATGTGGCTCCAACTGGATCGCTCAGGCGGCTCTGATACGGCGCAACGCATCGCGCTGATGCAGCGCTAGCTCGCGCTGTTCGGCGCAGACTCGATCGAGCTCTTGCTCGCGGATCGGGAGTTCATTGGCGCTCAGTGGCTGGAATTCCTGTGTGAAAACAATGTCCTTTTCGCCATCCGCTTGCGCGAAGGGCAGTTGATCGAGTTTGATGGAGGCTGCCGCATTTCTTTTGCCTCTCCTTTGCGCAGGACACGCCATGGCGTATGGGATGGAAGCCTGTCCGACATGACGACGACCCTGCACGGTGCCGCCCGAAACGCAGCAGGGCAAGAGAGTATCATCATCGCCACCAACACTGCGGACCCCAAGCGCGCATTGCACAGCTATGCCAAACGCTGGGAAATCGAATGCCTGTTCGCTGTTCCATGGAATCAAGAATCCACTCAAAGCCGACATATAATCACTTGATGATCAGGGGGCGGGGCTGCGGAGCGACCCGCCTACCATATCACTTGAAACGCCAGTCGGGCCGCATTTCGCGCACCATGACCATCTCACCGATATTCTCGGAAGTGAGCAAGCCAACCAGATGGCCCGCACGGTCGAGCACGAAGAGAGCCGGAGCACGGGTCTCCATCAGGCGCTTCATGCCGTCATCAAGCGGCGCATGGGCGCTGATGGTGGGCACTTCGCGCATCATCACGTTCTCGACCGGCTCGCGCGAACTGCCCTTCGCCAGAGCCGGGATCAGGATGTCGCGCGTCATCAGCCCGTGCGGATAGCCCACATGATCGACCACGGGGAATTCCTTCTGCGCCGTGCGCACCAGCGCCTCGACTGCATCGGCGAGCGTCGCGCCCGGCGGCAGGGTCTCGATCACCGTGACCATCGCATGCTCGACGCGAATCCCCTGCGCCACGTCCTTCACCGCCGTCTGCTCCACCTCCGCCGAGGCCGCGAGATAGACGAAGACCGCGATGATGATCAGGATCGGATTCCAGAACAGGCCGATGATCGCGAAGGCGAAAGCCGCCGCCTGGCCGATCCGCCCTGCGATCCGCGTCGCCTTCGGCGCCGGCATGCGCATGGCAAGCAGCGCCCGCAGGACCCGTCCGCCATCCATCGGAAAGGCGGGGATCATGTTGAACAGAACGAGAATGATATTGACCGCCATCAGCCGCGCCGCGAGCCCGACCGCCGGATTCTCGATCTGCAGGATGTCCTCGAAATCGATGGTGGCGCGCAGAACGAAAAAGAGGATGAGCGCGATCACCACGTTCACCGCTGGCCCGGCAAGCGCCACGATCAGTTCCTCGCGTGGTTTGTCAGGCATGCGCTCGAGATTGGCAATGCCGCCGATCGGCGAGAGAATCACCTCGGGCGTACGGATGCCATAGCGCCGCGCGGCGAAGATATGGCCGAATTCGTGAGCGACCACGCAGGCGAAGATCAGCACGATCAGGATGACGAGATCAAGCGCGGCCTCGAAACCGGCCATGGTCCATTGCATGCCTGCGAGCCAGACGAGGAAGAGAATGAAGGTGATGTGCAGCTTCACCACCGTCCCGGCGATCACGCCGATCGGTATTGACCAGAACATGCGCTCGAACCCCGCGCGTTGCGCTTGTGTATTGCCTTATCCGCAGATGGGGCGCCGGCAGCCATACACAAGGCTACGCAGCGAAGTGGCCAAAGCGCCGTGACGTCTCATCCGCGCATCGTCCGCGCCCGGCTGGCCATGCGCACGATCACCACGACGAGCGCCGCAACGAGCCAGGTCACGGCATCGATCTGCTCTCCATTGAGGAACGCCGCGATGATCAGCGTCACGAAAATCTGCAACAGCTGCACCTGGCTGACGCGCGAGACGCCGCCCATGGCGAGCCCCGCATTCCAGGCGAAGAAGGCGAGATACTGGCTCATCAGCGTCACATAGGCAAAGCCCCACCAGCTCGATTCCGGCACCCGCGCCATAGCGGACGGCCAGAGCACGATCGCGGCGGGAATCGCGATCGGCAAGGCCAGCATGAGCGCCCATGAGATCACCTCCCAGCCCGGCATCGTGCGCGCGAGCTGTCCCGAGAGCGCATAGCCCAGCGCGCCGCTGACGATCGTCCCCGCGAGCCAGAGCTCGCCGAAGCCGACGCCGCCGATGCCGTCGCGCAGGGCAAATCCCGTGACGATCATCGCGCCGGTTATCGCCGCGATCCAGAAGGCCGGCGATGGCCGCTCGCCGGCCACACGGATCGCGATCACGGCGGTGACGAGCGGCAGGATTCCGAGCACCACCCCGCCATGCGAGGCCTCGACCCGGGTCATGGCGAGTGCGGAAAAGGCGGGAAATCCGGCGACGAGACACAGGGAGATCAGCGCAAGGATGCGCAGGCTCCGCGCATCGGGCAGGGGACGGCGTGTGGCCAGCAGTACCAGGGCTGCGAGGATGCCCGCAATCGCTGCGCGCCCCACCGTCACGAACCAGGGATCGAGCCCCGCCACGGCGAGCCGGGTGAAGGGCAGCGTCCCGCCGAAGATGACGACACCCACCGCCCCGAGCATCAGCCCGAGCCCGATCCGTTCGACCCGCTCTGCCACGTCTCGCTCCCCGATATTCGTTGACGGCAAGCAGAACATGTCGGCCAGCCCCGGACCAGAGGCCGCAAGGGCGAAAGCGGATGCGTCTGTGTGCGCATCGCGGGCGGACGCTCACGCTTTCGTGAGGCCGCGAAGGATTGTCGTGGAGCGGGCATGGGCCAGTTTGTCGCAGACCACCATGCGTTCACAACGAAGGACACGACAATGATGACGGGACGTCTTTTGCTCGCGGGGTCGCTCGCGGCTCTCATCGCAGGCAGCGCGGCAGCGCAGGATGTGACTTACGAGGTGGACGGTGAGAGCTTTGAGGGTTACTTCGCCGCTGCCGAAGAATCGCGCGGTCTGGTCCTGATCGTGCATGATTGGGACGGGCTCGACGACTACGAGCGCCGTCGTGCCGACATGGTCGCCGAGCTTGGCTTTGACGCCTTCGCCGTCGATGTCTATGGCGCCGGCAACCGGCCCGAGACGATGGAAGCGCGCATTGCCGCCACGCGTACGGTCCTCGGCGATGCCGAGCGCATGCAGGCGCTCATGCTGGGCGGGCTGGAAGAAGCCCGCCGCCTCAGCGACGCGGCGGATGTCGTCGTCATGGGCTATTGCTTCGGCGGCACAGTCACCCTCGCCATGGCGCGCACCGGCGAAATCGAAGACAGTGTCGGTTATGCCAGCTTCCATGGCAATTTCCCCGACGGCCCAGCCTGGCCGTCGGATACCGCGCCGCTCCTGATCATGCATGGCGGCGTCGACCAGAATCCGAGCATGAGCGACCTCGCCGAATTCGTCGAGGAAGCCGAGGAAGCCGGCCTCACTTATGATGTCGAGATCTATGCCGGCGCCAACCACGCCTTTACGGTCTTCGGCGGCGGTCGTTACCAGGAACGCGCCGATACCCGCTCATGGGCGACGTTCGGGCGCTTCCTCGAGGCGCGCTTCGGCAGCTGACCGCACATGCGCGATCGCGCAAGACGCCGTCAGTTCCTGCGCGCGACGGTGAAATGCGCAGCCTCGCAAAGAATCTGCGCCTTCGCGCCGAAAGGTGCGAGGGCGGCTTCGGCCTCGGAGACGAGACGGGCGCATTCGCGGCGGGCGCCGTCGATGCCCAGCGCATCGACGAGCGTGCCCTTGCCCGCTGCCGCATCCTTGCCGACGGCCTTGCCCATCGCCTGCGCATCGGCCTCGCGGTCGAGAATGTCGTCGGCGATCTGGAAGGCGGCACCCAGCGCCTTGCCATAGGCGCGGAGACGCGCGCGATCCGTCGCATCGGCGCCGGCGACGATCGCCCCGGCTTCGGCGGCAAACGTGAGGAGCGCGCCCGTCTTCATGGCCTGAAGCGTGCGGATGTCGTCCTGCGCGAGCGCTCCAGCCTCTCCGTAGCGCCCTTCCGCTGCGAGATCGAGCATCTGCCCGCCGACCATGCCGCCGAGCCCGGCGGCGCGGGCGAGGCCGAGCGTCAGTTCCGCGCGGATCGCCGGATCCGGATGGGTCTCCGGTGTGGCCAGCACCTCGAAGGCCAGGGTGAGCAGGGCATCACCGGCAAGGATGGCGGTGGCCTCGTCGAAAGCCTTGTGCACGGTAGGCTTGCCGCGACGCAGATCATCGTCGTCCATCGCCGGGAGATCGTCATGGACGAGCGAATAGCAATGCACCAGCTCGATGGCCGCGCCGGCACGCAGCGGCGCTTCGCCCGCGACGCCGAAGAGTTGCGCCGCCGCTGCGGTCAGAAACGGCCGCAGCCGCTTGCCGCCGCCCAGCGCGCCATGGCGCATCGCCGCGATCAGACGCGGCGGACGCCCGATCTCGCCCGTCTGCGCATCCGGCCCCAGCAGCCCTTCGAGACAGCCTTCGACAGCTTCGGCATGACGCAGCAACTGATCGACGAAACTGGACGTATCCGTGCTCATATCCGATCTTCCTTTATGGATACGGGTTGCAGCAAAGCGCGCTTCGGGTCAAGTGAGGGCCTGCTTCGACGGGGCGTGCGCAAAGCGAGCGGCCCTTCGCAGGCCGGTGATGGATGGAGGCGATGGCGCGACGCAGGAAAAGGGATCTCTCGGCGGAAGAAAAGCGCCTGTGGGAGCATGTCGCGCGCCATGTGACGCCGCTGCCCGGGCGCGGCGCCGATCGCACGCGCGCGTCCGGTGACAACGATGACGCTTTGATGCATTCGACGGCTGCGTTTACGGCGCATGGCGCGTTGCCGGACGTGGCGGCGGTGCCCGGACGCGGAAAAGGGCCGGCGCGTGGCAAAGGGGAGGCGCGTGCCGAGGGTGATGGCCCCGCCCCGAAATTAGAGCAGCCCATACCGGCCCGCCCCGTGCTTCCCGCCTATATTCCCCCGGTCTCACGCAAGGGCGAGACGCTCGCGGCCGGCTCCGGCGGGCTCGATCGCAAGGAGAGACGCTCCTTGCGCCGGCGCGTGCGCGATGTCGACGACCGCCTCGATCTGCACGGCATGCGCCAGGAAGAAGCGCATCGCGCGCTGATCGGCTTCCTGCAATCGGCCAGCGGGCGTGATTGCGCCATCGTCCTCGTCGTGACCGGCAAGGGGGGTGTCGGGGGCCCCGGCTATGGCGACGAGCGCGGGGTCTTGCGTCGAATCACGCCGCATTGGTTGCGTGCGCCGGAACTGAAACCCTTCGTCGTCGGTTTCGAGGAAGCCGCAGCTCATCATGGTGGAGCGGGCGCGCTTTATGTTCGATTACGCAGGCAGGGCCGATGAAGCAGACAGCCGAAACCGATAAAGACGAGGCCGATCCGGGCGCCGATCCGGCCCTGACGCCCTTCGGCGCGCGGGTGCGGGCGCTGCGGCGTGAACGCAATCTGCAACTCAAGCACATGGCCGCCTCGCTCGGTGTCTCCAGCGCCTATCTCTCGGCGCTCGAACGCGGCGAGCGGGGGCGCCCGACCTGGGCGCTGATCCAGGCAACAATTCATTATTTCGGCGTGATCTGGGACGACGCGGATGACCTGCAGCATCTCGCCGAAATGTCGGAGCCGCGCCCCCAGATCGATGCGCGCGGCACGGGACCGCGGGGCATCTATCTCGCCAACCGCCTCGCCCACGATTTCGCCGCGCTCGACCCGGAAGATCGTCAGGCGATTCTCGCCATTCTCGAGCGGCGCAAACCCGGTCGGGTTGACCCCGAGCGCCTTTCGGGGTGACAAGACCCCTCGTTTTGACATGTTTCACCACACACAAGGAGCAGTGATTTGTCTTCCAGCCTCGATCTTCTCGCCCTCGGCAACGCCATCGTGGATGTCATCGCGCATACCGATGACGATTTTCTTGCAGCACGCAATCTGCACAAGGGCTCGATGAATCTGATCAACGAGGAAACCGCGCTCGAACTCTACGAAGCCATGGGTCCGGCTACGATCATTTCTGGTGGCTCGGCGGCGAATACGATCGCAGGCGCGGCCTCGCTCGGGCTGAAGACCGGCTTCATCGGCAAGGTTCGCGATGACGGCGCCGGCGACCATTATCGCCACGACATGCGCGCCATGGGCACCGCCTTCGACACGCCCGCCGCCACCGACGGCCCCGCCACGGCGCGCAGCTTCATCCTCGTCACGCCCGATGGCGAGCGTACGATGAACACCTATCTCGGCGCCTGCCAGGGCCTGTCCACCGCCGATGTCGAGGCCGAGAAGGTCCGCGCGGCGGCGATCACCTATCTCGAAGGCTATCTGTGGGACCCGCAGGACGCCAAGGACGCCTTCCGCAAGGCCGTCGAGGTTTCCCATGCTGCGGGCAACCGCGTGGCGCTGACGCTGTCGGATTCGTTTTGCGTCGACCGTTTCCGCGACGAGTTCCTCGGCCTGATGCGCGAAGGCCAAATCGACATTCTCTTCGCCAATATCCATGAGCTCAAGGCGCTCTACCAGACCGCCGACGACGATACGGCACTCGCCGCCCTGCGCGACGAGAACCTGCCGCATGCCCATTTCATCGGCGCCATCACACGCTCCGAGGAAGGTGCGCTCGTGGTGACGCGGCAATCGACCCAGAGCGTCAAGGCGCATCCGGTTGATCGCGTCGTCGACACCACCGGCGCCGGCGATCTGTTTGCCGCAGGCTTCCTTTCGGGCCTGACCAAGGGGCTCGACCACGTCACCTGCGCGAGGCTGGGCGGCATGGCGGCTGCCGAGATCATCTCGCATCTCGGCGCCCGCCCGGAAGCCGATCTCGCCGACATGGCACGCCAGAACGGCCTGATCTGAACGCGGGATCATTATCGCACGTGAATCTGCGAAGGGCGGTGTCTCACGAGGCGCCGCCCTTTCTGATTCACGACCGCAGACGCCAGCCGGTGCGGAAGATCCACCAGATCGCAGCGAGGCAGACCACGGTGAAGACGGCGATGGCGAACAGGCTGAGCGCGATGGGCACGTCCGCCTGTTCGAAGAACGACCAGCGAAAGCCCGAGATCAGGTAATGCATGGGATTGAGCAGGGTCAGCCCCTGCCAGAAGGGCGGCAGCATCGTCGTCGAATAGAAGGTGCCGCCGAGAAAGACGAGCGGCGTGATCACCAGCAGCGGAATCAGCTGGAGCTGCTCGAAATTCGCCGCCCAGATCCCGATGATGAAGCCCAGCAGCGCGAAACTCGTGCAGGTGAGCAGCAGGAAGAGGATCATTGCGAAGGGCCGCGCGATCGAGAGATCGATGAACAGATGCGCCGTGGCCAGAATGATCAACCCGACGATGAAGGCCTTCGTCGCCGCCGCACCGACATAGCCGATGACGATCTCGAACGCGTTCACGGGCGCCGAGAGCACCTCGTAGATCGAGCCGAGGAACTTGGGGAAGAATATCCCGATCGACGCATTCGAGGTCGCCTGCGTCGTCACCGTCAGCATGATCAGGCCGGGTACGATGAATGCGCCGTAGGGGACGCCCTCGACCTGGTCGATCCGCCCGCCGATGGCGGCGCCGAACACCACGAAATAAAGCGAGGCCGAAATCACCGGGGCAAGCATGGATTGCAGGATGGTGCGAAAGAATCGACCCATCTCGTAGAGATAGATCGCGCGGATGGCTTGCAGATTGGGCCGCGGCATCAGTTTTCGTCCTTGACCAGCCCGACGAAGATCTCTTCGAGGCTGCTTTGCCTGGTGCGGATATCGGCGATGGGCAGACCGGCTGCCTGGATATCGGCCATGAGCGCACCGACGCCGGTGCTCTGCGCCCGCCCGTCATAGCCGTAGACGAGCCCGCGCCCGTCGGCAGACAGGGTCAGCGCATGCGCCGAGAGGGATTCGGGAACGTCAGCGAGCGGCGCCTCCAGCATGATCTCGAGTTCCTTGCGTCCCATCCGCGCCATCAGATCGCCGGTCTTTTCGACGAGCAGGATTTCGCCGCGATTGATCACGGCGATACGGTCGGCGATCGCCTCGGCTTCCTCGATGTAATGGGTCGTGAGGATGATGGTGACGCCATCGCGGCGCAACTCCTTCACCACATCCCACATCTCGCGGCGCAATTCGACATCGACCCCCGCTGTCGGCTCGTCGAGAAAGAGCACACGCGGCTCGTGCGAGAGCGCCTTGGCGATCATGACGCGGCGTTTCATGCCGCCGGAAAGCTCGCGGTTGCGGGAGGTCTTCTTCTCCGACAGGCTGAGTGCCGCGAGCAGGCGGTCGATCCGCGCCTCGTCGGGCGGTCGCCCGAACAGGCCGCGCGAGAAACGCACCGTATTGGCGATCGTCTCGAAGGGCTCCAGGCTGATCTCCTGGGGCACCAG
>Ga0102938_10001035_pt1 | contig 21102 bp, 25 predicted proteins | sample SalPonR2_B_D2_MG_FD_84516 | JGI IMG/M metagenome (GOLD analysis project Ga0102938, IMG submission 84516) | Salt pond soil microbial communities from South San Francisco under conditions of wetland restoration - Salt Pond MetaG R2_B_D2_MG | ecosystem: Environmental > Aquatic > Marine >... | reverse complement strand
GACTCCCAGCAGGAGCTCGCCGGACACTTCAACATCCGGTCGATTCCCACGCTGATGGCGATCCGCGACAATGTCGTGCTGTTCTCGCAGCCCGGTGCGCTCCCCGCTCATGCGTTCGACGATCTGATCGGCCAGATCAAGGACATCGACATGGACGACGTCCGCCGCCAGATCGCCGAGGAGCAGGCCGCTCGGTCCGACTGAACCGGCCTCGCCGGCGACCCGTCAGACGCGACGCCGAGTCACAGGGCGAAGCCGGTAGGCATCGCAGCGTCGTCGCCGGCCTGCCACACCCCGGTGTGAATTGTCGGCACCACGCTACGTTCGGGGCATGAGCACCACCGAACCAATCGAGATCTGTATTCACAACTGGCACCGCCACATGCGCGGCGACCTGCCCGGCGGGCTCGATGCACTCCTCCACGAGGACTGCAGGTTCCTCTCCCCCATCGTGTTCACGCCGCAGGAGGGACGTGAGGTCACCAAGCTCTACCTGACCGCAGCGGGCGGCACCCTCGGTGGCACCGACGGCGACGTGGTCGACGCGGTCGGCTCACCGTCGTCGGAGGGCGGGTTCCGCTACGTCAAGGAGATCTTGCAGGGCAACCACGCGATGCTCGAGTTCGAGACCACCGTCGACGGCAAGTACGCCAACGGTGTCGACATCATCACCTGCGACGACCACGGCATGATCATCGAGTTCAAGGTGATGATGCGCCCGCTCCAGGCGATCAACGCCGTGCATGCGCAGATGAAGGCGATGCTCGAAGAGCTGTCGAGCTGACGGCTCAGGCGGTCGATGTGGCCGTCGGGGTGAAGCGCACCGGCAGACGCTTGATACCACTGACGAGCGGCAGGCCAGCGGTGTCGAGCGGCACGGCGGGGCCGGTCACCTCGAGGTCGGGGAGTCGCCGGAACAGCTCACGGAACACGATCGCGACCTCGCGTCGCGCCAAGTTCGCGCCCAGACAGAAGTGCGGCCCGGGACCGCCGAACCCGACATGGGGGTTCGGCTGACGACGCACGTCGAACACCTCGGGCTGCTCGAACACTCGGGGATCGCGGTTGGCCGCGCCGTAGAGCATCACGAACTTGTCGCCCTCGTGGAATTCCTGGCCGGCCAGGGTGACGTCACCCGTGGCGGTGCGGCGCATGAAGGTGACCGGCGACGCCGCACGAACGATTTCCTCGACTGCGCTGCTGGTGACGCCGTCGACGTCGGCCTGCCAGATCGCCCGCTGCTCGGGATTCTTCGACAACAGGTCGACACCGTGGCTGATGGCGGTGCGTGTCGTGTCGTTGCCGGCCACCGCCAGCAGAACGAAGAACGAGGTGATCTCGGCCGGGGTGAGCTCGTCCTCGGGCAGATCGTGGTGCACCAGCTTCGACGTGAGGTCGTCGGTGGGATTCTTCCGACGCTCCTCGATGAGATCACCCATCAGCTCGCTCAGCGAGATACCGGCTGTCAGGTAGGCGCCCATCGGATCGCCGTCGCCGATGAACTCGGGGTCACCACCGCTGAGGATGACGTTCGTGGCGTCGAGCACTGTTCGGAACTGGCTCCGGGGGATCCCCATCATGTCGCAGATCACGAGCAGCGGGAACGGCTGGGAGAGCACCTCGACGAGGTCGACCTCGCCGCGTTCGCAGAAGCCGTCGATCACTTCGGTGCAGATCGTCTCGACCGAGTCGAGGACACCCTGGAGCTGCGTCGGTGTGAAGCTGTGCGCCACGATTCGGCGTTGCTTCGCATGGCGCGGGTTGTCCATGTTGATGAAACTGCCGAAGAATTCGAGCATCTCCATCGGCATGTCGAAGACCGAGACGGCGCCCTTGCCGGAACAGAAGTCGTCGGGCCGCTTGCTGACCTCGACGATCTCGTCGTAACGGGTCAGCGCATGGAATTGTTCGGTCGCGTCGGTCATGGCGTTGTGGACCTCGACGGGGAGCACGGCGCCGAGCTCACGGATCTCCGCGAACTCGGCCATCCGCTCCTCGAGCGTCTGGGTCCAGAACATGGGCTCGATCAGTCGCGATGCACTGGTGGTCATGGTTCTCCTGTGACGAACGGGCGGCGGGGGTGCCGTCGCTGCGCACGCTAGCGAGCGTGGCTGGTCACCAGCCAGTCGCCCCGAGGAGCCGGCGCTTCGGCGCGTTCAGCGCGCGAGTCACCAGCGGTACAGCGCCGCGATCGGCCCGTCGAGCACTGCCGCGTTGGGGACCACGGTGATGTCGGCATCCGATCCGAGCGACGCTGCGATGGCGGCGTCGACCAGACGGGTCCCGGCAGGGATGTCTCCGTGCGGTTCCTTCGTGACGGCGTCATCGGTCCCGTCGTCGTGCACGAGTAGGTGCTCGACCCGACCTTGCGCCAGACAGGCGAGGATGTCGTCGACATCGGTCGAAGCGGTGCCTGTTCCCATGCGTTGACGTACGCGATCGAGGAGATCACGGACATGACGGGCGACATGATCGTTGAGCAGGCGAACGATCTCGTCGGACACACCATCAGGGGACCCGGCGTCGATCAAGACGGTCCGTTCGCGCAGTCGCTCGGGGAGCGAGTCGCGCACCAGATGCTGAGCCCTGACATCACCGGCGACGAACACGATCTCGGATCCGTACTGGTCGGCCATCTCCACGATCTGGGCGGCGACGTCGTCGGCATTGCGTTCCCACGTGTTCTCCGCACGCTGCTGGAAGCGCCGTTGCGACCAACCACCGGGGTGACCGCGATGGATGTGCTCGGTGTCCCCGTCGACCTGGTCGGTGTCGAGCACTCGACCACCGTCGAAGACGTGGATGTCGGCACCGGCCCGGTCGGCCTCGACCACGAGGTGCGGTACGACTCGCTGGCGCGCTTCGATCACGAGCGCCAGGCGTGGCAGCGTGCTCTCCACGACCACCAGTTCGCCGACCGGCTCGTCCAGGAACTCGGCCAGCGTCGTGCCGTCGGCGGCGCGGAACAGCACGAGGGCGGCACCGGCGTCGTGCGGCAGGGCCGAGACGAACGAGTCGAGTTCGGCGATGTCGTCGTCGGTCCAACGCGAGCCTTCCAGCTCACGTCGGGCGTTCTTCCAACGGACGTCGAAACGATGCTGGGCATCGTCGAGTCCGCTCGGGGTCGGGATGGCGATGGTGACGAACGGCCCATCCGCAGTGGCCAGCTCGCGCAGGTCGCCGAATTCGCCGGCGCTGCTCATGCCGACCGCAGCGCACGCACGAGCTGGCTCTTGCTCATCGAGCTGCGGCCCTCGATGTCGAGCTCCTGTGCCCGTTCGTAGAGGTCGGCCTTGGTCAAGTCGTCGAGTGATGCCGGCTTGCCGTCGCCATCGGGTTCGACGGCGCGGGTGGCGTCATCGAGGAGCGCCGTTGCGGAGCGCTCGGCCTGCTCGCCGGTCCGTCGGGTCTGCGCTCGCGCCTGACCGATCGTCTCGTTGCTCGTGCGTCGAGCCGTGCCGGACGTGCGGTCGACCGCCGATCGGGCCTGGCCGATGGTCTCGTTGCCCGTACGTCGAGCAGTGCCCGAAGTGCGGCCGACGGCGGACCGGGCTTGGCCGAGCGTGGTCGACATCGCGTTGCCGGCTGTCGACGAGAGTCGATCGAGTTGTCGCCCGACGTCGTTGGCCACATCGCTCGCCGTGGCGTTCACCCGGTGGGCAGTCGCTCGCGTGAGACCGATGGCCCGAGCCGGGATGGGTGGGAGTTCGGATTCGAGCCGGTCGAGTCGCTCGGTGAGTTCATCGAGGCGGCGGGAGATCTCGGAGTTGAAGTCGGTGGTGTCCATGTGGGAGGAGTGCCCACCGACCCGGAGGGCGAAACCGCCCGGAACCCGGATGCTCGACCGCTGCTTCGCCCTGGAGTCCACCGTCAAGCAGCGCTGAACGGCCGGCTCGCCTCCGTGCCGGCTGCGCCGGTCTGCTGGTCGTCGGACGCTGTTCGGAGACGTCGCACGAGCCAGGCAAGGGCAAGGACCAGCGCGACGCCACCACCGATGTAGAGCATCGTGTTCCGGCGGTTCGACTGACGGCCGGTGACTCGGTCGACGAGGCCGTCCGGCCAGTCCGGAAGCGTCGGAGTGCTGGGCAGCGACGAGGGCAGCTCGTTCGTCAGACGTTCACCGACCTCGCGCAGCGTGTCGACGGCGTTCTCGTACGTGGTGGACATGGAAACCTCCTGAAGTGGATCTGTCGGTGTCGGGGTGCCCGGGGCCGTCCTCCGGCAAACCATCATCGGTGTGCCGTCGGTGTCCATCGGTACAGTTTCGGTGCCGCCAGGAGCCGCCTGAGCGAGTTTGACGGGGACCACAGCAGGGCATCACGAGCGCATGAAAGACGACGGCGGAACCGCGGCAGATTCGGCTGCCCGAGCAGGTGCCGCACCACGACGGGGCCGGCTCGACGAACCCAGCGACTCCCCGACGAGAGACTGGCAACTGCGGTTGCAGAGCCTGCTCGGCAGCCCCGCCACGACGGACAACGAGGTCCGTGTGCTGCGAAACGGCGCTCAGATCTTTCCGGCGATGCTCACCGCGATCGACGCGGCGGAGCACAACGTCGACCTGGTCACCTTCGTCTACTGGCAGGGCGACATCGCCGAACGGTTCGCCGACTCGCTCGCAGCAGCTGCACGGAGGGGCTGTCGGGTACGCGTCCTGCTCGACGCCGTGGGAGCCCGCAAGATGCGATCCGACCTCGTCGACGCGATGACGGCGGCCGGGTGCGACGTGCGGTGGTTCCGACCGATCGAGGACAGCGTGCCGCAGATCGGCGACGTCGACCATCGCACCCACCGCAAGATCCTCGTGTGCGATGCGACGATCGGGTTCACCGGCGGGGTCGGCATCGCCGACGAGTGGGATGGCGATGCCCGCAACGAATGCGAGTGGCGTGACACCCACCTCGCGATCCGCGGTCCAGCCGTTGCCGGTCTGCTCGCCGGGTTCATCGACAACTGGGCCGACCAGAACGACGACGGCTTCGACCCCAGCTCCGAGGCGGTCGCCGACCAGTCGGCGGCGGGCTCGAGCACCGTTGCGGTGATTCGTGGCTCGGCCGAAACCGGCGCGAGCGAATTGTGGCGACTGATGCTCACCCTCATCACGTGCGCCCAGCATCGCGTCCGGGTCGCCACCGCCTACTTCAACCCCGACGATCGACTCTGCGACGTACTCCGCGACGCGGTGGCACGCGGTGTCGAGGTGTCGATCCTGGTCCCCGGCGAGCACGCCGACAAACGGTTCGTCCAGATCGCAGGCGAGTCGGTCTACGCGTCGCTGCTCGACGCCGGGGTCGACATCCGCACCTACGACGTCTCCATGATGCACGCCAAGGTCGTCACCGTCGACGGCGCCGTGGCCACCGTCGGGTCGGCCAACATGAACCAGCGCTCGACCCAGTTCGACGAGGAGACCAACGTGATCCTCTTCGATCCGGACCTCGTCGCCGTGCTCGACCGTCACCTCGATGACGACCACCGCCACAGCACGCTCATCGATCCGACAGCGTGGGCCGAGCGAGGCATCGTGCAGCGCGTTGCGGAGAAGGCCGCCGACGCCGTCAGCGGCTGGCTGTGATCGGCGAGGTCCGTCTGCGCCAGATCGCAGACGGGATGCGACATCGGCTGTCGTTCATCCCGACGCTGTACGTTCTCGGTGCGATCGTCCTCAGCCAGTTCCTGCTCTGGGTCGACCGCCAGCTCACCGACAGGTCGCTGCCCGACTTGCTCGAGACCAGTGTCGACGGGGCCCGATCGGTGTTCGCCTCGATTGCCGGCGGTCTGATCACGTCGACCACCCTGCTGCTGTCGATGATGTTGGTGGCCGTACAGCTCGCGAGTTCGCAGTTCTCTCCGCGCACGCTTCGCAACTGGCTCGGCAACCGCACCGTGCAGAACGCCGTGGGATTCGTGCTCGGCACCACCGTCTACTGCCTGTTGGCGCTGAGATCGACACGAAGTTTCGGCGAGGACGACATCGCCGTGATCCCCCATCTCACCGTTCTCGGCGCCGTGGCGCTCGGCGTGCTGTCGCTCGTCGCGGTCGTTCGCACCGTCGATCACATCACCCACAGCCTGCAGGTCGGCTCCGTCGCCGAACGGATCGCCAACGAGACGATCGGCATCGTGCATCGCAACTTCGGAGCCGAACCGGACCAACTCGACGTCGCTCCCGATTCGGGAGCGCTGCGACCCGATGGAACCATCGACGTGCCGATCGGATCCGCCGCGCTCGAGGCGCCCTCGTCCGGCTGGGTCCAGCAGGTGGACGACGACCGCGTCCTCGCGTCGCTTCCCGAGCACAGCACCGGCTACCTCACGGCGACGGTCGGCAGCTTCGTCACCCAGGACAGCCCCCTGATGTGGATCGCGCCGCCCCCGCGGGAGACCGATTCGTACCGGTCGTCCCTCCTCGGTGCCATCGCCGTCGGCGACAACCGCACGATGCAGCAAGACGTCGAGTTCGGCGTCATCCAGCTGACCGACATCGCCGTGCGTGCGCTCTCGCCCGGTGTCAACGATCCCACCACAGCGTCCGACGTCGTGGTGCAACTCGGCACGGTGATGACCGCCTTGTGGCAGCATCCGGCGCTGTCGACCACCCAACGATCCGGGTCACGAACGCTCGTGCGACACCGTCCCACGCACGCGGACCTGCTCGACCGGGCGTTCTCACCGATCATCCACTACGGCGACGCTGACCGACAGGTGCGCGAGACGCTGCTCAGCGTGCTGCAACTGTTGCGTTCCGAGATCGACCGACGCGAGCTGGCCGGACCGACCGGCCCGCTCGACGCCATGCTCGACTCGCTCCGGCGTGCCGGCGCCGAGGACCGTTCGTTCAGTCGACGTGGAGGTGACCGGTGAGCCCGGACACCTCGATCAACCGGGAAACGGGCTGGCTCGGCGAACGCAGGACCAGCCGCCGTTGGGCCTCTTCGGCACGCTGGTGCAGTTCGATCACCACACGGAGGCCACTCGAGTCCATGAAACCGACCCGCGACATGTCGATCGAGAAATCGCCGTCACCCCCGGGGAGTTCGGCATAGCGAGCTGCGAGTTCCGGGGCGGTGTGGGCGTCGATCTCGCCCTCCAACGCAACGGTGGACGGATCGATGTCGGTCGCGACGAGGCGCACCGGGTGCTCGGACATGCGCGCAGAGCATAGCCCTCCGATCCGTGACGACCTCCGACGAGCGGGTAGGTCGGCAAACGACGAACGCCTGACGAGGTCGCCGCCGGTGAGGGCAGCGACCGCGCCAGGCGCAATCGGTGGTCGGGAGATTCGACGATCTGGTCGTGGTGATCAGGACTTGTCGTGGTCGCTTCGATGGACGACGTCGCCCGTGGCATCCTTGAGGTGCGCCCGCACGAACCACTGGAAGAGTTCGAGATCGGCGACGTGGCCGATGAGGAGATCCTCGGTGACCGGATCGATTTCGCCGACCGTCGAGATCGCCTCACGATGGTCGGCGATCACGCCGGAATACACCTTGTCGACCTCCACCAGGTGCTGCACGCTCGGTGCCCGGGTCAAGTCGTAGTCGTTCCAGCTGCGCATCTCGACCACGGCACCGGGCGTGCCCTGTGGTTCGCCGCCCAGCGTGGCGATCCGTTCGGCGACTGCGTCGGTCTGCAGCCGCACCGCATCGACCTGCGGGTCGAGCATCTCGTGAATCGCGATGAAGTTCATGCCGACGACGTTCCAGTGAACGTGCTTCAGGGTCAGCTGCAGGTCGATCAACGCAACCAGTCGCTCCTGGAGGGCGTTGATCACGTCAGCCGAAGCCTCCTCGCTCATGGCAGGGACGGTGGTCTTCAGGTTCGTCACGTTGGTCATGGCGCCGCGGTACCCGCGCCGCGCCGGCCCAAACGTGTGGCGGCCGTTTTTCGACGCAGGCGCTCGTGCACCGGCCGATTCGTGTCCCTGGCCATTCGAAGGTCGGCGTTTCGGTGTTCCGAGCTCGGGTACGACCGTGCCATGACCGACTTCAACACCGACACCGACAACCAGCGGGCCGATGAGTTCACCGAGCCGAGTGCGGGGCCGGTTCCGACCGACGAAGAGGAACGGGCCGCAGAACGGTCGGCCGACGACGTCGACCTCGACGAGGTCGACGAGCACTATCAGGAGATGAACGAAAAGGGCGCCGACGCAAAGGGCGAAGGCAGCATCTCCTAGCGCCTGGTACCACGTGGCTGCGCGGTGGGCGAGGTACGGATCGACAACCTCGCCTCACTCACGGCTCAGCTCACGGAGCGCATCATTCGGCGCAGCATCGCCGGGAAGATCACCACGTGGAACGGCACCAGCATCCACCAGTACGCACGCCCGATGATCCCGCGCGGCACGAATCGGGCTCGTTGGGTCACCGTCGTCCCCGCTCCGTCGGGGCCCGGTGACGTGCGCCACTCGAGCCAGGCATCACCTGGCAGTTTCATCTCGGCGTGCAACCGGAACAACCCGTCGTCGAGCGCGTCGACCCGCCAGAAGTCGAGTGCCTCGCCCACTGCGATGTCGTCGGGGTGGCGTCGACCCCGACGGAGGCCGACGCCACCGAACAACTTGTCGATGGCGCCGCGAATCGCCCAGAGCGGCCCGAATCCATACCAGCCGCGTTCGCCACCGACCCCGCGCACCACTCGCTGCACATCAGCCGAGGCAGCATCGACGACCATCGTGCGACGGTCCTCGTAGACGGTCCCGCCTGCCCAATCGGGGTCCCACGGTGCGGGCCGAGCGGCCATCTGACGAGACGAGAACCCCGACCAACGAGTTGGGATGTCGAGGTCCTCCACCGCCGACAGGGCCGCCTCGATCGCGTCGCGCACGCTGATGGGCGCGTGGTCGGACAACGATCGGGCGCTGGCGTCCGTCACGACGACGTCGTTCTTCAGACTGTCGATCAGGCTGTCGGCGAGCGCTCTCGGCAACGGTGTCACCAGATTCACCCAGTGCGAGGAGAGATGCGGCGTGAGGACCGGCACGGCGATGATCAGCCGACGACGCAGACCGGCGACCTCGGCGTAGACGTCCATCAAGTCGCGATAGCTGAAATCGTCGGGCCCTCCGACTTCGACGATGTCGTGGTGGTCGTCGCCGGGGCCCCTCACGACGGCAGCGACGAGATAGGTCAGCAGGTCCGAGATCGCGATCGGTTGGACCCGCGTCTCCGTCACCCAACGAGGCGCGATCATCGCCGGGAGCACCTCGACCAGGCTGCGGAGCATCTCGAACGACGCCGAACCTGCCCCCAGGATGATCGCGGCCCGTAGCTCGGTCACCGGCGTCGGTCCCGATGCGAGTTCCCTGCCCACGTCATGGCGCGACTGCAGATGCGGCGACAGATCGTCGCTGTCGTCGCCGAGCCCGCCCACGTAGACCAGGTGACGAACTCCGGCGTGCTCGGCAGCCTTGCGCGCGTTCCGAGCGGTCACCCGCTCCTGCTGCATGAAGTCGTCGCCGACGCCGAGCGAGTGAACGAGGTAGACGACCTGATCGATGCCCTCGAAGGCAGGGCCGATCGACGAGAGATCGGACAGGTCGCCCTCGACGACCTCGACGTCTCCAGCCCATCGGGTGCCGCCCAGACCCGCGGGAGTACGGGTCATGCAGCGTACGACGCAGCCGGCTCGGATGAGTTCGGGGACGAGCCTCCCACCCACGTAGCCCGTCGCGCCGAGTACGAGAACCCGCTGTCGATGTTCCATCCGTCCATCATGCCCGCTCGTGCGGGGCTCAACCTCTCGTGCCCGCATCTCCACCGCACCGCTGCCAGCGCCGCACACTGCGCGGTGCTCGCACGATTGGCACCGGGCTGACACGGGTAGTGGCGACACATGGACGCGCATGCCCCGACCGCCGACCCCGTCGACATCACCGACGTCGACGTCGTCATCATCGGAGGCGGTGGCGCCGGCGAGGCGCTGGTCGCCGCACTCGACGGAAGTGGTCGTCGTGTGCTGGTCGTCGAGCAGCACCGCGTCGGCGGCGAGTGTCCGTTCGTGGCCTGCATGCCGAGCAAGTCGATGCTGCACGACGCACACGGCTCGATCCGCTGGAGCGAGGCTGTCGAACGTCGCGACGACGTCGTCGACGACCTCGACGATCACCGACATGTCGAGCAACTCGATCGCCAGGGTGCTCACCTCGTGCGCGGCCACGCACAAATCGTCGACCCCTGGACCGTCGACGTCGACGGCACGCGGGTTCGTACCGAGCACCTCGTGCTCGCAACCGGCTCACAGCCCACGATCCCCCCGATCGACGGCATCGACGACCTCGGCGAACGCCTGTGGACGAGCGAGGACGCACTCACCACCGATCACCGGCCGGTCCGGCTGATGGTGATCGGTGGCGGGCCGGTCGGTTGCGAACTCGCTCAACTCTTCGCCGGGTTCGACACCGAAGTGCACCTGATCGACGTCGCCGAACGGGCCTTTCCCGAGCTCCCGCCCGAGATCGGAGAGATCGTCGACGACGGCCTTCGCTCAGCCGGCGTACGGGTCTGCCGAGGTCGCTCCGCCGTCCACGTGGAGCAACGCGGTGGCAACGTGCAGATCACCCTCGACAACGAAGGGTCCCTCGCCACCGATCGGATACTCGTCGCTGCAGGACGCACACCGGCACTCGACGGGATGGGCGTCGAGCAGCTCGGACTCGATCCGGACAACCCCCTCCCGATCGACGACACCGGACGGATCAGCTGCCCGGGCTCGGTCTGGGCGATCGGCGACGTCGCCGGTCGGGGGCAGTACACCCATCTCGCCAACTTCCAGGCAGGCGTGGTCGCCGACCATCTCGTGGGCAACGGTCGACGCCGGTTCGACGACCGCGTGACGCCGGCGTGCATCTTCACTCGCCCACCGGTGATGACGATCGGGCCGACCCCGGACGAGCTGGGCGACACCGCCACATGGGTCAGCGCCGGGCTGGCGGAGGTCGCGCGATGGAGCACCGACCGGCTCGGGGACGGTTTCCTCACCATCGCCGTCGACCACGAGACCCGCTGCGTGGTCGCTGCCCACGGTGCCGGCGCCCGGTTCGACGAACTGGCCGCCGCACTGGTGACGGCGATCGACGGTCGGGTTCCGGTGGATCGTCTCGCAACGTCGATGTGGCCGTTCCCGACGGTCGGCGAACTCCTGGGCCCGCTCTACAGCCGGGCACTCGAAGCGCTCGACGACGCCGGCTGACGCCACCCGTCGGGACGGGGACTCAGTCGAGCAGAGCGCCGAGACCCTCGGTGGCACCCGGCGTGTCCTCCAGCCACTCGCGCATCTGCTCGAACGACTTGCGCAGGAGCCTGGACACGTGCATCTGCGAAATGCCGACCGCCTCGGCGATCTCGGTCTGCGAGCGGCGCTCGTAGAAGCGCAACCGAACGATCTCCTGCTCACGCTCGGGAAGTCGGGCGATCAGTTGTACGACCAGATCGCGGTCGTCGACGTGCCCGTACCCGTCCTCGTCGGTGGCGAGCGCGCCCTGACGGTCGCCGAGCGCGTCCGAATCGTCGTCGCCATTGGCTCCGTCGAGCGTCCCGACGCTGTACGCAGCGGTCGCCGAGAGGCCACGCAGCACGTCGTCGCGTTCGACCTGCAGGTGGCCGGCGATCTCGTCGACCGAAGGGGCACGTCCGTTGCGCTGCGACAGCTCCTCGGAGGCGTTGCGGACCAGGAGGTGAAGCTCCTTCGCTCCCCGCGGGACGCGCACCGCCCACGAGCGGTCACGGAAGTAGCGCTTCAGCTCGCCTTCGATCGTTCGGCCGGCGAACGCCGAGAACGCTGCCCCGTAGTCCGGATCGAATCGGTCGACCGCCTTCACCAGGCCGACCATGGCCACCTGGCGGAGGTCGTCGTCGCTTCCACCCTGGCGGCGGAACCGGTTCGCGATGTGGGCCGCCAGGCCCATGTGGCGTTCGACGAGCTGGTTGCGCAGCCGGCGGCTCCTCGATGCAGTGAACTCGCGAAACAGCTCGAGGTCGTCGAGATCGCCCGCGGTGGACGTGTCACTCATGCGCGTGACGGTGCCGACTCGTCGCTCGATCCAGCCGCACCCTCCGCTTCGGATGCCGTCTTGACCAACACCACGACCGAACCGTCGACGCGGAACTCGTCGACCACGGAGTTCAGGATGCTCGCCGCGAGATCGTCGAGTTCGATGTCACGTTCGCCGTGCTGGGTGGTGATGGTGACCGCCACGCGAGCGGCGCCGACCTCGAAGACCGTTTCGACCCGGTCGTCGGAACCATCGCCTGATTCCGCGAGCGATGAGACGACCTCACTGATCGCCAACCGGAGGTCGTCGATCTCGTCGATGGAGAAGCCGGCATCAGCGCCGATCGACGCCGCGACCGTGCGGAGGGTGGCGATGAACTCGGTGCGCAACGGCACCGACATCTCGACCTGTTCCGAACGGGAGGAGGGGCTGGACGTCGCTTCTTCGGGCATGAGGGTCACAGGATAACGGTCTCGCTCATGGGGTCGATCCTTTCCGACCACCGTCGAGCACAAACCCACTCGGTCGCCCGCCGACCCCAGCGACGAGACGTGCGGTGTCCGATTGCCTCGGGCGTTCGGAGATCCCCTTCGTCAGCTCGACGAGGGGGGACTTTCGCGTCGGGGCTCGGGCAACGCTCGGAGTACGGCTGCCTGCCGCTCGGTCGCCGACGGCCCGAACGGAGCGATGAACAGTCCTCGGGCCGAACAATTCGGGCATGTGAGAGCCGAGACGTGCAACATGTCGGCCGGGTCGCTCGCACCTTCCAACCGTTCGGTCCAGGTTCGAACGAAACTGTCGGCCGGACTGTCCGTCTCGCAACGAGGACATCGAAGTGCGTCGTCGCCGCTGCTGGGCTCATCGGCGACGACGAACTCGACCGAGAAGCCGTCCTCGGCTGCGAGTTCGATCACGTCGGCGAGTTGATTCGCCCCGGTCGGAATGTCGGCATTCGGCTGCGTCATGGGGAGTCGGTACCCGGCGTCGCGGTGATCGAACCGGCCTTGGCGATCACGATCGTCCCATCGTCCGGATCGTCGGCGAGAGACATCTCGGAGGCGGCGCGAACGGCTGCGCTGACCGAGGCGGTCAACGGGACCGCGACGAGCGCTCCGACGATGCCTCCCAACGCCCCACCGACGGCGAGACTGACGAGGATCACGATCGGGTGCAGCCTCACCTGTCGGCGCATGACGAGGGGCAGGATCACGTCGCCCTCGATCTGCTGCACCGCCAACACCACGAACCCGAGGATGATCGCGGTCACCAACCCATTCGACGTGAGTGCGATCGCCACCGCCAACGCACCGGCCACGGTGGCGCCCACGATGGGGAAGAACGAGGCTGCGACGGTGAGCACTGCGACGGGCACTGCGGCGGGGACGCCGAGGATCAGCATCGCTCCACCGATCAGCAACCCGTCGACGAGGCCGGTGATCGCCACACCACGGATCCAACCCTGCAGGCTGGAGATCGCTGCCCGGCCCGACACGTCGACTGTGGCGCGACGCACCGGGCGAAGCCGCGAGAGCACCCAGGACCACAGTTGGGGGCCGTCCTTCAGGAAGAAGAACAGCAGCACCACCATCAGGAACAGCCCACCGACGATCTCGACGGCGAGACGTACCGTGCTGGCCGGTTCGTCGAGCAGGCCCGACCCCGCCCGTTCGACCAGGTCGGCGCCGGAGTCGGAGATCGACTGGACGGTGTCGTCGCTGAGCCCGAGCGGGCCGTCGCGCAACCACTCCTCGATGTCCTCCACCGCAGTCTCGAGCTCCGACGAGATGTCGTCGAATGCGCTCGCGATCGACGTGCCCAGCAGGAACCCGCCCCCGACGAGCAGTGCGGTCGCCGTGAGGAGCACCACCCAAGTGGCGAGCAGGCGCGGAATCCGACGAGCGAATCGCTCGACCAGCGGCGAGAACAGTGCCGCCAGCACCAACGCGACGGCTACGGGGATGATGACGACGGTGAGCCGGACCGTGAGCCAGACGAGGATCACGATCGCCGCGGCGACGACCACGAAGCGCCATGCCCATCTGGCCCCGTCCTCGAGGAATCGCGGGACCGTGGCCCGCGACATCGGCCCGGTCGGCGAATCGGGCGATACGGGTTTCGCTGGTTCCATCGGTGCCTGAACTACCCGCAAAACCTCTCGGTCAACCGCGCCGCCGGGACGTCCGGTGGTCGGGAACGATCACTCGAGGTGGAACACGCAGCGCACGGTGACGGTCGACGCGTCGGCCTCGACCTCCACCTCGTCGCTCACCGATCGCACGATCGCGAGGCCCCGCCCCGTGCGCACTGCCGGCAGCGGTGATGACCACGTCGTGGGGTCGGTGATCCCCGAGGAGGTCCGCGCAGAGCGCACCGACACCACGACACGCGCCGGTGCGACGTGTTCGACGATGCTCACCGTGACCGGCTCCGCACGTCCGTACTCGATCGCGTTGGTGACGAGTTCGCTGACCGCCAGTTCGAGGTCGCCGGCAAGATCGCGACCCCGATCCGCACGCTCGAGCGCGTTGCTGGCCGACGCCCGCACGAAGCGTCGAGCACGCCCGATCGCGTCCGTGGTGGCGTCGAACGTCCGCTCCGCACCACCCGTCAACTCCGCCATGGTCACCAACGACTCATCCGCTCGCTCTTCAGCACCGCCACACCGAGACGGTAGCGCGCCTGATGCCGTGGTCGGACGATCCGCCGTCCGCGCCGCCCGGACGACCACCGCCATCATCCCTGGTCATCCGGACTGTCGTGCGTCATTGTCAAGATGTCATCACGTCGGAGTGGGCCCGGGGATGCGGGTCACCCTGGATCCCGAACCGGTCGGTGCAGGCGCGAACCCCAGTCGATGTCGGAGTGCACCAGGACACCTTCGCGCCCTCCGCCGTCACGTTGCCGACTTCACTGGTCGGTCGCTTCTGAGTATCACGCGCCGGGCGTGCCAGACTCCGGGCATGGCAACGCTCGTGCTCACCGTGATCGGCAAGGACCGCGCCGGCCTCGTCGACGCGCTGGCCGAACCGATCGCTGCACACGGGGGCAGCTGGGATCGCAGCCACATGGCACGTCTCGCCGGTGAGTTCGCCGGGATCGTCGTCGTGTCGGTACCGGACGAACGCGCCCACGAGCTCACCGTCGAGCTCGGCATGCTCAGCGAACGGGGCCTCCTCGAGGTCACGGTGGCCATCGCATCCGCTGACGCACCCGCATCGCCCGACACGCTCCTCGAACTCCACCTCGTCGGCCAGGACCGACCGGGCATCATTCGCGACGTCGCCAGTGCGCTCGCTCGACGGGATGTCAGCATCGAGGAACTCGAGACCTCCGCAGCGTCCGCACCGATGTCCGGCGAGCTGCTGTTCGAGGCATCCGCCACGCTCCGCGTGCCGGCCGGCACCGATCCGGACGACCTGCGCTCGGCGCTCGAGGACATCGCCAACGAGCTGATGGTGGATCTCGACGTGACCGAGCGCCACGTCGAGCCCGGCACACCGAACGGGGGTGACGATGACTGACCCTGACGAACCCGGCAACGACCGAGAGCGGATCCGGCTGACCCAGTTCAGCCACGGCGCCGGTTGAGGCTGCAAGCTCGCCCCAGGCGAGCTGGCGCACGTGGTGCGCCACTTGAACTCCGCCCGATCCGACCGGTTGCTGGTCGGCCCCGACACCGGCGACGACGCCGCCGTGTGGAAGCTCGACGACGACCGGGCGCTCATCTCCACCGCCGACTTCATCACACCGGTGGTCGATGACGCGCGCACCTGGGGGCGAGTGGCCGCTGCCAACAGCGTGTCCGACATCTACGCAATGGGCGGGCGCCCGCTGTTCTCGCTCAACCTCGTCGGATGGAACACCGACGCACTGCCGACTTCGCTGCTCGCCGAGGTGCTCGCCGGCGGCCAGGACATCGCCGACGAGGCCGGCTTCGTGGTCGCAGGCGGGCACACGATCGACGACCCCGAACCCAAGTACGGCATGGCGGTCACCGGCGAGGCCCATCCCGACCGGCTGCTCACCAACGCCGGACTGCGTGCCGGACAGGACATCGTGCTCACGAAGGCCCTCGGTGTCGGAGTGCTGACGACTGCGATCAAGAACGAACGGGCCAGCGGCGAACAGGCCGAGGCTGCCGTGGCGTCGATGGTGCGGCTGAACGATGTCGCGGCGCGACTCGCGCTGGGAGCGGGCGCAACGGGCTGCACGGACGTCACCGGTTTCGGACTGCTCGGCCACCTCGGACGCATGGCGCTCGAGTCGCGCGTGTCCGCCACGATCCAGTTCGACGCGGTGCCGTTCCTGCCGGGGGCCCTGGCGCTCGCCGCCGACGGCGTGATGCCGGGCGGGAGCCGGCGGAACCTCAGCTGGGCGCTCGGCTTCGTCGACGTGGGCGGCCACGACGAGGTACGCCAGTTGCTGCTGGCCGACGCGCAGACCTCCGGTGGCCTCGTGTTCGGTGTCGATCCGGCTGCGACCGCCGACGTCCTCGCCGAACTCGCCGCCACCGGCCACCAGGCCGCCCACATCGGTCGCTGTGCCGCTGGTACACCCGGCCTGGTCCTGCGCTGAACTGCTCGTCGGCGCGGCCGGCGGGCTGATTCCATCGGTTTGGTGCCGTGGCCGCTCGGCAATGACCTCTTCATGGACGGATTGACCGAGACGATCGACCGGGTGGGCGAACTCGTCGAAGTCGGTGGTGTCGTCATCATCGTCGTCGGACTGACGCTGGCGCTCGGAGCGTTCGTGGTGAACTCGTTTCGAGACGATCAGACCAGTGTCTATGCAGCGACGCGCCGCTCGATCGGACGCTCGATCCTGCTCGGACTGGAGGTGCTCGTGGCCGGCGACATCATCCGCACGGTCGCCGTCGATCCGACGTTCACTTCGGTCGGCGTGCTCGCCATCGTGGTGGCGATCCGGACATTCCTGTCGTTCACCCTCGAACTGGAGATCACCGGTCGCTGGCCCTGGCAGTCGTCGGGCTGACGGCTCGCTGCGGTCGTGCGACCGCTCGTTGCGGTCGAGCTGACCGCTCGTTGCGGTCGGGCTGACCGCTCGCTGCGGTTGCGCGCAGTCGACCTGGCGGGTCAGGGACAGCAGGTCGATTCGGAGGCGGAGCTGACCACCAGGTGGTCGATCTGGTCGGCGTCGGCGTTCTTCACGTACCACTCCCACCGGTTGCCGTCGGGCGCCTCGACCCAGGTCTCGGTCTTCTCGGCGTAGCAACACACCGTTTCGTCGACGCCCGTGGTGTCGATGCCCGAATCGGTGAGGCGGGATTCGGCCGCCGTGACCTGCGCCGATGTCTCGACCTCGACGCCGAGATGGTTGATCGACCCCGCTTCGCCGGAACCGGCGAACAGCACCAGCTTGAGTGGTGGGTTCTCGATCGCGAAGTTGGCGTAGCCCTCGCGCACCTTCGCCGGCGGCGTGTCGAACATCCTGGTGTAGAAGTCGACGGCGGTGTCGAGGTCGTCGACGTTGAGTGCGAGCTGCAGACGCATGGGTTTCCTCCAAGGTTGTATTGACGTTGATCGATACGTTATCGTCTCGAATCGATGAACGTCGATATGAACTCGAATCCGATGATCACCACGTGCTGCGGATCCATCAGCGGCGACGCGCTCACCGAGGCGCAGGCCGACGAACTTGCAGCGGCACTCAAGACGCTCGCCGACCCGGTACGTCTCCGACTCGTGTCGATCATCGCCACCTCTCCCACTGGTGAGGTGTGCGCCTGCGACCTGCCCGAGTCGCTCGATCGCAGCCAGCCCACCGTCAGCCATCACCTCGGCCTGCTCGTCGCCGCTGGCCTCCTCGAGCGCGAGCAGCGAGGAAAGTGGGCCTGGTTCCGTCTCCGTCACGACCGCCTCGGCGAGCTCAGCGCCCTCCTTGCTCCACCCTCGCCCCTTCCCACCGCCGTCCCCACCGTCCCAGCCAGGAGTTCGTGATGTCCGAGCAACACCCCGCGGTCCTGTTCCTGTGTGTCCACAACGCCGGCCGCTCGCAGATGGCCGCCGCCTGGCTGCGCCATCTCGCGGGCGATCGTGTCGACGTCTTCTCCGGTGGATCCGAGCCGGCCGAGCAGGTCAACCCCGCGGCCGTCGAAGCGATGGCCGATGTGGGCATCGACATCGGCGGCGAACAACCGCAGCGCTGGACCGAAGACGACGCCCGGGCCGCCGACGTGGTGATCACGATGGGCTGCGGCGACGTCTGCCCGGTGTATCCCGGCAAACGCTACGAGGACTGGGAACTCACCGATCCCGCGGGCAAGCCCGTCGAGTTCGTCCGGACCGTTCGCGACGAGATCCGCGAGCGCGTCGAGCAGCTGATCGAGAGCCTCGACGCGCGATGACCGACAGCAGCCGGTGGGCGCCGGACGTCCGCCGCCTCACCGGAGAGTTCGTCGGCACCGCATTCCTGCTCGCGGCCGTGGTCGGATCGGGCATCATGGCCGAGAACCTCACCGACGACGTCGGTCTCCAGCTGCTCCAGAACGCGTTCGCCACCGCTGGGGTGCTGACGGCATTGATCCTCGCGTTCGGCTCGGTGTCGGGCGCCCACTTCAACCCGGCCGTCACCCTCACCGACCGCTGGTTCGGAGGGATCGACACGCCGACGGCGTGCTGGTACGTGGCAGCTCAGGTCCTCGGCGGCACCGTCGGCGTGATCGTTGCAAACGTCATGTTCGACCTCGACGCCGTCAACTGGTCGACGAGGGACCGTTCGTCACTCAACCTGGTGTTCGCCGAGGGCGTCGCGACGCTCGGCCTCCTGCTCGTGATCTTCGGCGTGGTCCGATCGGGCCGCACCTCCGTGGTGGCCTTCGCCGTGGGCGCGTACATCGCCGGCGCGTACTACTTCACGTCGTCGACCAGCTTCGCGAACCCCGCGGTCACCGTCGCTCGAATCTTCTCCGACACGTTCGCCGGCATACGGCCCACCGACGCACCCGCCTTCATCGCCGCCCAGCTGATCGCCGTCGTCGCTGCGACCGCACTGATCCGGATCCTGCATCCCGACATGGGCGAGGTCGCCGACCGCGTCGTGCTCCCCCACGACGACCACGACGCCGATGACATCGCACACCACGGGGCGTCGTCGACCGGCCGCCGGCCCGGGCCCAAGGTGCGCGTGGCGACCAGGTCGGGCAGACTTCCACCATGAGCGTCGACGACACCACGACCGACACGACCGATCTCACCGCCGCCGACGTGGCGTGGAACATCGACTCGATCCTGCCCGACGGCAGGACCCCGGCCGAACTGTTCGACGAGGCCGACGTGATCGCCGACAGCCTCACCGGGCTGCGCGGACGGGTGGGCGAACTCGACGCCGGCGAACTGGCCGAGGCGATGCACACCGTGGCTGAACTCCAGGACCTGGTGTCGCGCGCCGTCTACCACGCAATGCTCGCGTTCTCGACCGCCACCGACGACCCGGCCCGGGGTGCAGCGATGGCCGCAGCCCAGGAACGCTCGACCGCAATCGGTACCAAGCTGATCTTCTTCGACCTCGAGTGGGCCGCTGCGAGCGACGACCACGCCGCAGCAGTACTGGCCGACCCCCGCCTCGACTTCTGCCGTCACCACCTCGACAACCTTCGACTCAGCCGGCCCTACCTGCTGTCAGAAGCCGAGGAGACCATCGTGGCCGAGAAGAGTCAGACAGGTTTCGCGGCATGGACTCGGCTGTTCGACGAGCTCACATCGGCGATCACGATTGATCTTCCCGACGAGCTCGGCGGCAGTGGCCTCCCTCTCATGCAGGCCCTGTCGATGATGCAGCGCCCGGACCGGGAGGTGCGCAGACAGTTGGCATCAGCAGTCACCGCTGGCCTCGAGCCCGGATTGCGCACGCGCGCGTACCTCTTCAACACGCTCCTGCACGACAAGGCCATCGACGACCGGCTGCGCGGCTACCCGTCGTGGATCTCGTCGCGCAACCTTGCGAACGAGGCCTCCGACGAATCGGTCCAGGCCCTCGTCGACGCCGTCGTCGACAACTACTCGATCGCGCAACGCTGGTACGCGCTCAAGGCGCAGGTGCTGGGCCTCGACCAGCTCGCCGACTACGACCGCATGGCGTCGGTCGCCACCACCGACCGCGACATCGGCTGGGCCGAGGGCACCCAAATCGTACGCGACGCCTACGCATCGTTCTCGCCGGAATTGGCCGACATCGTGGGTCGCTTCATCGACGAGTCGTGGATCGACGCTCCTGTCCGTCCCGGCAAACGCGGCGGGGCGTTCGCCGCCGGCGTCTCGCCGGGTCACCACCCGTACGTGCTGCTCAACTGGACCTCGAAGACGCGCGACGTCGCCACCCTCGCCCACGAACTCGGCCACGGCGTGCACTTCTATCTCGCTCGCGAGCAGGGCATCTTCCATCAGGACACCCCGCTCACGCTCGCCGAGACGGCGTCGGTGTTCGGCGAGACCGTCACCAGCAACCGGCTGCTGTCGATGATCGACGACCCGAACGAACGCTTCGCCCTGCTGGCGTCGTCGTTGGAGGATTCGATCGCCACCGTGTTCCGTCAGATCGCGATGAACCGCTTCGAACACGCCGTGCACACCGCGCGGCGCACCGAGGGCGAGCTCAGCGTCGAACGGTTCGGCGATCTGTGGGTCGAGAGTCAGCAGGCGATGCTCGGCGATTCGGTCGAGATCACCGATGGCTATCGCAGCTGGTGGAGCTATGTCCCCCACTTCATCGGCTCGCCCGGCTACGTGTACGCCTACGCATACGGTCAGCTGCTCGCGCTGTCGGTCTACGCCCAGTACCGAGAGCAGGGTGATGCCTTCGTGCCCGCCTACCTCGACCTGCTGCGCGCCGGCGGATCCGACACACCTGAGAACCTGGCCCGCATCGTCGGCTGCGATCTCGCCGACCCCGACTTCTGGCGCAACGGACTGAAGATCGTGGAGAATCAGCTGACCGCTGCGGAGGAGGCCGCTCGGGCCGCCGGTCGGATCTGACGCGATCGGCCCGACGCGATGACCTATTGCCTTGCGATCCGGCTCGACGAGGGCATCGTGTTCCTGTCCGACACCCGCACGAGCGCGGGCGTCGACAACATCAGCATCTACCGCAAG
>Ga0102938_10001033_pt1 | contig 21116 bp, 24 predicted proteins | sample SalPonR2_B_D2_MG_FD_84516 | JGI IMG/M metagenome (GOLD analysis project Ga0102938, IMG submission 84516) | Salt pond soil microbial communities from South San Francisco under conditions of wetland restoration - Salt Pond MetaG R2_B_D2_MG | ecosystem: Environmental > Aquatic > Marine >... | reverse complement strand
TGCTTTGAAATTGCTAAATATAAAGGACAATCCGTATTTTTTGGGAATTATTAAAGCTGTTAATTATTCAGAAGTAACAAGTTTTCGTGGTTTCGAATCAGAAGTATACACTAGTAAAGATTATTGTACACAGGAAAAAAGAACAGAAAACAAATTTGATTTAAAGGTGCCTATTCATTTAATGAGTGTACAAGCATATTAGGAGGAATATATATGAGAGAAAGTGTTTTTCAGTTAATAGGTAAGCCTAGAATAAATAGATTTAATTTTCAACTAAATAAAGAATACAATTTTAACGGGGAAATCAAATTGGAACTGAGTAATAATATCAAGGTTTTAAGAGGAATTGATGAAAATGCACATAGGGCAATTGTGATTTTAGATATTGGGATTTTTGAATCACACGAGAAGGAAGAAGTGCCTTTTCAGATACATGTTGAAATAGAAGGACATTTCAAGTGGGATGAAATCCTTGATAAAGAGGAAGCAATGCTTGAAAAGATGTTAAAGGAAAATGCACCTGCAATATTGTATTGTTATGTTCGTCCACAAATAACATCTATTACAGTTGAAGCGAATATGCCACCACTTGTAGTTCCTTTAATGAATTTCCAAAAAGATTAATATCTGAAATATAAATGCGATTTTGTTGAAATAGTAATATTAATCAAATGTAATTACAAGCATTAATGGATTTAATTGGTTGTTATCTTTGGGGACTGTTTGGGGACTACGGTTACAAATAGTCCCCAAAAGTTACACCATGATATAAAAAGAACTTATCAAGAAATGCAGTAATAGCAACGGTTATAGCAAATTATCAAAAGATATAAAATGTAAAAAACTGTTCTCGTAATGCGCAGGTCGTGGGTTCAATTCCCACCATCAGCTCCACAAAAAATATGGGAGCCGGCTTTTGAAGCCGGTTTTTTTGTTGTTTAAATATGCCTGTAAAAATGTATAATGGTAATAAGACATTAAATTTTCTGAAAATTGACAATAACGCAGAATACCAAATGGAAGGAATGAAAAAATCCATGATAAAGCTGTTGGCCGATTCGACGTGTGACCTGAGCGACGAGATTATTGAAAAGTACAATATAGGAATAGCACCGCTAAATATTCATATTGAAGGAAAAAGCTACAAAGACAGGGTGGACATTCAACCGGATGAGTTTTATGGAATAATCGACAAGGTTGAAGGCGAAATAAGAACCGCAAACCCCAGCCCCAGGGATTTTTTGGATTTGATTGAAGCGAGTGTCGAGGCGGGATACGACGAGGTTTTATGCATATGCATGTCAAGCGGAACAAGCGGATCGTATCAATCGGCGGAAATAGCAAGAGAATATTTCAAAGACGAACATCCGGAATCCATTGCTAAGATTCATGTTGTCGATTCCGTTTCAATGAGTCATGGCAGCGGATGGCTGATAATGAAAACCGCACGGCTTATGGAAAAGGGCGCGACCTTTGAGGAATTGATTGAATTCAATGAAACTTACAAGTACAATGTAAAGCATTTTCTTTCGGTGGATGATTTAGACCATCTCATTAAAAGCGGCCGCTTGTCAAATGCGAGCGCTATAATTGGAAAGCTGCTTAAAATCAAACCAATAATGACTATGAAGGATAAGAAGGGCGCAATAGTTGCGAAAGAACGCGGAAGAAAAAATGTATACAAGCACTATGTAAGGGAATTCAATGAGCGCGTTGATCTCGAAATGACTGATTTTATAATAATTGGCTACACATCGGATATAAAGATTGCCGAGAATCTGAAGAGCCTTTTGTTGAAGGAAACGAAATATGAAGGCGGCATTTATATAATGCAGATGGGCGTCAGCGTCGGAACACATGTTGGATTAGGCGGATTATCCTTGTTCTTTATGGAAAAAGACCGTATTAAGGACAATATATTGCGGAATGAACTGCTCTTGATGAGAGAAAGAAAAAACAGGATTTTTGAAACATTGAAAAGGTATAAATAATATTTTTGATATTTACTTGCTAAAAGAATAATTTAAGTGTATACTTCTAATTGAACCTTGATTCATGATGAATCGAATGATTATTTGGAAAAAAAGTTTTTTGCATGGCCTTTTATTGAAACAAAATGCAGCTTCCAACATAATTAATTTAGTCAAATTGAATTAAAGGAATAAAATTTTGGAGGAATACACGCATGAATGGTTCAGTAAAATGGTTTAACGCAGAAAAAGGATTTGGTTTTATCCAAGCAGAAGACGGAAACGACGTTTTCGTACACTACTCGCAAATCAACAAAGAAGGATTCAAAACTCTTGAAGAAGGCGAAGAAGTAACTTTCGACGTAACTAGAGGTCCTAAAGGCCCTCAAGCTGAAAACGTAACATCTGTAAAATAGTACAGTAATGTTCACCCCGGTCATTTGACCGGGGTTTTTTCATTTTTTGTATTTTCATTCGATAGTATTATAATAAAGAAGAAGTTTTGTTTGAAAATTAAAGAGAGGTGGTTTGAAATGAAGCTCACAGTATTGGTGGACAATCATGCAAAGGGAAAACTCCAGGCGGAGTGGGGCTTGTCCATGCTTTTGGAAACCGTGCAGGGAAAGACGCTTTTCGATTTTGGTAGCTCGAATTTGTATTTGAAAAATGCCGGCAACATGGGAATTGATTTGAATGATGTAAAAAAGTGTGTTTTAAGCCATGGGCATTGGGATCATGGTACCGGTCTCGCATTTTGGGAAAATGGTGGTGAACTGGTTTGCCATCCGGAAGTGTTTACTGAAAGGTACAGAAAGAACAAAGTTTTGGGGCTGCCTTTCTCTAAAAATGAAATTGCATCAAAGATGTCAATCAAAATGAGCGTTGAACCTCTGGAAATTGAAAAGAATGTATTCTTTTTGGGGCAAATCCCCAGAAGAACCGATTTTGAATCGAAGTATACACCATTTTCAAAGGCTGACGGAAGCGAGGATTTTGTTGTGGACGATACCGGGTTGGCAATGGTTACAGAAAAAGGACTTACGGTACTTTCGGGTTGCGCCCATTCGGGAATATGCAACATTGTCGAGCGCGCCAAGGAAGTGACTGGAGTAGAGAATGTACACGCAGTGCTTGGAGGGTTCCATCTTAAAGGCAACGGGGAACGAACTCAGAAGACGATTGAATACCTAAAGGTTATTGGTCCGGATTACATATCAACCAGTCATTGTACGGATTTTGAAGCTCTTACAGCCTTCTATGAAACATTTGGGAGCATACCCTTTGGAGTAGGAGATGTTATTGATTTTTAAAAAAAGGAATTCGATGAAAATGGAAAGGAGAGGATTGTTTGAGCGGAAAAGTGGAAATTGATTGGGGTAAATTGTCATTTGAGTACAAAAAGACAGATTACCGGTACATATCAAGATGGGAAAACGGAAAATGGGATGAAGGAAAGCTTATAGAGGACAATACGCTTCATATAAGCGAATCTTCAACGGCTTTGCATTATGGACAGCAGTGCTTTGAGGGTCTCAAGGCATACAGGACAAAGAACGGGGATATACAATTGTTCAGGCCGGACATGAATGCGGCAAGAATGCAGAACACTTGTAGAAGGATTCTAATGCCGGAGGTGCCGACAGAAAAATTTATAGACGCATGCAGGCAGGTGACAAAGGCCAACGAAGCATATGTGCCTCCTTATGGAACTGGTGCAACACTGTACTTGAGGCCTCTGGTGATTGGCGTGGGTGACGTCTTGGGAGTCAAGCCGGCAGATGAATACTTGTTTGTGGTATTCTGTTCTCCCGTAGGACCTTATTTCAAGGGCGGCATGACGCCTGTGAATTTCAATGTGACAGATTATGACCGTGCCGCTCCAAAGGGTACTGGCGCCGCAAAGGTTGGAGGGAACTATGGTGGAAGCCTGCTCCCGCATAAATTGGCAGTGGAAGCGGGATTTGCCGATTGCATATATCTCGATCCGGCAACCCGTAGCAAAATTGAGGAAGTGGGTGCGGCAAACTTCTTTGGAATTACTGAGGACGATAAATTTGTAACTCCGAATTCGGAATCGATTTTGCCGAGCATAACGAAGTATTCACTCTTGAAAATTGCTGAAGATTATTTGGGAATGGAAGTCGTCGAAAGGGACGTCTACATCGATGCCCTCGATGAATTCAAGGAAGCCGGGGCATGCGGAACAGCTGCCGTCATAACACCTATAGGCGGAATAGAGTACAAGGGTAAAATGCATGTGTTCCACAGCACTACGGAAGTAGGACCGGTAACGAAGAAGCTCTATGAGACCCTTTGCTCAATACAGTTAGGGGATATGGAAGCTCCTGAAGGATGGATTTTCAAGGTTTGATTCTAGCAAATTTAAAAATATATTCAAGGAGGAAAAAATGATTACGACTACAACGCCTTCAATTGAAGGCAAGAGCATTGTTGAATACAAGGGGATTGTTTTCGGTGAAGTTGTTTCCGGAGTCGACTTTGTAAAGGATTTTGCAGCAGGATTGACTAATTTTTTTGGAGGCCGTTCCGGGTCTTATGAGGGCGAGCTTATCGAGGCGCGCGAAAATGCATTGCTGGAGATGGAAAAAAGGGCGAGAAAAGTGGGAGCCAACGGAGTGGTCGGGGTGGACATAGACTACGAGGTTTTGGGGCAGGCGAACAATATGCTCATGGTAACGGCTTCAGGTACAGCTGTAGTATATGAATAGTTGGTCAAAGAAGAGAAGGATTTTCCCTATTTTGTGGAAATTCCTTCTCTTTTGTCGTTTTCGGTAATGAATTTATAAAGATCCAAGAAATCCATCTGTCTTTTTTCTTTGGGATCATAATTGAAAAAGCCTAAGACCAGATCCAGAATTTTTCCTCCCAGCAGTGCGGCCATAATGGTTCCTATTCCTAGAGGACCGCCCATCGTTATGCCCAAAACCGTTACGGTTACCTCAATGCTTGTCTTAATTATGGTGACGCTTTTATTTGTAAGACGCATGAGAGCAATCATGAGTCCATCGCGTGGACCAGCTCCAAGGCCGCAGCTTAAGTACATATATATGCCCAATGAAAAGATAAACAATCCTGCCAAATTCATGGATATTTGAAAAAAGACATTTTCAGGAGAAGGCATAAGCCCGGATTCCAGTATGAGATCCATAAAAAAACCTATAAGATACATGTTCAGTATTGTGGCAATTCCAGGAACAACCTTTAAAAACATTGTGAAAACAATTATTGCCAATCCTATTATTTGAGACCATTGTCCGAAACTTATTGAAGTTACATTTACTAATCCGGCGCTTAATGTTCCCCATGGATTAAGTCCGATGTTTGACATAAGCATAGTTACAATACCGAGGCCGCAGAGGAAAAGACCCAAAACCAGTTTTGGGAAAACGTAAAGCACTTTTTTTAAATGGTCTATGTTTATTGAGTTCATTGCAATCTCCCTAGGCAAATATTTCTTAATGTCTTTAATTATATATTAAAATGTATCACTTGATTCACGCAAAATGTATTTTAATGTGTGCAATTTGCCAAATGAGTTAAATTGAAGTTGTGATGGGTATTAATAATTTGGTAGTGAAGAATATTTTGCAGGGGGACTTAAAATGGATCTAACAAGAAAAATCAAATCAGTCTACAAAGGAAGGCAATCGATGGATGGAGCCGGTGTGAAACTGACAAGAATTTTTGGATACTTGGAGTCTCCGGATTTCGATCCTTTTTTACTATTGGATTATTTTGATTCTAAAGACTCCGCTGATTATATAAAAGGCTTTCCCTGGCATCCCCATAGAGGAATCGTAACGGTTACATATTTAATAAGCGGGAGCATTGAACATGAGGACAGCTTAGGGAACAGGGGAATAATAAATGGAGGGGATTGCCAATGGATGACTGCTGGGAGCGGAATCGTCCACAAAGAAATGATGATGGAAAGCAACCATCTCATGGGAGTTCAGCTTTGGATAAATTTGCCTGCGGAGAAAAAAATGGTTTGGCCAGCATATAACAACATAAAAAAATCTGAAATCAAGTCGGTCGAAACTGACAAGGCGGTGGTTAAAATTATTTCCGGCAGTTATGGAGGGGTGACTGGCCCTGTTGAAAGTATTGAGGCCGACACTACACTTTTAGATGTCGAAATAAAGCCCTATGAAGATTTTGGATACAAAACAGATCCCGATTTGAATGTTTCGGTCTTTGTTATTGGTGGAAAAGGTTTTTTCGACAATGAGAGGAATGATTTTGTTTGCAATGGGACGCTTGCACATTTCGAAGAAGGAGAAAGCATAGAAGTCACTGCGAGCAGCGAAGGTGTGAGATTTTTGCTTTTGTCAGGCATGCCGTTGAAGGAGGAAATTGCATGGAGGGGCCCCATTGTAATGAATAGCAAAGATGAATTGGAAAAGGCATTTGAAGAATTGGATATGGGAACCTTCGTAAAAAATAAAGATGAAAGTATATAAAGATGAAAGTATATAAAGATGAAATATTTGCAATTAGTGATTAAATAGTGTATAATCATAAAGTTGTAGATGAGATTTCATTGAAGCTGCATATGAATGTTGATTCAGTTGTGGCTTTTTTTATGGAAAGTATAATAAGAAGCAGAAAGGAAATGTATGCAAACCATTAATTTTAAAGAGTTGACAATTTCAGAAAAGATTATGAAAGCTGTAGATGATATGGGCTTTGAAGAGGCCACACCCATACAAACGCAATCGATTCCGCACCTTTTGAACGGTACGGATATAATAGGACAGGCCCAAACGGGAACAGGCAAAACGGCTGCCTTCGGGATACCTTTGCTTGAAAAGATTTCGCCAAACAAAAAAGCATTGCAGGCAATGGTAATATGTCCCACCAGGGAACTTGCTATACAGGTGTCGGACGAAATAAAAAGGCTTTCAAAATACATGAAGCGAATAAATGTATTGCCTGTTTACGGGGGACAGCCAATAAACAGGCAGATTCATGCGCTTAGAAAAGGCGTTCAAGTTGTAGTCGGCACACCTGGAAGGCTAATGGACCACATGAGAAGAGGGACAATTGACGTTTCACACATCAATATGGTGGTTCTCGATGAAGCTGACGAAATGCTTAACATGGGTTTCAGAGAAGACATAGAAACCATTTTGAAAGATACGCCGTCGGAAAGACAGACTGCAATGTTTTCAGCCACTCTTCCGAAACCCATCCTGCAGATAGCAAAAAAATATCTTAAGGATTACAAGACACTTAGAGTTGCCCATAAGGAATTGACGGTTCCTAAAATAATGCAATCCTATATCGAGGTCAAGCAGAGAAACAAGTTCGAGCTGCTCACAAGGCTTATAGATATTAACAACCCTAATCTGTCACTCGTTTTTTGCAATACAAAGAGGCGGGTGGACGAGATAGTGCAGGAGCTGCAAGGCAGAGGATATTTTGCAGACGGTTTGCACGGCGACCTTAAGCAATCACAAAGGGACAGGGTGATGAACAGTTTCAGAAACGGCACAATAGAAATACTAGTCGCCACAGACGTTGCGGCAAGAGGAATAGATGTAGATGATGTGGAAATAGTTTTCAACTATGATGTTCCACAGGACGAGGAGTATTATGTCCACAGAATTGGAAGAACTGGAAGAGCCGGAAGGGAAGGCCAAGCCATAACTTTTGCCTTCGGTAAAGAAGTATATAAGCTCAAGAGTATCGAAAGGTACGCCAAAACAAAGATCAAAAGAGAAAAAATGCCTTCAATAAATGATGTTGAAGAGGCGAGATTTAATGGATTGGTTCAGCAGGTTGGGCAAATAGTCGAAAATGAGAATATACGAAAAGAAACTCATATGATTGAGAAGCTTCTCGAAGAGGACTATTCCACATTGGATATTGCAGCTGCACTTTTGAAGATGGTTATGGGAGAAAACAAGCAGGAAGCTAAAAAAACCGACACATCAATAAAAGAAAACGGATCGGAGCCGGGAATGGCTAGACTGTTTATAAATATTGGCAAAAAACAGGGCGTTCGCCCCGGAGATGTTGTTGGAGCGATTGCCGGTGAAACCGGAATGCCTGGAGACCTGATAGGGTCAATTGACATCTTTGACAAGTATACATTTGTAGAAGTGCCAATAAAACATGCTGATAAAGTTCTTAGGGTAATGGGCAGAAATACTATAAAGGGACAACCGATACAAATCGAACCGGCATCGGCAAAATAAGTGCCGGCCAATTGGACAAGATGAATTTTGAAGGCTCGAATGCAGGCATGCATTTGTGCCTTCTGTTTATTTTTGGTGTGAATTGGGATATAATATACATTGGAATGAAAATGAGGGGATTGGGTCTATGGCTTTTGTATACATATTGCAATGTTCGGACGGAAGCCTTTATACAGGGTGGACTTCAAATTTGGAAAAAAGAGTTGCAAGGCACAACGAGGGAAAGGCTTCAAAGTATACCAGGTCGAAAAGACCGGTGGTGCTAAAATATTTTGAGATTTGTGAAAACAAGTCCGAGGCCCTCAGAAGAGAGTCGGAAATAAAAAAAATGAAGCGAACAGAAAAGCTTTTATTGCTTGAAGAATTCCGAAAGAGAGGATGATTTTATGGGAGATAAAAAAATCATTGGATTTATACTTTTAACTATAGGAATTGTAAATTTTGCATCAAGACAAGGCTGGATTTCAGGAGAGTATTTTTTGATTGGGCTCGGAGCAGTATTTCTTGTTGCTTATTTTGTAAGGCGTAGGCCAATTGGTTTCTTGATACCTGCGTGCATTTTACTAATGTTGGGTTTTTATTCAAACATTCAAAATTCGGGAGCTTTATTATTAAGCAATAATTTAGAAGGCGCGGCTTTTTTCTTTTTCATGGCGATTGCTTTTTATTTGATATTTTTCATACATAATACACGGAATGAAAGTAATGGGAAAAGGGCCGGTTGGGCGGTTGTAACAGGAACGGCGCTTGCCGCCTTTGGTATATTTGTGTTTGCTGCCGGGCATTTGGACATAGCCGAATGGCTGATTTTGGTTGACCGGTATTGGCCATTAATCTTGGTTGCGGCAGGTTTGTATCTTGTTTTTTCTAAAAAAAATAAACAATAACAATCTGACAAAAACGTTTCAAGGCTTATGCTGTCAATCCGAAAGTCGGGCATAAATAATGAATGCCAGTATATGATAAAATAGACCATAAAGTGACTATAAGGAGAGAAAAACAATGAATATGAAACAAAAAGGCATGGCAGCAAAACAAGCATCTCTTGAGTTGGCCGCACTGGACGGAAATATCAAAAATAACATATTGAAATCAATTGCAAGAGCGTTGGATGAAAACATGGATTCCATTATGGAAGCCAATTCTTTGGATTTGATAAGAAGCGAGAAAGAAGGTTTGCAGGCGCCTATACTTAAGCGTTTGAAATTCCAGAAAGACAAGATAGACGGAGTCGTAGACGGTATAGAAAGCCTTGTTGAATTGGAAGATCCGGTAGGAAAAACAACTTATTCTATGGAAATTGACGAAGGACTCGAACTTTTCAGAGTGACTTGCCCGATTGGAGTTGTAGGAGTAATTTTTGAATCGAGGCCGGATGCACTTGTTCAAATATCTTCATTGTGCCTTAAAAGCGGAAACGCGGTTCTGCTCAAGGGCGGCAGCGAGGCTGCAGAAACCAACCGCAAGCTTTATGATATCATAAGGAATGCTTCGGTTGAATGCGGTGCTCCGGAAGGCTGGATACAGCTTATGGAAACAAGGGAAGATGTTGCTGAAATGCTGGGCATGGATGAGGAAATCGACTTGATTCTTCCGAGGGGTTCAAATGCATTTGTCAAATATATAATGGACAATTCAAACATACCTGTACTTGGACATTCGGACGGCATTTGCCATACATATGTTCATTCGGATGCTGATATGGATAAATCGCTCAAGGTCATCTATGATGCAAAAACTCAATATGTCGCAGCATGCAATGCGACTGAGACAATTCTTGTAAACGAAGCTGTTGCAGGAGAATTTCTTCCTGAAATCAAGAAGATTTTTGATGGCAAAGTGGAAATTTTCGGTTGCAAAAAAACCAGGGAATATATAGATGTTGAAAGTGCGGATGAATCAAATTGGAAAACGGAATATTTGGACTATAAAGTGTCTGTAAAAGTAGTGGAAAGCATGGATGAGGCAATAAAACACATAAACACATACGGGTCGCGCCATACAGAATGCATACTCACTGAAGATGAGGTTGCAGCTAAAAAATTTATGGCTCTTGTGGATGCGGCAAGCACCTATTGGAATTGTTCCACCCGCTTTGCAGATGGCTTCAGATACGGATTTGGAGCAGAGGTCGGCATAAGCACAAGCAAAATTCATGCGAGGGGACCTGTAGGCTTGGATGGGCTCATGATATATAAATATAAAATGCTTGGCAATGGGCACATCGTGGGAGATTATGAAAGCAAGAAAAAGGTTTTCAAACACAGAAGAATGGAAAAAATATTCGAATAATAATTCCAGTAATCAATTTGGTAATGAATTATAGCATGCAGGGGGAAATCGGTGAAAGAAACATTGGGAATGGTTGCAAAAAATTATAAAAAAATAATCTGGATGGCTTTTCCCATAGCCATGCAGAATTTAGTGACTACTTCTCTGAATCTGATAGACACTTTGATGATTGGCCGATTGGGAGAAGAGAAAATCGCAGCCGTAGGTATTGCTAACCAGTACTTTTTTATTCTTATTCTATTGCTTTTCGGAATCAATAGCGGAATTTCCATTTTCATCAGTCAATTTTGGGGAAGCAAGGAAACCGGTAAAATAAAAAAGACTCTTGGGCTTGGAATAATTTCAGGAATTGCTTTTTCGATGGTCTTTGCAATTGGAGGCATATTGATTCCAGAGCTAATATTGGGGATTTTCACAAAAGATCCTGGCGTTGTCAGAGAAGGAGCGGTTTATATGAGAATCGTTTCTTTTTCTCTTGCCATGGTTGCCGTTACCCTCAGCTATTCAATATCCTCAAGAAGTATTGGCAATCCAAAGCTTCCGTTGACAATAAGTGCCCTTTCTCTTGTAATGAATACCATATTGAATCTATTTTTGATTTTTGGAATTGGGCCTTTCCCGGCTTTGGGTGTAAAAGGGGCGGCAATAGCGACTTTGATTTCAAGATTCTTCGAGATGGTGTTGATGGTTTTGATGATAAGTCGAAAACGTATCGTTATTTCAGCGTCCATAAAGGAACTTTTTGAATTTGATATGATTTATATAAAAACTGTATATAGAAGGATATGGCCGGTCATTATGAATGAAGGCATATGGGCTGTGGGAATGAGTCTTTATGCTGTAGCATACGGACGAATGGGCACAGACGAGTTTGCCGCGGTTAGAATTTCGGAAACGGTCATGAACATATTTTTTATCGCTGCTGTGGGATTGGGAAATGCAGGCGCTGTAATAACGGGAAATCTTATTGGAGAAAAAAGCGGGGAAGTTAGAATATACGCGAACAGATTGATGAAATTGTCTGTTGTGAGCGGTTTGGTTTTGGGAATACTCATGTATGTCTCATCGGGCTTTGTGCCTTTGTTGTTTAATGTAAGCGGACAAGTGAGGGAAATGGCGAAACATATATTGTGCATTTATGGAGCGATGATGCCAATCAAGTTCTTGAACAACGTTTATGTAATAGGTTTGTTCAGGGGTGGAGGCGATACGAAATTCTCGCTTTACCTTGAATTGGGCAGCATATATCTGATTGGAGTTCCGCTTGCTTTTGCGGGAGCCCTCTATTGGGGACTTCCGCTGTATATGGTTGTAATATTGGTCAATTTGGAGGAAGTGGGTAAAACTATTGTCGGATATTCCAGAATAAGGACTGACAAGTGGATTAACGATCTAACAGGCGCATAGAGACAAATCAAATGTTTTGAATTGAAATAGAGAATTCAAAGTAGACGGGAGAGATTGATTTGAAAGAAAGAAAAATTTATTTTTTGATGGCTTTTGCCGCTCTTTGTTGGGCGGGGGCCTTTATAGCGGGAAAGATTGCTGTGGCTGAGCTGCCTGTCTTTACGGTTGCGTTTTTAAGGTTTTTGATTGCAACTGCGGTTGTTTTTCCATTGATGATTATTCGTGAGTCCGAATGGAGAATAGGCAGGAAGTCCTTGCCCATGCTGCTTGCCCTTGGGTTGGTGGGAATGTTTGGCTACCACGCATTGTTTTTTACTGCTTTGAAATATACAACGGCCGTCAATTCGTCAATGATTGGGGCGACCAACCCCCTCATGACAAGCGTATTGGCTGCGATATTCCTTAAGGAGTCATTTGGAATAAAAAGAGTGGGCGCATTGCTTTTAGCTTTCAGCGGGGTGGTTTTATCGATTTCAGGAGGAACTGTTGAAACCGTTACAAAGCTTAGTTTTAACAAGGGAGATCTGATAATGCTCGGTGCGGTCGTGTGTTGGGCGATATATTCGATTTTGAGCAAGCGTGCCGCGAAGCATCATACACCAATCGTTCTTACTAGTTACAGCTTCCTTTTTTGCACAATAATGCTTTTGCCGTTTTCTTTAATGGAAAGACCATGGATGCTTGTAGGAACCACGTCTGCAGGGGCATGGTTTTCAATCATATATATGGCAGTATTTGCATCATGCATTGGATATTTGATACAACAGGTTGCAATAAGAAGTATAGGCCCGAGCAAGACAAACATATTTATCAATCTGGTGCCGGTTTTTTCAATGGCTCTTGCGACAATGATACTAAATGAAAGTATAGGTTGGTATAATGCAGTGGGAATGTTGATGATCATTGCCGGCGTCTATTTGAACTCTACAATAAGCACAGCAAAGGAGAAAAAGATTGTTGGATATAAAGAGCATGTTTCCTGAAGAAATTAATAATAAAATAATCGAAATGGGCGAACCGGCATTTAGGGGAGACCAGATTTTCAATTGGGTTTCAAAAGGCGTCGATTCATTCCAAGAAATGGCAAACATGCCCAAAGCCCTAAGAAAAAGAATGGAAGATGTATTCGTGCTGTCAAGAAATGAAATAGTTGCAAGACAAGCTTCATCCGACGGAACTGTAAAGTATGCAATGAAATTGAATGATGGGCGAATAATCGAATCGGTGCTTATGAAATATCATCATGGTTACAGCATATGTATCTCGACACAGGTGGGATGCAGAATGAAATGCAGCTTTTGCGCTTCTACCATAGGAGGCCTTGAAAGAAACTTGACTGCTGGAGAAATGCTTGGACAGGTTCTGACAGCGCAAAAAGACAGAGGAATAAGAATCTCGAACATTGTTCTTATGGGTAGCGGCGAACCGTTTGACAATTATGAAAATGTAATTAGATTCTTGCGTCTTGCCCATGAAGAGAAAGGACTGGGAATAAGCTACCGAAGCATAACCGTTTCAACAAGTGGTATAGTACCCGGCATATATAGGCTTGCGGAAGAGAATTTGCCTGTAACCCTGGCGGTTTCGCTTCATTGCCCGGATGACGAATCAAGAAGCCGAATAATGCCTGTAAATAGGAAATATAATATTGATGAGCTGATAAGCGCATGCAGAAACTATGTGGAAAAGACAGGTAGAAGGATAACTTTCGAATATGCACTCATGAAAGGTGTGAATGACGATTTCGAAACCTTCAAAAAAACGGCAAAGCTTCTGAAAGGGCTTAATTGCCATGTGAATATAATAGGATACAACCGTGTGGAGGAAAGGGATTTTACGACATCAGAAAGAGCTGTGCAGGAAAAGTTCAAGGAATTTTTGGAAGGCAGAGGCATCACAGCAAGTATAAGACGGACACTTGGAGAGGATATAGATGCGGCATGCGGACAATTGAGGAACATCCTCAAGACGAACATTTGACACATAAATTAAATAATTGTTTTTAAAGGAATAAGGCTTCCGAAATAGAAATATATACTTAAGACATCAACAAACTGGTTTCGCTAAAAAGGGAGGAGATTACATTGATAAGTATAATTGCATCCGGAAAGGGAACTGGCAAGACTAAGAAAATCATCGACATGGCAAACGACGACATGAAAACAGTTGAAGGGAATGTTGTGTATATCGACGACGACAACAGGCACATGTACGACTTGAACCACGGTGTACGCTTTGTCAATCTTGAGGAATTCCCCGTTAAAACCACGGAAGAATTCATAGGGTTCATTTATGGGATAATCGCCAACAATTATGACATCGAAAAAATTTACATTGACGGCTTGTACAACATTATGGGAAGCGAAAACGAAAATGTAATTAATTTTATAGATAGGATAGAGGGGCTTGCTGAGAAACATACAATCGATTTTGTGATGACTCTCAGTTGCAATCCTAAACTTCTCCCTGAAACAATCAAGAAACATGCAATTTGATAATCAAAACAAGAGCGTAAGCTCTTGTTTTTTTTGTTTGAATATTGTTTCTATTAAATGTGTATATATATAAGGGCGGCAAAGAAAGGGGATTTATATGAAAACCCACAACATCATGGTTTGCGTGACTCAGCAAAAGTCATGCAAGCGCTTAATTGAGTCCGGGGCGGCTTTAGCAAACGAAGAAAACGGCAACCTTTATGTCATTCATGTCGTAAAGGAGGGATGGAAGTATTTCGGGAAATTAAAAGAAGCCGATGCCATTGAATATCTGTTTGATGAAAGCAAGAAGAATGGTGGAGACTTGACGATTGTAAAGGCTGACGACATTGTTGGGACACTGAAAAAATTCGCCCGCGAAAAAGAGATAGACATAATTGTTATGGGGAAATCAAGAGAGAAAACCGCTGACCAGGATATGATAAAGAGGTTTAGGGGAAAGGGATTGAAACAAATCGAAATGAAGATTGTGACATAATAAAACAGGGAGGATTAAAAGTATGTTTCAAAAAAGAAAAATAGGTTTGCTTTTATCTTTGATTATGCTTTTGACTGTGTTCATGTCGGGGTTTGCTGGTGTGTATGCGGCTGAGGAACCGGTAAATATAGTAATAGCCCATACCAACGATATGCATGGACGTGTCGAAGAAGGGGACTACGACGGAATGGGGCTTGCCAAGATAGGTGCCTTGGCGAACGATCTTCGTGACGAGTATGAAAACTTCCTTTTGTTTGACGCGGGCGATGCTTTCCACGGGCAGCCCATAGCAACTATTTTTGAGGGGTCCAGCATGGTTGAAATAATGAACCTGATTGGCTATGATCTCATGGTGCCGGGCAATCATGATTTCAACTACGGAAAAGATCGACTGGTTGAATTGGCTGGCATGGCGGAATTTGATGTTGTAAGCGCCAACATTTATACAGAGGAAGACGAAACATTCATAGCACCGTACAAGATTTACGAGATTGATGGCGTAAAGATTGGAGTATTCGGTCTTTCGACTCCTGAAACTAAATTCAAGTCTCATCCGGACAACACAATAGGCCTCGAATTCAGAGATCCGTCAATGGTTGCTGAAATGATGGTCGACGAACTTGAAGATGAAGTTGACATAATTATCGCTCTGGCTCATCTGGGTCTTGATGACACTTACGGACTCACCAGCGAAAAAGTTGCAATGGCTGTAGATGGAATCGACATCATAATCGATGGCCACAGCCATGACAAGCTTCCTGAAGGAATGATGGTTGAAGAGACCCTAATAGTTCAGGCGGGCGAATACGACAAGAATTTGGGCGTAGTGCAAATCGAATGGATGGACGGAGAAGCTTCAATCAGTGCTAGCCTTCTTGAAAAAGAGAATGTGACAATTGAAGGGGATCCGGAAATTTTGGCACTTATAGAGGATATAAAGTCTGAATATCAGGAACTTGTATCCCCCGTGGTTGGAACAACAGCTGTTGTTCTTGACGGAGAACGCGGAATGGTTAGAAAAGGAGAAACCAATCTTGGAAATTTGATAACAGATGCCATTCTGGATGCTACAGGAGCCGATCTGGTAATGACCAATGGAGGCGGAATAAGGGCTTCCATCGACGTTGGAGAAATCACAATTGAAGAAATCATTACAGTGTTGCCATTTGGAAATACTGTGATCGTCAAGCCTTTGACCGGAGCGGAGGTTAAAGAGGCTTTGGAGAACGGGTCTACCGACTATCCGGAATTGAAAGGCGCCTTCACTCATGTTGCGGGGATGACCTATCAGATTGATCCTTCAAAACCAGCCGGCAGCAGAATAATGAACGTAATGGTTGCAGGCATGCCTCTCGACCTTGCCGCTACTTATGAAGTTGCAACCAATGACTTCATGGCCGCCGGAGGCGACGGATATACAATGTTTGACGGCAAGGAGGAGCTAATGCTTCTTGGTGGGATGGAAGAAGTCCTCATGGATTACATTGAGCTTAATGGAACTGCCGGTGCAAAAGTTGAAGGACGCATTACGGAATACGTTCCTCCTGTTGTAGAAGTTCCGGCCACGGCAGACACTTATGTAGTCAAGTCAGGCGACGTACTTTGGAAAATCGGAAGGCAATTTGGAATAGAATGGCAGACTTTGGCGGAATTTAATGAGATGGACAATCCGCATTTGATTTTCCCGGGACAGGAAGTTTTGATTCCCATGCAATAGCGGTTTGTTATATGCATTCAATTGGTGTATATTGAATTTAAAGTAGCCTTAATGGCTGCTTTAAATTTTTATGAAAAAGAGGCCCTGCGTGATGAAAAAATCGTATCTCAGATATTCGGATTATTTGAAAGAAAAATACGGAAGGAAAACCTATAAACTTCCCGTCAATCTTCCTTTGAGCTGTCCCAACCGAGACGGCAACATTTCAACCGGAGGATGCATATTTTGCGGAGAGGATGCGGCTGGTTTCGAAATGCTTAGCCAGAATCTCTCTGTGGAAGAACAGCTGATTAAAAACAAAGACTATATAGGCAAAAAATACAATGCAGAAGCGTTTATTGCATATTTTCAAAACTATACCAATACATACATGCCTCTTTTGACATTCAAGGCAAGAATGGAGGAAGCTTGCATAGATGGCGTGGTTGAGATATGCGTTTCGACAAGACCTGATTGCATTGATGAAGATTATTTGAATGTGCTTGAAGATATATCGAAGAGAAAAGGCGTTTCAATCTCAATAGAGCTTGGATTGCAGAGCGTAAATTACAAAACACTGGAAAAACTTAATCGTGGACACAGCCTGGCTGAATTCATAAATTGCGTTGGAATGATAAAACCTTATGGGTTTGACATAGGCGTGCATATGATTTTGAATCTTCCGTGGGATGATATTGGTGACGCTGTTGAAGCCGCCAAGATATTGTCGGCCTTGAAAATACAAACAGTCAAGCTGCACTCTCTGTATGTATTGGAAAACACATATTTGGGCGATTTGTACAAGAACAATGAATTCGACATTTGCACCATGGATCAATATGTTGACAGGGTTGTTCTATTTTTGGAAAAATTGGATCCGGAAATTGCAATACAAAGGCTTTTGGCAAGAGCGCCAAAGGAAAAAACTCTCTTTTGTAATTGGGATACAAGCTGGTGGAAAATAAGGGACCTTATCGAAGAAAAAATGATTGTGAAAAATGTTTGGCAGGGCAAAGGATATGATTATTTGGTGAATCGTTCAGTTGAACGTTTTGCGAAAAATAATCGATAAATATGTTACTCTAATTAAAAAATATGATATAATACTCAAGGCGAACAAAAGAAAAGGAGGGTGCTGAGAATGAAAACAAAAATAGGTATCAACGGTTTCGGCAGAATAGGAAAGCATGTTTTAAAAATTGCTCTTGAGAGGGACGATTTGGAAGTTGTTGCAATCAACAGCACTAGCGGACCCGAAAAGCACGCGCACATATTCAAGTATGATTCCATGTACGGTATTTATCCAAAAGATGTAAGTGCCGACAAAGAAACACTTTACGTAGGTGACAAAACAATCAAGTTTACCGCATTCAGAAATCCAGAAGAAATTCCATGGAAAGACCTTGGAGTGGAAATAGTGATAGAATCGACAGGAATATTCAACAACAGGGAAGACGCCTACAAGCATGTCAAAGCGGGCGCTAAGAAAGTTGTTTTGTCTGCTCCAGGAAAAAATGTCGACGGGACTTTCGTGATGGGTGTGAATGAATCCACATATGACCCTGAAAAACATGAAATAGTGTCAAATGCTTCATGCACGACCAACTGCCTTGGACCGGTTGTTAAGGTTTTGAACGATTCATTTGGAATCGAAGAGGGCCTTATGACGACTATCCATGCATATACCAATGACCAGCAGCTCTTGGACAAGCCCCATAAGAAAGACCCAAGAAGAGCCAGATCCGCAGCTCTTTCAATGATACCTACTACCACAGGCGCCGCAAAGGCAATTGGTCTTGTAATACCTGAAATGGCAGGCAAATTGAATGGAATGGCTGTAAGGGTGCCGACTCCGGTTGTCTCGCTTGTGGACCTGGTTGTAAATCTAAAAAAAGAGGCAAGTGTTGACGAAGTCAATGCGGCAATGAAGAAGGCTTCGGAAAATGAACTGAATGGAATACTCGGATTCAGCGAATTGCCGCTGGTTTCAAAGGATTTTACTGGTGATTACAGGTCATCCATTCTTGATGCCGACCTTACTTCAAAAGTTGGAGAAAAAATGGTAAAAGTTGTATCATGGTACGACAACGAGTGGGGCTATTCCGCAAGGGTAGTCGATCTTGTAGGCTACATTGCAGAAAGGCTATAGCATCCATAAACGGTATATGCCAAACATCAAGCCCCCACTTGTGGGGGCTTGAGATTGAAGAAGAAATCTCAAACTCACAGACTTTTGAAAAATTCTCAAGTTCAAGGCGCTGCCAAAAGCCAGTGACGGGAGCGTATGCAGATATACGTGACCGAACGGGTTTTGGCAAAGCAACGAAGAAATCGGGGTTTTTCAAAAGTCTGAAGCCCCCACTTGTGGGGGCTTTTATATCTGTGTTAATATTGTAATATAACGTCTTATTCATTATGGAGTGATAATATGTACAGAATAAGAGACTGGGAAAGAATATTGATTCCCTACGAACAGGCTGTCGAAGAATTGAAAGTCAAGCTCAAGTCTTTGAGGGACGAGTTCAGGGAAATGAACGAATATTCTCCGATCGAATTTGTTACAGGAAGAGTAAAAAAAATAAACAGCATATTGGAGAAGGCAAAGCGAAACAATATCGATGAAGACGACATAGAGGACCAAATGGAGGATATAGCCGGAATCCGAATAATGTGCCAGTTTGTCGACGACATCTACAGCGTGGTCGAATTGTTGAGAACAAGAGATGGCAAGGACCTCAAGATTGAGAAAGAGAAGGACTATGTACATAACCAGAAGGATAGCGGGTACAGAAGTTACCATGTCATAATAAGGTATCCGGTTCAGACGGCATTTGGAGAAAAAGAAATTCTTGCAGAAATACAGATACGCACTCTCGCAATGAACTTTTGGGCAACCATTGAACATTCACTTAAATATAAATACAAAAGGGAAATACCCGAAGACATAAGAAGACGCCTTATGAGGGCTTCCGAAGCTGCCTTTTTATTGGACAGGGAAATGTGTGAAATTCGAAACGAGGTAATAAATGCGCAAATACTGTTTGAAGAAAAGTCAAATACCATATCGAATATTGTAAGCAATATACAGTTGCTCAATTTGCTTGGGCAACAGGCAGAGGCGATGAAATTCCAAATAGAGTTTGATGATTTATGGGACAAGGGAAGCTTGGACGAGCTGGAAGACCTATTGAAAAAAATAAAAGTCAACATAGCCAGATACCAGGTTTTTGACTGACAGGGAAAGTGATTAAAATGGCTTTATACGCTATAGGAGATTTGCACCTCAGCTTTTACACGGACAAACCCATGGATGTTTTCGGACCCCAATGGGAAAAACATTATGAAAAAATCGAAAATAACTGGAGAAAGCATATTTCACCTGAAGATACAGTGCTGATACCTGGGGACATTTCATGGGCAATGCATCTTCCGGATGCAAGAAAAGATCTTGAATGGATAGCTGATTTGCCAGGCAGGAAAATATTCATCAGAGGAAATCACGACTATTGGTGGACTTCCCTCAAAAAGATGAAAAAGGCATATCCCGAACTCATATTCCTGCAGAACAGCCACGAGGCATACGGAGACTTTGCCGTTTGCGGAACCAGAGGCTGGGTATGCCCGAGTGATGCAAAATCGAACATGCACGACGATAAGATCTATAAACGGGAACTAATGAGGTTTGAGATGTCGCTCGAATCCGCAAAGGTAAAAGGCTGGAGAAGAATAATCGCAATGCTTCACTATCCTCCCACCAATGAAAGGCTTGAGCCTTCGGGTTTTACCGAATTGATAAAAGAATACGGAGTCGAAATTGTAGTTTATGGACACTTGCACAACATCAATGCTTATGGCGCGGGAATAAAGGGTGTAGTCGACGGCACAAGCTATGAATTGGTTTCAAGCGACTACATAGATTTCAAGCCAAAACTTATAATGCCATAAAAGGCCCTGTCTGAAAGCAAGAATAATTTGCTTAACGGACAGGTTTTTTTGGTATATATGGAATAGATGAAGGAAGGGAGTGATGATATGCTTGAAAATTTGGAGTTTTCGATTGGCGACAATTTGACTATTCAGGAACGTGTAAAGGAAAAACATACCGGAATGGAATACGGAACAGGTAGGCTTGGTGAATTGCTGGCTACGCCGGGAGTGATTGCTTTCATGATAAAGGCGTCGGTTGAACTGATTGACTCGAAATTGCCGGAAGGATACATATCAGTCGCGACAATGGTTCATGCAGAGCATTTCAAACCAACCATGCTTGGAGAGGTGGTCAGTGTAAAAGTCACCATATCTTCATTTGACGGAGCAAGAGTAAAGATGAACATGGAAGCGTTCGATGAAGTTGGGATGATCAGCAAAGGAAGCATGGACAGATATATAGTGAACGAAAAATCGCTGATTAAAACAGCCAAGGAAAGATCAAAATTTCTTGTTAGCATGGACTACTGATGGTATGATTAATTGAACAAACATTAAGTAAAATAAAATCAACCTTGCACAGGTTGATTTTGTTATGGGGTGAAAAAATGTTTTTTGATTGCGAAG
>Ga0102938_10001030_pt1 | contig 21135 bp, 20 predicted proteins | sample SalPonR2_B_D2_MG_FD_84516 | JGI IMG/M metagenome (GOLD analysis project Ga0102938, IMG submission 84516) | Salt pond soil microbial communities from South San Francisco under conditions of wetland restoration - Salt Pond MetaG R2_B_D2_MG | ecosystem: Environmental > Aquatic > Marine >... | reverse complement strand
TATTTTTGGCTTTCTATGTGTTTTTCCGCCTGCACGGAGGCTATTGCTCCGTCGGATACTGCTGTGACTACTTGTCTCAGTGATTTGCTTCTTATGTCTCCTGCTGCGAATACTCCGGGTATTGCGAATTTAATTATCATATATAATAAACTGTTTTGTCTTTTTTTGACAAGTTCCCAGGTATTTATCTTTTTATGTATATTACGTATGCTACCCGAATCGTATAAGTGTTTAAACAACTTATTATTAATTAGCTTCTCATAAAATAATAACAATTTCAGATTAGATTGATTTATTGACTTTTATATCATTTATTCTTTTAAAAAATAAATCCAAATCAGTATATATACGGTTAATTCTTAAATTCAATTTAAATATGGCGGCGGGCAATTCAAGGCCCGCCGCTTCAATCCTGATCTCAATCTCTCTATTTCTAAAACAATCTTATATTTTAACTCTGAATACCGTCTGTTCTTTTATGTCGGTCGTCAAGGCATCCAACGCAACACCAACTCTGTGATATCTCAATTTCCATTGTTCTTCCTTGCTTGTAGACGGATCGCCCAATGGATATGGGATTGAAATAGTCGGAACCATTCTGTTTGCTCCCACCGTTTTAGCTACAGGTATAAGATTTGCCATTTGCACTATTGTTATTCCAGCTCTTTCAATTTCTTTCACTATCGTTGCTCCGCAACGAGTACAAGTGCCTCAGGTAGATGTCAGGACAATAGCGTCTACCCCTTCATTTTTGAAGTATTCCACCATTTCATTTGCCATTCTTGCCGCTTCAGCCTGAGTTGTTCCTGTTCCGACAGTGGTATAGAAGTAATCATGCAATTTCCCTATTTTACCTTCATTTTCATATGCTCTCATAGCGTCAAGAGGCAAGCATACGTTCGGATCGGCATCCGCAGCTGCCGGATCATATCCTGCATGAATAGTTTTATACACGCCTGATTCCAGCCTATCCATACCTTTGATGTTATATCTTCCCCATCTTGTGGCAGAAGCCGATTGAATTCTATCGGGATTTTCTACCGGGACAATGCCTCCAGATGTTACAAGGGCTATTGTAGCTTTGCTTAATTCTTCAATTTTTTCCGCTATGGGCACACGATCCAATTCCGGAATTGGCAACTCAGAAATGAATTCCTCGCCTCTTATTTTCTTGAGCAGCATGTCGACTACTCTGTCAGATGCGGGCACTTCATCTTCCAACCATACCTGATGTCTTATTCCACGTATAAAATATCCTTCTTCTTCAGCTGTTCCAAGCTTTTCACCTGCTAAAACCTTGTCACCAAATTGAGCCATCTTATTTAAGTCTTTTCTCATAGATGCAGCGCTTTTACCGCTCTTGAAGATAACTATGTCCTTCTTGAACATATCCACACCGGGATTCTCTTCATGCATTGCTGTAACAACAGGAACGCCGAACTTTTCTTTTACAGCTTTGCAAATGTTGCCGCATGCGCTCCCATACCTGCCCGCTTGGAAAGCCGGACCTGCAAAGAATATGTCAAACTCTTTATCCTCTAAAAATTCCAAGATTCTTTCAACAGCTTTTTCAGTATTCGAACCCATGAAGTTGTCTCCACAAATAACTGTATGAGTAACTTCAGCATTTTGCAATATTTTGTCAAGCTCCATTGCCGGGCCAACCAATCCATTTTTTATTTCAGGAGCGTAATCTGCTTTGGCTTCTCCGCCGAGTCCCGCAAAAAACTGATTGATATATAAAATAGCTTTTTTCATTTATCGCACCCCCTAAAATTCTTTCATTGTTTTCGTAGACCATCCAGCAATCTGATCGCCTGCAAACATCGAGTTGTTTTCCATGATAATTGAACCATCTTCCCTTACCGAAGGTCCAAGTATTTCATCTCCTGCCCAACCGCCTGACAAACCATCTCTGGCTAGCGATTGCAATTCTCCGATAACTTTTTCCATCGGAGGCAACTCGATAAGCTCTGAAACATTGCCTGTCGATACAATAGCATCCGCTTTTTTGTCCAAAGTAACAAGTGGTTGAGAATTTCCATCTCTACCCGTGCACTCATTTGTGCAGCCTATTGTCTTGACTCCGGCATCTTCCAAGGCAACGAAACATGCGATGAAGTCGGCATCAGGATTGCCATATCCTTCTTCTGCTAAAACAGCACTGTCAGCTCCCAATGATTTAGCCATTTGTGCAACAAAAAGTGCAGCTCTTTCTTTCTGTTCGAGTGCTACATTCAGATTCGACATGATCACACCAAGGAAATTTATTGTTTTTCCATGTTCTTTGTACAATCTAGTTATAAGTGGGAAATTTTGAAAATCATAAGTCGACCATTTTGATGAACAAGGCATGAAGCTTCCTGAAATCATGGCTCCATCCAAAACTTCATTTGGATGCATAAACGTCGGCAACATTCTATTGGTGTCCCAACCGTAATTCAAATCATTGTAACCCAATTCTTCCATCTGCGATTGTGGTTGCAGAACAACTACTACAGATGGCAGTGCGTTAACTTCTGGAGATCTCTTTGTTATAGGCTCCATCTCATATGTTTCAATTTCTTCAGGTTTCAACTCTTTTGTGCAATTTCCTATATATTCCGATAAACGCATTGCCGCCCATCTAATAGCGTGATTTTTCTTTTGCTGTTCGTATCTTTCAAATTCCTCATCAGTATCAGCAACAAGACAAATATTAATCAATTGAGAGTTGTAAGTGTATTTTGCGCCTTCTCCGCTCATATCAATTAGTCCGTCTCCAAAACTACCCCAATGTTTACCAACAGCCAAAACACTTGTATTTTTCAAAGCATTCGTTCTACCATTGCCAACCTGCTGCAGATCACCTGTAACACCCGGGAAAACGCTTCCTCCCGATACTCTGCATCTTGGCTCAATTGCTTCCTTTACAGGAACAATACGTATTTTTTCCCCCGGTTTTGCAATGAAAATATCAACATCTGTGATATGTTCATCTTCTTTTACGTAATCGATAGCTTCTTGCTTGTTGATTGTTACAATACCATTTTCATACTTTGTTTCATTACCGAATACAACATCCTTAACATGAAAATTTCCAATTTCCAACTTCACAATTACACACTCCTTTCAATTATATGATTAGAATTTACGGGATTGCATAAATGCACATTAACCATATCCGGAATTGTTGGTTAGTTATACTTTTAACAATCCTGCATATCATGATTATATCATAATCATGATTATTGTACAACGACAATTATAAATAATTTCTATTTTCTGAATCATTGTATAGTTTTTTTTAATAGAAGCTCCCCATTAATACAAATATCAATTAATATGAGGGAAACTAAAACTTTACACTTAATGAAATTACATGATAAAATTATTTTGATCAAACTAAAGAAAGTGGTGAAATAATGATGTTAAAAAAAGAAATTCAAAGAAAACGAATTCAAAAATACTTCATAGATGCTGCAACCCGTGTCATCGAAGAGGAAGGAATCAATTCAATAACCCTGCGAAAAGTCAGTGACATAGCCGGATACAACAGTGCCACGCTCTACAATTATTTTGAAAGTGTAAACCATGTCAAAATGCTTGCCGCAATGAGGTTCATTCGTCCCTATGCCGATCAATTACCCGAATTTATTTTAGGATACAAGGATGCTTATGATAAAACATTGCTAATATGGAAATGCTTCCTGAACCATGCATTTCGGAGTCCGCAAATCTACCATGCCATTTTTTTTGCAAACCTAAATAATCCTATTCATGACTATGTGAAAGAGTATTATCAAATATATCCCGAAGATTTGATACAAACAGATACAAACATAAATACTATGCTGCTAAACAGCAATCTTCCTGATAGGAATACGGTTTTATTGGAAGAATGTGTGGAAGAAGGTTTCCTTGACCGTGCTGATTTCGAAGAACTCAATAATATGCTTGTTCTTATATTCAACGGAATGCTTTCGAAAATAATAAATGGAGAAATCAATGATCCGGTGGAATTACTAATCGAAAGAACTTATAAATATATAAAAATCTGCTTTAACGGTTACTTGAAAAAATAAGTATTCAATTGATCTATTTTGTACACAGATGCGAATTTGATTGTATGTTTATCAAATGTTCAAATAATTTTATGCAAAAGAAAAGACCATCCTTTTAAAGATGGTCTTTTTCAATGCTATTTCATGCGTTCCAATGAAACAATTCTTTTCAAACCGCTTTGCTCAACGATATACTTAAACTTTATTACTTCTCCTTTATTTAGCCCAAGTCCTTCGAGCATGTCAACAGCTTCACTTGACATCTCATATTTTTTGGCATCGATTTCATCAGGATTGCCGGTCAGCTTGATAAAAATTGTAGTTCCCTCGATGCTCTCAAGCCTTCCGGTGTCTGTATGTTGCTTCTCATATGTCGTTATGACATTTCGACCATAGTCGTCGACATAATATTCAAAAGTAATATAATCATATTCTTCGACAATCTTTGAACTCGAAAGCAATAACTCATATGCTATCCAGTAAGGCTCGCCCTTGATCATGCATATTCCCGGTCCAAAGATATCGTCAACTTCTCCTTCAAGTTCAATTGTCTGAGCAAGGCCGACTCCGGGCGGATCGGCAATTTCAATCGATGCGATTTGCCGCTTGCCGTCTTCGCCGACAACATACTGCAAGTCGACTCCCGAATAGCTCTCGATCTCACCTGCTTCCACAGCTACCTTTCCATCCTGATGAAACATGTACGTAGTATATTCTCCGTCCTGCATAATCTCAACAAAGCTAGGATCCATTCTTCCTATGTATATCGCCTTGATTGAAAGCTCTTCCCCGCCGCTTTCCACAGATCCTTCGTTCTTTTCTGACGATTCACCTCCTGAATCCTGTTCACCGGTTGGAGCTTCTCCCTCCTGCGGCATGCATCCCGCAAAAATAAGCGCCAGGACAATTGCCATTATTAATATTGCTTTTCTATTATTCATATCATCACCTCCATATGTTTTGACGAATCATATCTTAATAAAGTTTCAACAAATTTCTGTTTTTCGGTTTGAAATGTAATTGGATACGTAATGGCCGCCTTTTACACGTCGGAAGATTCTTTATATTTTCTTAAAAGCTCCAATGCCTTATCCTTGTGTTCTTCCGGCACTTCAACATGCCCCCAGCCAAGCGTCATTTTAAACAATCCGTCGTACACCAGACTGTCATTCCCGAGCACCGTATAGGGAATCCCCTCTTCTTCAAGAATATTGCAGAAAACATCCGCTTCAAATTCATTTCTCATTTCTATGCGAAACATTTTCATTGCCAATCCCCTCCATTCCATTCTCCCATTACCCTTATTCATTAATCATATTCCCTTTTCTCAACAACTCAAGCAGTGTCGGACTCAAATCAAACTCTTCTTTAATCCGCAGAACTTCATCAAGCGCTTCTTTTTTATATTTATCAGTCATGTTCGACTTAACCGCTCTTATCATTATATTCTTCGGGGTGTGCCCGTAATCAATGAACTCAAGAATCTGTGTCTTGTATCCGCAATGAACAAGAAGGTTACCCCTTATTGAATCTGTGACAAGCGCAGCCACCCGCTCTTTTATTATTCCATAACGAGTCACTATCGAAAGTGCATCGCTTTTAATCTGCGAGTTCAATTCGTGCTGGCAACACGGTGCCGAAAATATCATTTCCGCACCCCATTTTACAGCATTGAAGAGTGCGTAATCTGTTGCAGTATCGCAGGCATGAAGCGCTATCACAATATCAACCGGTCCACTGGATTTATATCCGTTTATGTCTCCGACTTCAAAATGCAAGTTTTCATATCCATATTTGCGGCTTATTGAATTGCATCTTTCGATGACTTCTTTTTTAAGGTCAAGCCCGACCATATCGACCTTTATACTTTTGATTTCCGTAAAATAGTAATACATTATGAATGTCAGATATGATTTGCCACATCCAAAATCAATTACTTTCAATTCTTTTATGTCCTTTCCCTTGATGGCGTCATCAATTATTTCAACAAACCTGTTAATCTGTTTGTACTTGTCATGCATTGAGCTTGCCACCTTGCCTGCTTTTGTAAATATCCCCATGTCAATCAAGGGCTCGATAATTTCACCCTCTGCAAGAATATATTCTTTTTTTCTGTTGTGTTCTGTCAAACGTTCCGGTTGGTTTTCGCTTCTTTTCTTTCCCCAAAAAACCTTTCCCCTTTTGGAAATTCTAATATTGTAATTGTATTCTCCGTCCCATGCGTTAAGCTCCCTGTACTGGCCCGAAAGCAATTCCATGCAGAATTCCTTGATTTCTTCCTCTGAAAAATTTTCATGGAAAACCTGCTTTTGGGTATACTTTTCGGCCTGGTAGTAATCTTTCTTGAGGTTTATTGCGATTTTGCGGTATTTTTGTGTTTTGCCCACAGGAGCGCTTATAACAATCCTGTATGGCGAATTTGATAATACTTCGCTTATATGTGCTGACAATTTATCCATTGTTCTCTCCATTTTTTCATTCTTTTATGGTGATATTGATTTGCATGCACTTAATACTAACTTAATTATGACATAATTCCAAAAATTATTTTATTGTTTTCACCTTCTTTTCGTACAAAAATAATTTTGACAGAGCATATCATAACGGATAATATGGAAAAGTAGCAAAATCATCGGCATTTTTAAGGAGTTAAATATGAGTGTAATGACTGCAAGCAATGTTTCCCACGATTTCGGAGCGAGAAAAATACTGGATGAGGCTTCTTTCCGCCTTCAATTGGGCGAACATGTCGGTCTTATCGGCGCCAACGGAGAGGGAAAATCAACCTTCCTGAATATAATAACAGGCAAAATGATGCCGGATGAAGGCAAAATCGAATGGTCCAAAAGAGCGACCGTCGGATATCTTGACCAGCATTCCGTACTCACAAAAGGCAAGACTATCAGAAATGTGCTTGAGGAGGCATTCCAAGGCATGTTCGATATGGAAGCCGAAATGATGCTGCTTTATGAAAAAATGGGCGATGCCCAAACAAAAGAACTCGATTCCATAATGGAAGAGGTGGGGGAAATCCAAAGCCTGTTGGAACACAGCGGATTCTATATGATCAATGCAAAAGTTGAAGAAGTCGCCAACGGACTCGGTCTTGGAGACGTGGGTTTGGAAAGGGATGTTTCTGATTTGAGCGGAGGCCAGCGAACAAAAGTGCTGATTGCAAAGCTGCTTCTTCAAAACCCTACTATACTTCTTCTTGACGAACCTACAAATTTTTTGGATTTTGAGCACATAGAATGGCTGAAAAAATACTTGAAGGAGTATGAAAACAGCTTCATTCTGATATCCCATGATACTAACTTCCTCAATGAAGTCGTAAATGTGGTCTATCATGTCGAAAATGGAATTCTAACACGATATTCTGGCGATCACGACCAATTCACTCGAATGTATTCCGCAAAAAAAGAACAACAACTGAAAGCTTACGAGCGGCAAAAACAGGAAATTGAAAAAATGGAGAATTTCATTGCAAGAAATAAAGCGCGGGTTGCGACAAGAGGTATGGCCAACAGCAGGCAAAAAAGACTCGACAAGCTCGAAATAATCGAAAAACCGAGAGAAAAAACAAAGCCTTCATTTTCCTTTAATGAAGCTCGTACACCAGGCAGATTCATCTTTGAAGCAAAGGGGCTTGTGCTGGGATATGATGAGCCTTTGACTAAACCGATGGACATGGTTTTGGAAAGAAACAAAAAAATTGCTGTTACCGGTGTAAACGGTCTCGGCAAATCGACACTTTTAAAAACAATGCTTGGAGTAATTAAGCCTTTCTCCGGCAAAATAGACACTGGAGAATATCTGCATCCCGGATATTTCGAACAAGAATCAAACAGAAACAATTCAAACACCGCTCTCGAAGAAATCTGGCAGGAGTATCCCTTCATGGAAAACAGGGAAGTCCGTTCCGCCCTTGCAAGCTGCGGATTGACCAATGAACACATAACAAGCCAAATGAAAGTCTTGAGCGGCGGAGAAAATGCAAAGGTCCGCTTATGCAAATTAATGCTTAAATCCGTAAATTGGCTTGTATTGGATGAACCTACAAACCATCTTGACGCAGATGCCAAGATGGAATTGAAAAATGCGCTGATTGAATTCAAGGGGACCATTCTTTTGGTTTCCCATGAACCTGATTTTTACAAAGACTGGATAAATGAAATTTGGAATGTAGAAAATTGGACAACTAAAATAGTATAGCGCTTTGATGTCAGCATTGTTTTTTCATCATTTTTGGTGATTTCTCAAATAATTTTTCAAATATTTTTCATCTTCAATTTCAAGACCCCTTTCGCCTGCAAGTGATTCCAAATGATGCGTGAATTCATGCTTCAATGTATGGACAAGCTTTTCCAAAAGAGCTTCCTTGCCGAGCCTGCCGTAGACTTTCATGAAGGAACCGTAATAAATTGATATGTACCTCCCCATATTCCCTCCTCTATGGTACTCCCCCAATATGAAAAGGTCCTTGTCAATCCCTGCCGGATTCATTTTTGTATCCGGCAAAAGCAAAATCCCTCCATTGAGTTCCTCGAAGATCTGCTCTGGAAATTCAGTTGCAATGTCTTTTAGCATAATTTCCATTTCTTGCAAAGAAACCATTCAGATTCCTCCTCGTAAATTTTCTTCAAACGGCATAGGTTTTGAATGCCTTTTCACTATATTTGAATAAGGCTGTCAATATATTTTTTTCCCGAGCCTAATATATTCATCATACAATTCACCGGCACCTTTGCTTTCAACCTTCTCAATCTCGACAATTTTTTCTTCCCCACGCAAGTGTCTGTAGATTTTTTTGTCTCTGAAACCTATTTTTTCTGCGTCTTCGGCGCTTAGCGCATGGTAAACCGTTTTTATATTTGCCCAAATTATTGCGGAAAGACACATTGGACACGGTTCTCCGGTAGCATAAATGACACATCCCGACAGATCGTATGTTCCAAGTTTTTCACTCGCCCTTCGTATGGCAAGAATTTCAGCATGAGCGGTTGAATCATTTGAGCTTAGAACCTCGTTGCATTCGGAGCTTATGACTTCTCCATTTTTTACAACAACTGCACCGAAAGGTCCTCCTTTGCCATCAAGCATTCCACTGCGTGCTTCCTTTAAAGCCAATTCGATATATTTATTCATCTTATCAAGCCATCCTTCCTTCTCGATCATGACAAATTGATTTTTCCAATTTCGCTATTGGAAAAATCGGATTGATGATTATTGCGATGCATAAATCGAATTATTTCTCCTTAAAATACAAAGCATCCAAATCAACCCAGTAATATATTTCGTCATACTTCGGATCCAAATTTATTTCCACGCGTCTGAAGACAAGCATCACATTTATTTCCGGTGTTTCAAACCTCATGCTCATATCATCAAAAGGTGTCTCTTCCGGTTCCCGGGCGCCAGGAGGATACTTTTCCGTTATGCGGTCGATATATTCGTTCAAATCCTCTTCCATGATTGTCTCATCATCAAGTGTTATCTCCAATGAAGGAACCTCGTTTGATCTTCCCGTTCTCCAATAAAATCTGTATATGCCTCTTTCACCTCTGAATTCTTGAGCATCCTTGTCTCCGTCATAATAGGCTGTTTCGCCAATCGCCCATTCGTAATCTTCTATTTCTATCGGTTTTGAATTCAGGTAAAGAGACGTCCCCAAATTCTTGCCATCGCCGCCATAATAATAGTCGTCATTCTCCGGCCAAACCTGCTCAAACCCGAATTTTTCCTCAAACGCGTTCTTTTCGCCAATATTGTCATCAAACCAAACTGGGTGCTTTGCATCATCGGAACGTGCAATGAATAAAACAGCATCTGTAATTGATTCCCTTACAGACCGTTCCGGCTCTTTTTCGGCATGGACAATCTGTCCTTCGACCAGCATCCCTTCTCTTTCAAGCAGCCCCTCCAAACGGCTAACTTGCATATTTACGGGCAAGACATTATATCCCGTAACCGGCAAAACAGAAAATACAATCAAAACGCATACTACCGCAACGATTGATCTATGGGCTTTTTTCTTCATAAAGAGCAATGCAATCGAAGCTGAAACGGCAACTATCCATGTGAGTATAAAATAGTATTCCGTTGTTTTAAGACCTGAACTTCCAAGCCGAACCTTGATTGCCCACGCTTCAAAAGCAAGTATCACAAGTGCCGCGACGGGATAGAATTTTCTATAGAACTTGGCCAAGCCGGACTTTCCTTGTGTAATCATTATATGGAGCCATATTCCTCCTAATGCATACGATGTCGCAATGGCAGAAAGTTCCTCAAAAGGCGGCCAATCCCCGGTGACGATTGTTCGTACCGACCAGGCAAGAAGAACTGCTGTCAATGCTGTTACTATCGGAACCATTATAAATTCTAACAGGATTTCAACAAATCGCGGTTGTTTCTGGGCAACCTCTCTATGTTCGTCTTTTTCCCCTTTTCGAAAATCTGGAAAATACCCAACAAAAATTGTAAATGCCAAAAAACCGGCAATTGTGGCTATGTACATGTATACTTTGCTGCTCATGTCGTTGTATAGCAGTGCCTGAATGGCTCCCGCCACGCCCGATGCCCCGCTCAATATTACAATTCCATAAATCGATGCTATGAAAAAGGCCTTGTGGGTCATGAAAAAGGAACGCGCAAAATCGGATTCTTGATTTGTGTTTCCTGCAAGAACAATGAAAACCAAAATGCTCACAACCATGGCCGCTGAAACTCGTGCAGCTGCAATGCCGGAAACCGTTACAGCTCGAGTTGTATATGTCGCAGTATCTTTTGCCCCAAACAAATATAGCGCTGAAATAGCAACCGCAACAACCAAAACCCCAAGCAGATTTGCAATTTTAAAATCCTTGTCAGTATTCCTGAGGCTCTTTGCAGCAGTAATAGAAGCCAAGCTGAATATTGCTCCAAGCGCAAACGCCCAATGAAGGCAATTAAAAAGGAAGTTGTATGCCTCCTGTTCAGGCCAATCCAATTGAATTCTTACCATTGTAACTATTGCAAATGCAAGAGCACTTGCAATAGAAGCCGGAAATGTCTGAAAAGCCTCTATCGATCTCTTGAAAATTCTTTTTATTGATTCTATGAAAATATTCATTGCCTATGCCCCCTGTCCCATTAAAATGAATTCAGTGCAACTTTCAATTTCAAAATGATGCTTCACAGTAACGCTTCCCGCATTAAACGCCGGTTTTCATTCGACACTTAAAAAAGCTCAATCCTTTACTTCATATACATATTAAAATACCCCATCAGACTTTATGCAATCAAAATACACAGCTAAACCACGATTAAACGATTCACAGAGCCCTCTGCCATTCTGTTTCTTCATCCGCCTTTTCCCAACTATTTTATCATACCACAATCAAAACATTCCAATATTGCCTTTATTGACAATCATCGCTTCAATGATAAGATTAAGTTACAAATTAATCTAAGGGAGTGGTTATATTGAAAAAAGCAGCGACCTTTGTAATTGTGGCAATTTTATGCATACTTAGTGTTTCGGCAGTCTACGCGACAGAAACAATCGTTGAGTGTCCTGAAATAAAAATCGTCATAGACAGTCAAATGAGCAGCTATACCGACACTCCTCTCATCGTAAACGACCGCACAATGCTGCCGTTGAGAGAGGTTCTGGTCAATCTTGGAGTTGAAAACGACGACGAGCATATAATCTGGAACAATGAAGAAAGAAACGTCACAGTAGTTACCGATTCAAAGACAATATTGCTTGAAATTGACAGCAACATTGCATTCGTAAACGGCGAAGAGGTAGTTCTTGACGTTGCGCCAATGATATACAACAAAATCAGTCGAACATACATACCTGCAAGATTTGTCGCAGAAACCCTCAACAAGAAGGTTGTATGGCATGATGAAACAAGGGCTGTTCTTATTACAGAGGAAGAAAATTTCAACGAGATATCGAATATCCTGTCCAAGTGCAACAAAACAATGCAGGAAATCAAAAAATTCAAGATGGCTCTTGATTACGACATTGCCGCAACGCATCTTGATGAGACAAAAAGCTTCAACATAGGAGTAATATCCCATGTGGACGAAAAGGAAGACATATACATGAAAATGCTTATGGATATGGATATGGAAGAAGTCAATCCCGACCAAGCTCTCATGGTGCCTTTTCCTTTCGTAATGGAATTTTATCAGGTTGGAGACACCTCATACTTCATGAGCAATATTTTTGGAGGCCAATGGTTCAAAGGTCCTTCGGACGAATCCAGTACGCCAATGTCCACGGATGTGTATGAAATGGAAGGTCTTGAGGACCCGACTCTTATTTCTGGATTGCTTCTCGAGGAAACTGACGAATCATACCTTTTGTCGGGCGATGCGTATTTGGAGGGTTACCTTGGTACAGCAATGTCTCCCGCAGCAGGAGATGTCGAGGACATAGCTTACGACTCCTATGAATTGGAATTCACAATCGACAACACTACCTTTGCTCTTGAGAAAATGCTTTTTAACATTTCTGTCACAACGACCGATGCAGAAGGAATTGAAACAAAGCTCGATGCGTATATACTTATGGAATTCACCGAATTCAACGGAGACTTCGAAATTGTAGTTCCCGATGATGTTGTTGAAAACGCGATTGATCAATTTACCGAATTTCAACCCATGGATGAAACGCCTTCTGAATAACAGCCATATCAGCCTTGAATAAATTCAAATCACTGCAATAATCAATCCATTTCAAAGGAGCAAGTATATGAACAGAGAAAAGATTTTGAAAAACATGAAAGGCTTTTGCAATGCATGTCCATCATGCGACGGGAGGTTCTGCGCCGGAAAGGTTCCCGGAATGGGCGGAGTTGGAAGCGGATCCTCCTTCATGACAAATGTCAGCGACCTTAAAAAATACAAACTGAATATGAAGGTTATGTCTTGCGAAAGAGAACCCGACCCTTCGATTGAACTGTTTGGCTTCAAGCTCTCATTTCCACTGTTTGCGGCGCCAATTGGCGGAGTTCCTTTCAATATGAGCAAAACGGTTACTGAAATCGAATACGCCAGCGCAATAATCGATGGTTGCAAATCAAGAGGAATAATCGGATGTACCGGCGACGGGCCTCAGGATTATGTAAGCAAAGAGGGCTACACTTCAATAAAAATGGCAGGAGGCAAAGGAATACCCTTCATAAAGCCGTGGGAAGAAAATCTTCTTATGGAAAGACTCCAGGGAGCAAATGAAATCGGTTGCGAATATATTGGAATGGATGTTGATTCCATAGGCCTAATCAATATAAAGGTCAACGGAGGAAGCATGCCCATACGCAATTCGAATCAATACAAAGAGCTTTTTGAAAAACTTCCTTTCAAGATTATTGTAAAAGGGATTATGGACCCCGAAGAAGCCGAAAAATGCGTAGATATGGGCGTCGCCGGAATAATAGTATCAAACCACGGAGGCAGAATACTCGACCACTCCAGAAGCACCGTTTCAGCCCTGCCTGATATTGTAAGAGCGGTAGACGGAAGGGTTCCCGTTCTTGTGGACGGAGGAATCCGTTCCGGTTTCGACATGGTCAAAATGATGGCTCTTGGTGCAGATGCCGTACTTATTGGAAGGCCGTTTGCAATTGCTGCAATGAGCGATTTGGAAAACGGCACAAGAGAATATATAGATAAAATAAAATACCAATTCATTCAGGCAATGTTGATGACAGGCTGTTCCAGTATCAAGGAACTAAAAGAAAATGGCCACAACATAATTTTCGAATCAAATTAGATGAATTTTTGACAAAACAGGTAAAGCCGCCGTTGTCATTTCATATGGCGATTTCACCTGTTTTGTTTGCATGTCTGTTTGGTTGCTTTTCATCACCGTTTTCTGCGCTTGTCGTTCTGCCTTATATATGCTCTCGCTTTTTTCATTCCGCCGAATTCGCCAAACATTTCATTAAATTTCAATTCTTCAATCTGTTTTGAATTGAGTCCTTCGTATTTTGCTTCCTTCTTGAGTTTTTTATAATTTTCGAAACGCCTTTCATCAAGTTCCCCTTTTTCTATTGCCTTTCTGACTTCGCAGCCTGGTTCATTCATATGTGTGCAGTCACTAAATCGGCATCCCTTTGCCAAATCATCTATATCGGAAAAAGATTTCTTTAGATTCGCAGATTCAAGTCCCAGTTCCCTCATGCCCGGAGTATCTATTACGATTCCTCCTTGAGGTAAAATTATGAGTTCTCTTCTTGTCGTAGTATGCCTGCCCCTATCATCATTTCTAAGTCCTGATGTCTGCATCAATTCCCTTCCAGCAAGACAGTTTATCAGTGTGGACTTGCCGACACCGGATGAGCCTATGAAAGAAGCCGTAAGTCCTTTCTTCAGATGTTTAAAAACCTGCTTGCATGAATTCCTGTCGTGGCTGCTTGTCACGATTACGTCTGTCCCGACTGCAATCGCCGATATCTCCCCAACAACCTTCGAAAGATTTTCGCACAGGTCCGATTTTGTTAATATTATGACAACCTTTGCTCCGCTATTCCATGCCACGGAAAGGTACCTTTCAAGGCGACTCAAATTATAATCGTTGTTCAGTGACATGCATATGAAAACAATATCGATATTCGCCGCAACAACCTGAGATTGATTTCCCGTCCCCGCAGCCCTTCGCTCGAAAGCGCTTGTTCTGGTCAACATTCCATGGATAATAAGGTTGCCGCCATCACCGCTGTTTCTGTCAAGCATGACATAATCGCCAACTACCGGATAATCGGCAATCCGTTGAATTTCATGACGCAATTTACCCGATATTTCAGCCAGACATTCTCCTTTTTCAGTTGCCACTTTATAAATATCTTTTGATTGAGATACAATTCTTCCCAGAAAATGTTCCGGGAAAAATGTTGCTTCCATAAAATGCTTTTTTTGTGCTCCGTATTTTGCCATATTTTCCAATCTGCAAAACCTCCTGCTTTTTAACAAATCAAAAATACTTCTTGATTGAATTTGCGTTTTTCATTATTATTTCCGAAGACTCAAACAACTTTTCCCTTTCTTCGGTCAAAAGGTCCATTTCTTTTGTTTCGATAACTCCACCCGGCCCCAATTTTGAAGGTAGGCTCATAAAAGCTCCATCAAGTCCGTAATCTCCATTTTGCCTGACGGAAACAGGCAAACATGAACCCTTTGCTTGAAGTATCGACTCAACAATCAAAGCTGTCGAAAACGCGATTGCATATCTGCTGTGTTCGTTTCCAAGACGAATATCCCATCCTGCACGCCTTGTCTTTTGCATTATCCCTTTTTCCGTGCTTCCGTCCCAAAATATCCCCTTGTTTTCAACATAATTTTTCAATTCGATTCCCGAAACACGGACATTGCTCCAAACAGGAACCATGGACTCGCCGTGTTCACCAATTACAAGTGCCTCGACTTCTGTAGGTGAAACTCCAATCGCCTTGCCTATGAAACTCTTGAATCTTAAAGTGTCTAAAAGAGTTCCGCTTCCTATGACACGTTCGACAGGCAGACCGGAAAAGGCGCATGCCGTCATTGCCATAAGGTCCACGGGATTTGTAACCGCAACCATAACAGCTCCCGGACTCAATTTTGCGAGATAGGGGACCAATTCTTTATATATGTCCACATTCTGATCCAAAACATCCATGCGGCTTCCATCTTTTACAGGAAGAACTCCCACGGTCAAAACCAGCACCTGCGAGTCTACCGACTCTTCAAGCCCTCCCCCGGTTATTGAAACTCCATCAATATGGGGAATGCAATGCGACATGTCGAAGGCTTTGACCCTTGCCTTTTCGGCATTTCTGTTTGCCAAAACTATGCTGCCTGCAGATTTGCGAATAAGCATTCCGTAGGCTGCTGCAGACCCAATTTCTCCCGCCCCAACAATTGTCACCTTTCTTTTTCTAAAATCCATCATTGTTCCCCCAGTTCTTGAGCTTACTCCATTGTTCATATTTTCTTTCATACGGAATGGCATTTGCAGGGCTTGTCGAGTAAAAAGCAAAGCTTTCAACCTCCGGCAATGATGATTCAAAATATTTCTTGTATATGTCCCTCGCTTTTCCACCGTTCAATACAACAGTCTTTATAGTTGGATGCCCTTTTATAAAACCGGTGATATCGTTGTGCCTTGCATTTTTTATATTCCTGTCGAGACTGCCTTTGCGTTCACATGATCCAATAACATCCCAGACTGCAATCTTTTTTTCAATAATCCTGCGCTTTCGCAGCTCGTAATCGTCATCCCTTCTGAAGCCGAACAAATCGCCCATGATCCGCCAGAATTGATTCCTTCCGTGTCCGTAATACTCCCTGTTTTCAAGAGATTTTACACTCGGCATGGTTCCCAGTATCAAAATCTCCGGATTTTTTCCCAAAATCGGCTCAAAAGCCTCTATTCTATCCACTTTTCACCACCGCCAACAGTATTCTTCGATTTTATTATCAATTGCAGTTCTTGCTGTTTTAATTAACTTATGTCTCAATTAATTGAGAATAATCGTTTGTTGATTTATCCGCAGCTATTCCAATGTAAAATAATACGACTCCAGCAAGTAATCTATTTTATATTTTACGGCCAGCCTGTAAAGTTCTTTCTTCAAAAGTCGAAGAGTAGTTTTGCCTTCTTTATAATTTTCGATTTTTTTCAAAGTTTTCACTTTTTCTTTCGCAGACGTGTCTTTCTTTAAATAGCCAAAAGCATGCATTGCGGCATTTGCAGCGTTACCGGCATTTTCAGGAAGTCTCAATGCATTTTCCACCATACTGTAAAAGCGAACAGCCGGATATCCCTTTTTGTCTTTTAGAAGTTCTCTAATATCATTATAAACTGTCGATGATTTTTCAAGAATGCTATATTTATATTTGCTCCATTCTATTTCAAGCGACTTTATTTTACCGCTCCCGTTGACACAATTTATGCATTTTACGGCAGACAAATTCTTGTCCTTGACCTCAAGCATTATGTCTATGTCCTTTTTTACAAGATTAGAATAAAAATCCAAAAATAATTTTACATCAATGCTTTCTGAATGAGCTCCCGCTCTTTTACCAATCGCTTGCTGTGAATAATGGATTTTCTGGTTCCCGTCTTTTTTCGTCCAGGTTGCTCTACATTCGTTTACCCAATATTCTTCAGTTTTTTCAGTATAGGCCGGATTAATCGAATTATGAAGATTGTCGAAGACAACAGGAATTTCAAGCCCCTTGCCTATCTCGAGAACCTCGCTTATATTATATGACCTGTCGTCGTTCTCAATCACAAGCCTTCGCTTGACGGAATCCGGCAATTTCATGCAATTTTCAACGAACCTTTCTATAGCACCCTTTTTGTCATTGTAGACTCCTCCAACATGCAAAACAATCTTGCTCTCAGGTCCGGTTCCAAGACTGTCCAACACACGACAATGGTAAGTCAAATCTTCCACAGCCCTTTCCACAACCCCTTCATCCTTTGAATTGAGAACTGTATACTGGCCCGGATGCATCGATACCCGTATTTTGTTTTCATAAATTTTATTTCCTATAAGCGAAAACCTTTCATCGTAAATTTCCCACCACTGCAGACCGTTCACGGGACTTGAGCCAAAAGGTATAAGGTCAGAGCTTATCCTGAAAAATTTGATTCCGCTTTCAATATTGTAATCTATAAGGTTTTCGAGTGAATTGAGATTATTTTCAATCAATTCCTTAAGCCTGCTTTCACTGGCATTCTTCTTCATGCAAGTTTTCATTGAGCTGTCTCTCACTCCAAGCGCCAAGCATGCATATCCAATTCTCATCTGCAAAACTCCTTTCGCATGGCTATATTGTATCAAAAAAAACAATAATATCACACTGTGTCTAATAGTGTAAAACGATTTGTCCCCTGCAGAAAATGCTTTCTCACCCGCCGCATCGCAGGTTGATTACTACGATTTCCGGGGGATTGTTTATTCTTATCGGAAATATGCTGTTTCCGAGCCCCCTGCTAACAAACATTGTTGAATTGCCTTCAACATAGCTGCCTGAATCATAATCGGGAAACAGTCCCTGATCAGGTGCAAAAAGACCACCTATGAAAGGTATTCTGAATTGACCGCCATGGGCATGCCCTGCAAAAATCAAATCCATTTCATTTTTGGTATATATATTGAATAGCTCGGGATGATGAGCCAACAATATTCCAAACTCTTTATTTAAAGACAAAAGCTTCAAGCTTTCATCCAGCTTATCGGCTTTTAATCCGTCTGATAAATTTGATGCAAACAAATCCGGATTTGGCAAGCCGATTATTTGTATTGATTCCTTTCCCTTTGTAATCTCTGCTTTTGAATCATCCATAACAAAAACCCCTGCATCAATGAGTTGACGGGTTATTTCATCATACTTTCCAGACCACGCCTCGTGGTTACCTGAAACATAATATACGGGAGCAATTTTAACCGCGCCCTCGACAAAGCACATGGCCGTTTCCAAATCGAACCTTCGTCTGTCAATTAAATCGCCGGTGACAATTATTATGTCAGGCGACAAGCATTCAACTTTTGACAATAGCCTCGATTGGTTTTTTCCAAACATTTTATTGTGCAAATCCGAAATTTGAACAACCTTGAAACCGTCAAATTCTGCAGGCACTTTTGCGCTATAATAGTCAGCGCTTGAAACAGAAATGCTATTGTTCTGCCACATGCAAAACGCTATTATAAGAGCTATTGCAACGAATACAATTTTTAATCGTTTGGATTTGTTGTATTGTTTTTTCATATAATCAACACCTCATGCTGCAAGAATAATAATTGTGTATTTCTATTGACTTAATTATCTTCGTTTTGAGAAACAAGATTGCTGTAAGCATCGTACCAGTCCTGTCCCGTATTGAATAGTCCATTGAATTCCTTTCCGTTGGCCTTCATTATATCGCGGCATGCAGATGCCATGATATGGCCTTTCAAGCCTGTCTGCCCGCCCTTTTCAAACTCAGAAAAGCAATAATCCAAGGCATGCTTTCCAATGAAGACAATCTCCCTGTAATCTATGGCATGTTCATCGATGTATGCCTTAGGGTTTGAACTTTCATTCGGCGAAGACATAATTGCATCGAGCAGTTCTTCGATTCTGTTCCCAACATGGGCTTTGTCAAGCTCTCCATGCCTGATGGCATCATCGTAGCAATTCATTATTTGACCATATACATACTTTTGCGTATCAATAGCATCATCATAAAGATATGATGGGAATTTTTCTTTGATTGACGGACCATAACCCGAACCATCCATCGGCATCCAATATTCATTAAGAACATATTCGCCTTCTTCATTTACATCAAAGGTTATGGCAACAGGCATATGGCTGCCTGCTGTATTTACAAACCATCCATCGGAATAATCATATTCCATAGTCATTGCCATGGCATATACAGTGATGGAGACAAATGTGTTGTCGTCAGCTTGCCCGCTTGCTTCCGTTCCAAGAATAACATGAGACTCCGTAGCGAAATCAGAATGGTTCATCTCGTCAATATTCAGTATTGCCTTGGATACTGCATCATCCAATACATCTGAGTACTTGACAGCATCGGCCTCGTTTGATTCGGTTTGTGGCGTTTTGGGATCTGTCATAAGCATTGCCGCAGCTGCAAGGCAAATCATAACAGCCACAGCAATCATCCAAAAGGACGGCTTCCTGTAGTTTAGCACATTCTTGACCCTGCCCCTTGTCTCGCCCTCTCCGAATGCAAGCGGCGCCGCCCCAAGGATCCTTTTGCCTGTGGCAAGCGACAGCAATGAATACGAATAATCCCTTTTGACTCCGTCTCCAAGGCTTTTGATTACCCGCTCGTCGCATGACATCTCCATATCCTTTCCACTAAGGAAAAAAGCTGCCCAAACAAGCGGATTGAACCAGTGCATGCATAAAACAAGAAAGCTTAATATCTTTACAATATGGTCGAATCTTTTTATATGGGTTTTTTCATGAATCAGTATGTATTCCCTTTCTTCACTCCTTATAGCAGCAGGCAAATAAATTCTTGGACGGAAGACCCCAAGAACAAGCGGTGTATCTATACTTTCCGAAATGTATATGTTCCCGCTTTCATTCGCTGCATTTTTCAATCGCTTTCTAAGTCCTATAAGCGAAATAAGACTATAAATTATGATTGCGGCTATACCGACAATCCAAATTGTTTCACCAATAAAAATCCACGCTTGCATAGGGTTTACGCTCGCATATGGAGTCCCTGAAGGCAGATATGCATTCACCGCATTATCTATGGCTCCAATTCCTATGTTAATTTTAGGATTCGTTGAATAAAGCATATCAGCTGAAACCGATTTTACATTCACGGGAATTATGCTAATAATGCTTTCTAAAGTGAAGGGACAGATAAGACGAATTAAAGCAACGCTCCATAACGCATACGAAAATGACTTTGGAGCTTTTTTAATAAACTGTCTTGCGACTATCAAAAACAGAATGACATAACTCCCTGTAATACTCATGTTGATTACCCCAAGAAACAAAGCTTCCATCACTTTCGGTCCTCCTTGTGCTTGTCGATCAATCGCTGTATTTCATTAATTTCATCATTGCTTAATTTATTGCGACGCGAAAATGCGGCGATAAACTGCGGAAGAGATCCGCCGAAGGATCTTTTGATGAACTGCTCTCCCTGAGCAGTTAAAAATTCATCCTTACTGATTATTGAATAAACCGTTCCATTTTTATTTTCAAAGATTTTTCTATCACAAAGTCGTTTAAGCATTGTGTATGTGGTTGTACGCTTCCAGTCAAATTCTTCAACGCATAGCTCCGTAAGCTCACGCGAAGTTACTGGTTCATTTTGCCAAATCATTTCGGCAAATCTGCGTTCCTTAATACCTAATTTGTATTTTTCCAATATACCGGCCTCCTGTCGTATGATATTAGACTATAATCAGTCTAATACAATTAGACAATTATGTCAATGCAGTTTTACTTTATTAATAGGCTCTATGTCAAATAGTGTTGGTGGAAAATCAAAACAATAAAATTAACAAGCAACTGAAATCAGAAAAGCGGTTTGGATTACAATCTAAGCCGCTTTTAATTTGGAAACATTGAAACTGAT
>Ga0102938_10001029_pt1 | contig 21144 bp, 12 predicted proteins | sample SalPonR2_B_D2_MG_FD_84516 | JGI IMG/M metagenome (GOLD analysis project Ga0102938, IMG submission 84516) | Salt pond soil microbial communities from South San Francisco under conditions of wetland restoration - Salt Pond MetaG R2_B_D2_MG | ecosystem: Environmental > Aquatic > Marine >... | reverse complement strand
GAAAACCCGGCCGCGAGTGCCGCTGGCTTGGGAGTGGTCGGACTGGCTGCGATCATTGAATACGAAGTGAGCAGACCGTGCACCGCCCCAAAGATCCCGATCAACAACGGCACATGCACCACCAGCACCAACGTGGCTGCCGCCATCGGCCCCTTGCCTCGCATGACAATCAACAGCACCATCAAAAAACTGACCAGCCCAGCCAACGGCAAGAGGGCTGCGTAGTAGATCCCCAGTGCTTCGAACGCCCAGGCAAGCATCGATTGCTGCGGTACCGGTTCTAATTCTTGAACCATGATCGTTTCCAATTCAATGTATCGAATCGCTTGACATCCATCCCCCCAGCCTAACGCCCTCGTGGCTCCAAGGCACACAGTGGCAACCCTTTTCTGATCGTCGTCACCAGGCTTTGATTCTTGCTGTGACCGATGCCCACAGGCGGCCAAAACACGTAAACTCGTTGGTGCAATGCGGTTGCCCGATTGCACGGGATTGCAGGGGGAGGGCGAAGGAACGTACGGTAACGACTTCGGTACGCGAAACTGTAAGCGAAACTCTGGCCCACAATCGTGTTCGACAGGCGCACTTCAGCGCGGTTTTGATGCTTAAATCTTGCCGATGACGCGTGCTATCTGGCAGCGTGTGGGCTCCGGTGCCTGGGAGGCGTGGATGAATATGACCCTGCTTGCAAGTACAAATTTGTGGTGGACGTTGTTGGCGGTGATCGTGGCGGTACTGGCCGGCTTGTTTGTGCTGGCCCTGGTCAAGCCGCGTCTGTTCGTCCGAGCCGTCGTGCGGCCGATGCTGGAATTGCTGTATCGCAAACGCGTCGTCGGTGTGGAAAACATTCCGACCACGGGACCGGCCGTTTTGGTCTGCAATCACATGTCGTGGTTGGATGGCATTCTGTTACTGTGGTTGCTGCCGCGCAATGCGAGGTTCATCGTCGACGGTGGCAATTTCGGTGGACGCTTTGCCCAGTGGCTGGCCGGCGCGTTCGACACGATCCTGATGACCCCCAATCCAAAGTCGATCGCCCGCGCGCTCAAGGCGGGTCGCGAAGGGCTGAAAGAAGGTCACCTGATTGCCATCTTTCCTGAAGGCACGATCACGCGCAGCGGTCAACTGCAAGCGTTTCGTCCGGGCGTCACCAAAGTCCTCAAAGGCAGCACAGCGCCGATCATCCCGATGTGGCTGGAAGGGATGTGGGGCAGCATGTTCAGTTTTTCAGGCGGCAAGTTTTTCCGCAAACTTCCTGAACTGCCGCGCCGACCGCTGACGCTACATATCGGCAAGCCTTTGCCCGCCAATGCTTCGCTCGACCGGATGCGTACGGCGGTGCAAGAGCTGGGCGCCCGCGCGATGACGGAACAGCGACAGCGCATGCCGTTGCTACCTCGCCGCGTGATCCGAACCTGGAAACGCCGTGGGGCTCGCTTGAAGAACGCGGACTCCAGCGGCGCGGAAGTCGGTGGCCGCCAAATGCTGATGCGGACAATTATTTTGCGGCGTTTGCTCAAACGCGAAGTCCTCGCGGATCGCCAGAATGAGCCGACCGTCGGCATCCTCTTGCCCCCTAGCGTCGCAGGCATTGCCACCAACGTGGCTCTCAATTTTGATCGCCGCACGACGGCGAATTTGAACTACACCGTCAGCAGCGAAGTGCTCAATCAATGCATCCAAACGGCGCACCTCAAGCACGTCCTGACAAGCGCCAAGTTCATGGAAAAGATGAGCTTTGACCTCGACACCAACGTCGTCCTGCTGGAGGAATTGAAAGACAAAGTCACACTGCTCGATAAATTGGCCGGTGTTTGTGCTGCTTACCTGTTGCCTGCCGGCGTACTCGATCGCCTGCTTGGATTGCACCAGCTGTCAAGCGACGATTTGCTGACGGTGATTTTCACCAGCGGCTCCACGGGAACTCCCAAAGGAGTCATGCTGTCGCACGCCAACATCAGCCACAACGTCGACGCGATTGAAAAAGCGATTCGGCTGACTACCGAAGATGTCGTGCTGGGAGTGTTGCCGTTTTTCCACTCATTCGGCTATGCCGTGACGCTGTGGGCGGTGCAGACGCTGGGGCCGATGGGCGTTTACCACTTCAATCCTTTGGACGCCCGCCAAGTCGGCAAGTTGGCCGAGAAGTACGGCGCCACAGTGCTGCTGGGGACGCCCACCTTTTTGCGAGGCTACCTGCGCCGTGTCGAGGCCAAACAGTTTGCCGCCCTCGATGCGGTGATTGTGGGAGCGGAAAAAATGCCCGCCGAACTATTCGACGCCTTCGAGCAAAAATTTGGCGTGCGGCCGGTGGAAGGCTACGGCGCGACCGAACTCAGCCCGCTGGTGTCGGTCAACATTCCGCCCACGCGTTCGGCGGCGAAGTACCAGCCCGATCGCCAGGAAGGTTCCGTGGGCCGGCCGCTACCGGGCGTCTGTGCCAAAGTCGTCTCGCCCGATGACAATCATGAATTACCGGCTGGTGAAGATGGCATGCTGTTGGTCACCGGCCCCAACGTGATGCAAGGCTACATGGGCCGCGAGGATTTGACCGCCAAAGCGGTGCAAGACGGTTGGTATGTGACGGGCGACATCGCCCACGTCGACAAAGAAGGCTTTCTTTACATCACCGGAAGACTCAGCCGATTTTCAAAAATCGGAGGCGAAATGGTGCCTCACATTCGAATCGAAGAAGAGCTCGCCAGGATGCTGGCCCTGCCCGGTGAAGAGCAAGAGGAAACGCTCCAGGTCTGTGTCACGGCAGTCCCAGACGAGAAAAAAGGAGAACGCTTGATCGTCTTGCATTTGCCCACCGAAAAAACGATCGAACAGCTCCGCAAGGGGCTCAGCGAAGCGGGCTTTCCCAACCTGTTCATTCCCGCTCAAGATGCCTTCCATCAAGTCGATCAGATCCCCATGCTAGGCACCGGTAAACTGGACCTCAAAGGAGCCCGCGACAAGGCGTTTGAAAAAAATCAAGTTGCAAGCGGCTAGCGAACTCGACCGCTGTTCAGACAACGACCCCCACCGGCTCGGGCGGTGCTGGTTTGTTTTTTAGCCAGAGCGTGATGACCAGCAAGATAAAGATCGCTGCCAGGATCACCCACGGCGGGGATTGGGTGCCCGGCCAGTAGGCAAATCGATCGAGCCACCGCCAAGCGGCCAGCTGAAGACTGAACGCGACCGGCATGGCGATCGACAGGCGCGCCAGTCCATCGCGGGTGGGCAAATACCGCCGCAGGTAAATCGCCAGCAGGCAAGCCAATAGACAAACGCCAATCAACGCCTGCCAGCCGACGACGATTCCCGGAATCGCCAAGATGGCCATCAGGTCCAACAGCCGTGCGGTGCCTTTGCCCAGCGGATCGAGTTTGATATCCGCCCCCGGAAAAAGCGATTGGCCGATCGCGCGCCCCAACACGAGCGCCGCTACCACGCCCGTCAAGATGCGCAGCACGGCAGAGAGGAAGTCGCTGGCGACCCAGCCCGGTTCCACCGTCACTTGCCACGAGACCACCTGCAGCGGTGGCCACACCAACATCGGAATCACGACCATTGAGAAACAAACCCACAACAACGTTCGTGGTAGACGCACGCCGTCCACGCGAATCAACCCCAAGGCCCAACTACAAGTCACAGCCAGCATGTGATACACCCCGATGGCAAACGCCGGGGTGATGACACTCGGCATATGGATCGCACCAAACGGAAATCCGCCGTGCGGCCAATACGGCAAGTTGATGCCGGCTAGGTACAGCCCCATGATGCCGACCAAAGTCAGAGTCACGCCGACGCTTGCTTCCACGATCGGGTAACGCGCCGCGATCGGCAGGCGACAGGCACGGCACCGCCCGCGGAGGGATAACCAACCAAAGACCGGTACATTGTCGCGTTTGGCAATCGGTGTGTTGCAATAGGGACACGCTGAAAATCCCCCCACGTCGCGACCGAGTGGCAACCGATACGCCACCACGTTCAAGAAACTGCCGATGGCCGAACCGACCCAAAACAGCCACGCCACCACGATCAAGTCGACCAGGCGGGGCATCAGCAGATCGGTAAAGCTGTAGTACGTCGACGCCGAGAGGATCCAAGCGCTGCCGACCACATAGAGCGCCGCGGCAAGGAGAATCGCAAAGACGGGTCCCCAAAAAATTCGATTCCAACGACTTCGCTTGGCCATGCGGTCTCAACAGCAAAAGGAACAATCGGCAGCGGCTAATGATCTGCCAAAGAACAAAGGGGATCGGCGAGAAGGCTTGAAGCAGCCACTATGATGGCCCTACCGATGCTCCGCGACCACTCCACCGCCGCCGCTTTCCCGCACCCGCGATTCTGCGTCCGATTGCCATGCCGATCCCTGCTCTAAGATTACGCACCGCGAACGATAAGGGTTTCCGTCCCGATGGCCAGTTTGTGCTGTACTGGATGGTTGCCTTCCGCCGCACCCACTGGAATTTTGCACTGCAACATGCCGCCGACCGTGCGGCAGCCCTGGGCAAACCCTTGGTCGTCTTTGAACCGCTCCGCACCCGCTATCGGTGGGCCAGCGACCGCCTGCATCGGTTCATCATCGCGGGAATGCGAGACAATCAGGCCGCCCTGGCAGACCAGCCGGTGACCTATTTCCCGTATGTGGAACCTCAACCTGGCGCGGGGACGCCGCTGCTGCACGCGTTGGCCAAGCACGCCTGCACGGTGATCAGCGACGACTATCCCTGTTTTTTCTTGCCGCACATGGTCAAGGCGGTCGCCGACCGACTGCCGGTGTCGCTGGAACTGGTCGACAGCAATGGCGTGATGCCGATGCGAGCCGCCGAGCGCACCTTTACGGTGGCTCACAGCTATCGCCGCTGGATGCAAAAGACGATTCCCGAACACCTTTCCACGATGCCGGCGGTCGACCCGCTGGCTGGCAGAAAACTGCCGCGTTTGGAATCGCTGCCTCACGCGATCATTCGGCGCTGGCCCGCGGCCAACCTTCCGGCCCTGCTTCGCGAAGGGGGTTTGGCAAAGCTCCCGATCGATCACGCGGTCGGCCCCGGTGCCGTTGCCGGTGGGCCACTTGCGGCCGCGCGGCGACTGTCAAGCTTCCTCGACGAAACGCTCTCGCACTACGATGAAGACCGCAACCATCCCGACCGACACGGCAGTTCGGGGCTCAGCCCCTACCTTCACTTTGGCCATATCTCGGCACATCAAGTGATCAGCGATCTGCTCGATCATGAGGCATGGAATCCGGCGCAGCTCGGTCCCGCCAACGGCAAAAACCATGGCTTTTGGAACACCTCGACGGCGGCCGAAGGATTCTTGGACCAGATGCTCACCTGGCGAGAGATGGGGTTCAATCTGACCTCTCGGCATCCCGACAGCTACGATCGTTTCGAATCGCTTCCCGACTGGGCGCGGCGCACGCTCGAGGAGCACGCTGACGACCCGCGGCCGGTGGTTTACTCGCTCGATGCCTTTGAATCGGCACAGACCGATGACGAACTGTGGAACGCGGCCCAGCGTCAACTGGTGCAAGACGGCGTGATGCACAACTACATGCGGATGCTGTGGGGCAAAAAAATCCTGCACTGGACGAACCATCCGCGCGAGGCACTGCAGATCCTGATCGAGCTGAACAATAAATACGCCCTCGATGGCCGCGACCCGAATTCGTACAGCGGAATCTTTTGGACCCTCGGGCGCTACGATCGAGCTTGGGGACCGAAACGCCCGATCTTTGGCAGCGTCCGCTACATGACCAGCGATAGCGCGCGGAAGAAACTGCAACTGAAGCAGTACCTTGAACGGTTTCGCGATTAGCAGGCCAGGGATTAGCAGGCCAGGGATTAGCAGGCCAGGGAACAGGAAACGAGACGCCCGAGGCCAAGGCCGTCGCACCATCGTGCCAACGGCAACGGCAAGCGTTCCAGCGCGTTAGCGTTCCAGCGCGTTAGCGTTCCAGAACGTTAGCGTTCCAGCGCCGCGAGGGCTGCTTTCGCCGCCGCCACATCTTCGGCCGCCCATTCCTTGGTTTCGAACAGGGCAATCACGCCACGATACAGTTCGCGCTGTTTGGCGGGCGGCAAGTTATCGGCACCCCAGCGAAGGGATTTGGAGAGCAACTGGTCTCGCTGATCGTCTTGACTGCTAGGCTGAGCCGATAACGTTTCCAATTCCGTCGTCGCCAACTGCGTCAGACGCTGCGTATCGGGTGACTGCGGCAGACGCTCGTGACCGAACACAGCCAACCAATGCTCGAACATCGCGAGGGCCGCTGCCGGGTCCTGCTCACGTTTCAAAGCGGCTTCAAGAAAAGCTTGCTGCGGTGGCGGCAGTTGCCCGATGCCCCCGGCGCGCAGCGCAGCCAACTTCAGTCGCTTGACCGTGCTTTCAACGTCGATCGAATCGGCGATCTGCTGCACCTGTGTCGCTCGTGAATCTTCGGCGTGCTGCCTTAAGAAGACTTCGATATCGCGTTTCAACACGACCGAATTCCCTGTCGCGTCGGCAGCTTGGATCGAGGCGAACAGTTGGTCTGCCGAAGGCGGGCGGAGCAGATAGACAACGCCGACAACCAATCCCACCAACAAGGCGGCTAAGCCCCCGATGGAAATCCAGTGCCCGAGCGAAGAATCGCTGGACGCGACATCGACCAGGGAACCGCGACGACGATCCAAATCGTCAACCGTCTGAAAGTTCGTATCGCGGACAACCGGCGGGGCGGTCTTGACATTGGAAGTGGCCCCCGACGCCTGCGAAGCGACTGTCGGAGACCGCGCGGGAACTTTGCCGAGGTTTGATTTGCCGAGGTTTGAGGCGAGCGTCGCATCCAACGTCTGCACATCGTGGGTTCCTTGGCCAGCCGAGTCGCTGGTCTGCGGATCCTTGATGAGATTCACCGCCGTGTCGTTTTTTAACAGGTATTCAGGATCGACTTCTAATTCATCGTTGTTGGTGGCGTCGTTCAACTGAGTCTTGCCCTCCGCATCGTGCTGCGTTTGCGCTTCGCGGGCTTCCAAACCGACCTTCATCGCGCGCAGTCGATTGCCGACGACCAGGGCCGTGGGTGGACGCGCATCGGGGCTTTTCTCGAGCAACTGATGCACAAGCTCCGTCAGCTCCTCGGGCGTTTCCGGCACGATCAAATCGAGCGGCACCGGTGTGTCGCGACGCAAAGCCTCGATGACCGTCGTGATTGACTTGCCGCCGAACGGTGGCCGCCCCGCCAAACAGGCGTACAACACGCTGCCCAACGCATAGAGATCCGTGCGCGTGGTGATCTTGCCATCACCGGCTTGCTCGGGAGCCATGTAATCTGCCGTACCGAGCACCGCACCGACCGCGGTGTGGTCACCGGCGCCAAACATCTTGGCGATCCCAAAATCGACCAACTGGATTTTGCCATCGGGTGCCAATAACAAATTGGCAGGCTTGAGGTCTCGATGGATGACTCCCAAGTCATGCGCGTGCTTCAATGCCGAGCACATCTCGATGCCGATCTGCAGCGTCTGCCGCCAATCGAGACGTTTATTTTTCTTGAGATATTGCTGCAACGAGGGACCATCGACCACGTCCATGGAGTAGAACAGCCGCCCCTGTTCTTCGCCGTAACCGATCAATCGCACAATGTTGGGATGATGCAGTTTCTTCAGCGTTTCGACTTCGACCAAGAAGCGGCGTCGAAAGCGTTCCGAGTCGGCTACCTGCTCGGCGATCAATTTAACCGCCACCTGCTGCCCGGTCTTGGCATGCACGGCCCGAAAGACCGACCCCATGCCACCCGAACCAAGCTTGCTTTCCAGCCGGTAAGGCCCCAAATATTGATCACTCATTGCCGACCAGAACCTCAGCCGCGAAACAGAAACAGAACGTTCGGTACCTATATTAGACGTCAAACGGGATCCTTGCGCTGACCGGGTCCCGCGTCAGCCGGCCTTTTTCGAATCGCCCATCGCATGTTAGGGCAACCGGCAGAGCGGAAACCTGACAGGAAATCGTCCGGCGGCCTTGCCGTTTCCAGAGATCGTCGATAAACTCTGCGATTCTTCCGCGAGGATAGGTCTCTGCTAGTCAGTGCTTATCTTCCTCCCAATGCCTGTTTCTTAGCTGGCGGATCGGAGAGGACTGGATCGACAAATCCTTTCCCTGGAACACTTTACGGATAGCCGGGCGACACCTGTCAGCGGTCATCCGTCTGCCGATATAGACAACTTTTTTGTTTTTTTAGGGTCGAGTAAACCACCATGGTCGCTCAGCGAAGTTACATGGCCAAGCCAGGCCAAGTCGAAAAAAGTTGGTTCATCGTCGATGGAACCGATCAGGTTTTAGGGCGATTGGCCAGCGATATCGCGGTTATTCTCATGGGCAAACATCGTCCCGAATACACGCCTCACGTCGATTGCGGTGACTTTGTCGTCGTGACCAACTGTGAAAAAATCAAAATGACGGGCCGTAAGATGGATGTCCGTCACTACACGTGGTACACCGGCTATCCCGGTTTGAAACTGGAAAGCTACGGTGATCGCCAGGAACGCAAGCCTGAAGATCTGCTGTACCACGCCGTTCGCCGCATGTTGCCCAAGAACAAGCTGGCGTCGCAGATGCTGAAAAAGCTGAAGATCTACGCCGGTCCGGAGCATCCGCATCAGGCCCAGCAGCCACAGACGCTGGAAAACGCTGGCAAAAAGATCGATTCGTAGTCTTTCAAACTGCGAATTCCCTTCCCTAAACAATCGCCTTAGCACCTTTTTCAAGTAAAACGATGGTCGCCGTCAAAAAAGATAAAATCAACGGAGACGCCCTCGGTACAGGACGTCGCAAAAGTAGCGTTGCCCGTGTGCGCGTCCGCCCAGGAACTGGCAAGATCACGATCAATCGCAAGACGATCGAAGACTACTTTGTCAACGACCAACATCGTCGTGCCGTGACGGAGGCCTTGGACGCAGTTGAGCAGTCGGGCAAAGTCGACGTGCTGGTTCGTGTCGGTGGCGGTGGCATGACGGGACAAAGCGGAGCGATTCGCATGGGCGTCGCCCGAGCCCTGGTCAGCTTCAGCGAAGAACTGCACGACAGCCTTCGCGAAGGTGGTTACCTGACGCGTGATTCACGCATGAAGGAACGAAAGAAACCCGGTTTGCGCGGTGCACGTCGCGCCACTCAGTTCAGCAAGCGTTAATCAACGCCGCAACGGGCTTGCTGCCGCTTAAAGATTCATGCCGCGAAGCTCCCCAGCTTCGCGGTTTTTTTATGCCCGCAATGAACGCCAGCCCAGCCCAGCCACAACAGGGCGGTTGGGTTAAGTCAAAATCCAGCGGCCGATCAAGCCGTCATCCAAATCGACGTAATACAGCAGGCCATCGGGACCCTGCGTCATCTGCACAACATACGTGGCGTTGATCGCGAAGTTACGCAAGCTGGAAACATTGCCCGACGCGTCAAGCGTGAAGTTCCGCACAATGCCTCGGCCTAAATCGTTGAAGAACAGTGTGTCGGCGTAATCCGCACCGTACGCGCTGCCGGTGTAGTAGTCGCTCAGGACGATTGCGTTGATCCCATCTTCCCCATGGTTAAGCGCCAAAATGGCCGGGGTCACATCCGCGCTACTGCCGTAGAAAGCTTGCGAGACCGGCAGCGTTGAATAGCCAATCGCTTCGACGCTGTTGCCGTTGCCTCCCTCGTAGAACGGCCAACCAAAGTTGCTTCCCGCCCCGCCCGCGTTGACCTCTTCCCAATACGACCAACCGACGTCGCCCACATATAACTCACCCGTCGGATCGATCGTGAACCGGAAAGGATTCCGGAACCCCAACTGATAAACCTTGGAGCGATTCGAATCGGGGTCGCCGTCGTAAAACGGATTGTCTGCAAGCCCCTTACCTGTCAGCGGATCGATTCGCAAGATTTTGCCGCTGAGGTTGTCGCGGTCCTGAACCCGGAGCGCTCGCGGATCGATCGCGTTGTACGAGGCCCCATCGCCGGTCGAGACATATAGCGCCCCGTCGGGCCCAAACTCCAGCCAACCGATCGAATGCGAAACACTGTCACCGACGATGATGTCTCGCAAATTCGTAAAGGTGATCGGTTCGCCACCGGGCAGCGCATTCACTCCGTCGGCCAGCACTGTCTGACCTTCCGGAGTCACCACATAGCCATTGAAATCGGACAGACTGCCGTTGGTGACCAACCCTGCCGGCGGCGCTTCCAAATCGACCGTGCTGTCGACGAAGCCGTTGTAGTTTTGCCAAATGCTGTTGGCTCCCAACAACAGGATTTCACTTCCGTCGACCACAGTCGTGAAATCGGTTGCCGCATCGGCCGTGACTCGAATCAGTTGACTCGCTCGATTCCCCCGTCCATCGGGCCGAGCATACAGGTCATCAAGATGCTCGAGCGTCTCCGGCGGGTCGTAGGTATACAGCAGGTAGACATAGGGTGTGTTTGCGAAGTCGGGATGCACGGCGATTCCAAGCAAACCGCGATCCCCAAACCGATTGACCCGACCCGACAGATCAATAAACGTGGTCGACGTTTCGCTCCCATTGCGAATGACTTGGACCGCCCCCCCTTTCTCGGCCACATACAAGTTCTGATTATCGGGTGACCAAACGATGCCGACCGGCTGATTGAATCCCGAGGCAACGACTTGCCCGACCGCATTGACATCCAAGCTGGGATTAATGGGTGTCGGGACCGAGGTGTCTAGCTGCCAATTCAGCACTCGATGCCGATTCACCAAACCGCCGGTGGCGGCAGAGAACCCGGCGTAAGCCTGCGTTCCCACCAGCGTCTCGAGCGCCAATTCATCGACCGTCATCAGCGGCCCGTTCGGCTTCTCCGAAGTCTGCGAAACGTAGATTGCCAACTGGTTGCTCGGGCCGTTGTAGTCGACCCAAACGTGTACCGGCGTGCCCGCGTTCAACTCGAACGGGACGGTCGCGGTGGCCAGCGCGACGCCAGCTTCCATCGCTCCGTTGGCAAACACCGAGACATGATTCCCGTTCAAATCCCAATCGTTCTGATGCGTATCAAATTCAATCCCCAGGCTATTCTGGATCCCAGCATACCCCAGGCCTTGCCCTTGGCCGGCAGAGACAGCCGCCAGCCCCTCGGGACTGTTTTGCAACATGAACACCAGTCCGTCGGCGCCCCCGGTTCCATCTCCCAGGTCGATCTGAAAGGTGAACTCGGTCTGGAAAGAACTCTGTGCGTTAACAATCAGCGGATCGGTGAAATAAGCATTTCCGATGCCGCCGAACGAAGGCGTCAACTGCAACGTGTTCTGGAACAGCGCTGTGCTCCCGAGCAGAGCCAAGTTGTCCGCCGTTGGAAAGCCAGTAAATTGCGGCAACTGCGCGTCGTCGTCAATGATCGTGACAGTCGCCGTTCGTGGTGCGAGCAACGTCGCGCCGCCGAGAACATTCTCGATGGTCACCGCAAAGGACTCGCGAGCTTCTTTACTCGAATCATCGGTGATCTCCAGCACGATCGATTGCACGGTTTCCCCAGGTGCAAACATCAAGGTTCCGGACTGCGAGACAAAGTCCTCTCCAGCCAGGGCGGTGACCGGGACGGTTCGGTAGTCGACCGTCACGGTGCCCTCACTGCCGCGCGCTCGCAGCACATTGATCGCCACGCTGCCGGTCGCTTCGTTGACTTCAAATTGATTGGCCGACAAACCGACGACCCCTTCGGGCGGTGAACTCGGAGGTATCGCGGTGCTGAGTTGCCAGTTTAAGACCTCGTGACGGTTCTTCAGGCCACCGGTCGCCGCCGAGAAACCGAGGATCGCTTGTTCTCCAACGATATCATACAGATCGACCTCCGCCGTCAATAAGGGTGCGAGCGGTTTGAAGTTCGTATCGGCAAGATAAACATTCAGTTCATTCTGAAGTCCGTCATAGTCGACCCAAACGCTCACCACTTGCCCACCGTTGAGGTCAAAGGGGCCCGTCGCGACAGCAGGCGAATCGGGCAACTCCACCGACAGCGGCAGCGGCGTCGTCAGATCGCCATCGCGCAGGATAGCCACATGGTTGCCACTGGGATCGAAAGGGTTTTGATAGGTATCGAATTCAATCGCCAGACTGTTACCGATCCCTTGGTAGCCCAAAGATCCCCCACTGCCAGCAGCCAGCGATTGCATTCCAGCCAAACTGTTTTGCAGCATGAACACCAATCCATCAGCACCAGCCACTCCGTCACCACCGACGATGCGAAACTGGAATTGCGTTTGGAAAGACGTTTCCGCGTTGACGGGCAAAGCATCGGTAAAGAAGGCACTGCCCAGGTTTCCGCCGTCGGGCGTCAACACGAGTGCGCCACCAATCCGACTGGCCGCGCCGTTAAACTCGAGAAACTCACCCGCTTGAAAATCGGAGAAGGCAGGCAAGCGCACGTCGTCATCTTCGATTGTGACCCGCGTGGTCGTTGCTTCGCCGAAGACGGCGCCTCCAAGGAGGTTGCTGAGCGACAGCGAAAATGTTTCGAGCGGCTCTTTGCCGACATCGTTGATTAGATCGACGACGATCGTTTTTGTTTTTTCGCCTGGAGCAAAGACCAACGTACCGGACTGGGCGACGAAGTCGGTACCCACTAGTGCGGATTCCGGTACGGTCTGGTAGTCGACGGAAACGGTCCCTTGACTGCCCCGCGTGCGGCTGACCACAAAGGTCACCGTGCCATCGGCTTCGACCACCGTTTGTTGGGCGCGATCGAGCCCGACGATTCCTTCCGGTGGTGCGTACGGTGGTGTCTCGGTATTGAACCCCCAGAACAACAACTCGTGCCGATTCACCAAACCACCCGTTGCAGCGGAGAATCCCAGATAGGCTTCCCCTCCCACAATAGCAGCCAAATCAACATCCGCAGTCAGGAGCGATTCATCGGGCTGGATGCCGTCTTGCGACAGATAGACTTTCAACTGATTAAATTCGGCGTTGTATTCGACCCAGGCATGCAGGATCTCGCCTCCATTTAAATCCCAGGGTGATGTCTGTGTGACCACTGGGGAAACCACGTTTCCGTCGATCAGAACCGAGACATGATTGGCGTCGATGTCGGTCGCGTTGCGATAGGTGTCGAACTCGATGGCCAAGCTGTTGGTGATCCCGGCATAGCCCAAACTGCCCCCACTGCTGCTGCTGATTGCAGCCGTTCCCGCAGCACTATTTTGCAGCATAAACGTCAAGCCGTCGGCTCCGGCAGTTCCCTGACCGTCACCGATCCGAAAGCGAAAATCCGTCTTGAAGGAGGTGTCGCCATCGACCACCAAGGAGCGATCAAAGAACGCGCTGCCCAATCCACCAAACCGTGGCGTCAGTTCCAACGCATTGCCACTGCGAGTAGCCGTTCCGTTGGTCACCAAGCCGTCGATGTTCGAGAAATCGGCAAAATTGGGTAGGTTTGCATTATCCTCGTTAATCGTAACGAGGGTGCTGGTCGGTTCGGCCAACTGCGCCCCGCCGGTGGCATTTCGGATCGTGAACGAAAACGTCTCGGAGGACTCGAACAGCGAATCACTCAAGAGCGGTACGATGACCTGTTGGCTTGTTTCTCCTTCCAAAAATGTCAGTGTGCCCGAGACCGCTGCATAGTCCAGATCCGCATCCGCCGTACCGGGACTGGTGTCATAGTCCACCGTAATCGTGCCGACCGATCCCTGTTGGCGCAGCACCGTGAAGACAGCCTCTCCCGCCCCTTCATTGACGACCAATTCACCACTCGACAAACCAACTAAACCTCCCGGTGGCGGGACCGATGGCGGATCGGTGTTCAACTGCCAAGCGAGGATTTCATGCAGGTTGGCACGGCCACCGGTTGCCGCGGTAAAACCTGCTATCGCTTGAGTACCCACCAGCGAGGACAGATCCACATCGACCGCCAACCAGGGTGCTAGCGGCTTGACCGGAGCGTCGGAAGCGTACACCGTCAACCGATTACTCGCTCCGTCGTACTCCACCCACGCCGTCAAACGTTGACCGCTGTTCAGGTCGAACGGAACAGCGGCAGTGGCCAGCGGATTTGCGACGTCCCCATTGGCAACGACCGCGATGTGGTTGCCGTTTGGATCACCTGGATTTTGATAGGTGTCAAATTCAACGGCCAAACTGTTTAGCAGGCCACGAATGCCCAGTCCCGCACCCCCGGTGTCGGTCAGCGCCGCCAAGCCCGCCGCGCTGTTGTGTAGCACAAATGTCAAGCCATCGGCTCCGTTGGCACCTTGCCCATCACGGATTCGAAACTCGAACTCGGTTTGGAACGACGTGTTCTCATCGATGGCGATCGGAGTGCGAAAGAACGCACTACCCAAACCACCGGTCGAACGCGTCAGTTCGAGGGCGTCGTTGTTCTTGCGCGCCGTTCCATTGAATACAAGTTGGCTCGAATCACTAAAGTCCGCGAAGGCTGGTAGAGCGAGCAGCGAGCGATAGCCAGCCAGCACCTGCCCATCCGCCCAGAGCGACGAATCAATCTTGCCGGTCTGAAGCTCTAGTTCCCAGTCGCCACCTTGTGCGGCGTCTCCTGTGAGGTCATCGGAGGCCGCGACGTCCGCGGTCGTCAGTTCCGCGAATTTGGCGACGAAGGCGCGACCCGCGGGCTCCGCGGCGACCCGGCATCCGTAGATCAATACGTCGGCGTCCGGCGTCAACGACGGGGCCCAACGACGCAGCAAGTCCGCGCGGTCCTCGAGTCGCTGCAGATCAATGATTTGGTTTCCCATCCGCAACCGACCCGCGGCCCCATGGCTGAGCAGATGAACACTACGAACTTGGGGATGCGCTGACACGGCTTCGGTCATCCGCACCAGAGGGTCCTCCCCGGCGCGGATCCACACGACCTGCGCGTCAGCGGGCAGGGCAGCGGCGAGCTCGCGGAGATCCTCGACTGCGTCATCAATGAAGACCAACTCGGCGGCCTCGGCAACCGACGAGAACACCGGCGCACTGTCCGACTCGGAAGGAGTTGCCACTGCTGCCGTGGAGGGCTCCGTTGCGGGCGCAGCTCCCTGTTCCACCATGTGTCCGGTGACCGCGGTGGCAACGTCGCCCGCCAACATCAGTCGCTGCTCCAATTCACTCAGTCCCCAGGAGCCCGAGCGGGGAGGAGGTCTTTGGGTGCTTCGAAAGAATCCAAAAAACATGATTTCGCTAATCAAAAGAAGCTGCGAGCCCTCGCGACGCAGACGCCACAGTCACCACAGGCCCCCCCAAAGCTCCCAGAATAACCATGAACCCGAAGCATGACTACTTTTTGCCAGCAATTTTGCTGTGCAACCCTAAGAGCCCATCCGCGGACCTTGAGCCGACGGGGCTAGCCGCGGGGCTTTCTGTGGTTTTCGGATAGACTCGAAGGTTGGTTATTCGTGCAGCCCGAATTCCGTCGCTTCGGCGAGCAACGCCTGGACTTCAGATTCGTCGATCGTACGGGCGACCTCAAAACCGGCCTTCGACAGAGAGAAGTCACGGTGCAGGTGATGCAAGATCAAGCCGGCTCGGCAAAGCTGGCAAAAGGCATCGAAAAACCGCGCGGTGACTTCGGGATACTCGCGATTGCGAAACGCAACCGTGCGATGTTCGTCCCGTTCCACATAGACCGCCAGCAGCCTCGCCGGGGCTTCGAAGGCAGTCCGCACGCCACGAACTTCGATCACCCCGCGATCCTTGGCCGCAAACAGAATCGCGCGCGCCTCACCCGAGAGCTCGCCGGAGCTTTGCGGCGGATCCATCACGACGCGGGCACAGAGCGCAGCCAAGGCGGCGAGCATGGGCGCACCTTCTCCCAACGCTTCCCAACTGGCCTGCATTTGACCGTGGTACTCGCTGGGGTCGGGCAACGTCATCGGGTGATCCTTTGGAGGTGGGAACGACTTCAACGGCAACCGACCGGGGCCATGGTCTCGATTGACGGCACGGCTCGATTGACGGCAGTGGGCTCGATTTGGTATCCCCGTCGTTTCGGATTGGCCATCGACGAGCCGATTTCCTACCATGCTAGCATCCTCGCTGGCGCCCTTCGACCCACGCGTTCCTGACCATGACTGGCAAGCTGTTTTTTTCAGTAGGCGAACCGAGTGGGGATCAGCACTGCGGACGCTTGATCCACGCCTTGCAAGACCGGCAACCGCAGTTGCAGGTGCGCGGCTTTGGGGGTCCCGAGATGGCCGCAGCGGGCTGCGAACTGGATCATGATTTGACGCAGTTGGCGGTGATGGGGATTATCGAAGTCCTGCCGAAGTTGCGTCAATTTTTTCGCTTAGCCGATCAGGCCGAGGCGATCTTTGCGGCGGGCGAAGTCGACGCGGTGTTGCTGGCCGACTTTCCAGGATTCAACTGGCACATTGCCAAGCGAGCCAAAAAGTACAATCTACCGGTCTACTACTATTTGCCGCCTCAGTTGTGGGCTTGGGCTCCATGGCGGATTCGCAAGATGCGGCGAACGGTCGACAAAGTCCTCTCGGTCCTGCCGTTTGAATGCCAGTGGTATCGCGACCGTGGCGTCGACGCGCAGTGGGTTGGCCATCCCTTTTTTGATGCCGTCGCCGACCAAGCGCTCGATGCGGCGGTGATCAGCGACCTGGGACGGCAGGCAGAGGCAGGCCAGCGATTGGTGGCCGTCTTGCCTGGATCGCGACAACATGAAGTCACCCGTAATTGGCCCGTCATGTTGGCGGCGATCCGCAAATTATCGACGCAACATCCGAATGTCCGTTTTCTGGTGGCAGCGTTTCGCGACAAGCAGTGTTTGTGGTGCCGTGACCAGCTCCAGCCGTCGGACCGCCATCTGCCGATCGATTTCTTCGTCGGCAAGACAAGCGAGATCATCGAAGCGGCGGACTGTGGCATGATGGTTTCCGGTTCGGTCAGTCTGGAAATGCTGGCTCGAAATACACCGGCGGCGGTAATCTATCGGGTTGGGCGCGTGTTCTATGGAGCGGCCCGACTGATGGTCCGTGCCCCCAGCATGACGCTGCCGAACCTGATTGCCGGGGAAACGATCTTTCCCGAGATGGGTTCCTGTGGGGCTCCTGAACCGACCGTCGAGTTCCTCTGCCAGCAAGTGCATGCTTTGTTATCGGATACCGAATATCGACAAGGCGTCGATCAGCGGATGGCGAACCTTCGCCAACAGGTTGCACAGCCTGGGGCTTCGCGGCGCGCGGCCAACGTGCTGCTGGGTTGGCTGGGCGCCCAAGCGGACCATTCCCAAGCGGGCAACGCGCGAGCAGACCAATCGGCCGCGGCGTAGGGGTTTCGCGCGTCGCAAGCGAACCGGAGCGGCAAGCGCGAACCAGGCGGCGGCTTGCTGCGTAGAAAATTGCTTACGTTGCGGTGGACGGCGTTCTCCTACGCAATTGTTCCGAACTGTCTCGCAGGCGTGCTGTCACGCAGGTCCAAAGCATGGAATCGAATACTGACTCGACTAGCTTTTCCCTCGAATCGATCGCCGTCGATTCATTGGAAGCCCCCCCAGTGCGTCCTTCGGGCTTTATCGCTTTGATCCTGGGCATGCTGAGCGGGGTAATGGTGCTTTCTCCCTACTTGCTACCGCTGCCGATTCTGACCTTGGTGCTGGGCGGTTTCGCCTTGCGTCCCTCACGGAGCGGCCCCCCGATCGGTCGTCGTCCCGCCTTGGCTGGGATGTTCCTCGCGATTTTTTTCACCGGCTGGGGGTACACTCGGGCCGAAATCCGCGAACAGGCATTGGCCGAGAGTGGGCAGCGGTTTGCCGAATATTGGCTGGAGCTAACTCGGATGGGCGAGTGGGAAGTCGTGCTCGAACTGCTGAACCATCCCGAAGCACGGCAACACCCCAAGATGCCGCTGAAGGAGTTCTACGCCAACTCGGAAAGTCGCAGCCAGTTGTTCAAAGAATTCAAGGAGCGACGAATCGTCGAAGAACTGATTGCCGCGGGCGACCAGGTCGAATGGCAACTTGTCAAGCAACCCAAGATCACGCAGCGATACGGCATCGATCATGTCGAGATGATTTTCGAAGATGCCAACAGTGCTTTCAGCGGCAAGCTCCGCGTCGAGATGATGCGCGAGTGGAATCGGAGCGGAACCATTCCTGGTTGGCAAGTCCACGAATTCGATTCGTACTAACCGCGAAGCCGGTCGAGTTGAGCCCCTGCCACAGGGGCTCGACTCGATTCCGGGATAGCCGTCTAAACGCCGACCACCTCTCTCCAGATTTTGGCCATGCGCTGGTGCCCCTGCTGCGTCGGATGCACACCGTCGCCAGCCAACTCCGATGGTTTGACTCCAGCCGCCACGGCTTCGTCAAACATCGTTTGAAACGGCACCCAGATCGCGCCCGCATCGTCGGCAACTTTTCGGGCAAACCGCCGCCGCTTGGTGAATTCAGGAAACCACTTCTGTTCGTTTTGCTTAACCGTTCCACTCATCAACACAAACGGTTCACAAACAACGATCTTTGTCATCGGCAGCGCTTTGCCAGTTCTTTCCAACAATGCGGCAAACCCATCGCGATAGGTTTCCGCCGTTCCGTCGTAGCGACCATTGAGGGCATGCCAGATATCGTTCACGCCGATCAAAATGCTGAGGATTTGCGGCGCGATCTCGATGCAATCGGATTGCCAACGACGTTCGAGGTCGGGAACTTTATTACCCGAGATGCCACGATTGTGAATCTGCAAATCAAGCTTCGGATAGTCTTCGCGGAGCGCTTCCCCGATGTACTTCGGATAGCCATTGCCAAGTCCTGCATTGGCGACCGGTGATTTCTTGTTGCGTCCCGCATCGGTGATCGAATCTCCTTGAAAGAGAATCACGTCGCCCGGCTCGAGTTTCTGTTTTTCGGCGGCGGATGTGACGGCCGCGTTGAAGCAAGCGGCGGTGCCGAGTGCCGCCGTGGTGGCGAGAAAGGATCGTCGTTTCATGAATGTTCTCCGGTTGCGAAGGAACGCTCCTGGCTGCCGATGCCGACTCAAGCGACAGCGGCGATCGAGCCGAAGCGGGGCGGTCCTAGTTTAACCAGGAATCGTGTCGAGCAGGAGCAATCCGGACGAACCCAGGCATGCGACGTTTTCTACCGGCGAACCACTACTCCGAGGCGAGGCTTAACGGCCACTTTCGCTCGTACCGCACGACAGAACATCGCTCCGATTTGTAACGCGATGCCGATCGAACTGATCAACAAAATCAGGGCGTTGGCTTGTAAATCGTTGGCAAGGAATAGCGGCGAAACGGCAAACGTCAGGAGAACCGGGATGTTGAGCAGTTCAAACCAGAAACCGCGTTTCAGCATCATATACCCCAGCCAGATCCAACCGATCGCCCAGGGCAAAAAAACCAAGGAAGAGAGCTGCAACGGAGCGTTAGGGAGGCGTTGCAGTAAACCGCCGGCGATGTAGAACACCCAAGTCATCGGGGTGACCACAAAGTAGGCGCCCAACATTAACGAAGCGTGCTTGGGGTACCAGCGAACCAGCAATTGCAGCGGGGTCGGTGGTTTGGCATGAATCGGCTCTCCCGCCAGATAGCGTTGCAGTTCCGCTTGGACCTCGCCCGCGGTCGCGTACCTGTCACTCGGTTTTTTGTTCAGGCACTTTAGCGTGATGGTTTCCATCTCATGTGGGATGTTCGAATTCAATTGCCTTGGCGGAGGTGGCGGGTCGTCGATGACCTGTTTTAGGAGCATTCGCACGGTGCCGCGAAACGGCCGTTCCCCGGTCAACAATTCGTACAAGATTGCCCCCAGTGAGTAGACGTCACTGCGGCAGTCGATGTTGTCGATGCGACCTTCGGCTTGTTCAGGAGACATGTATGCGGGGGTGCCGAGGACTTGCCCATCATGCGTCATCGTGGCCTCATCGGCGACGCGTTTCGCCAAGCCAAAGTCGGCGATATGGGCGTGAACGGCTTGATCCAGAATGATATTGCTCGGTTTCAAATCGCGATGAACCACTCCGCTGCGGTGAGCATGCTCGAGGCCTGCCGCGATTTCACTGCCAAGTCGTGCGGTCTCTTGAGGCGAAAGAATGCCCACTTGGTCAAGGTACTGATCGAGGTATTGATCGAGGGACTGGCCCTCGATGTAGCGACAAACCAAGATCGGCGTATTCTCATGGAGACAGATATCGTGAATGCCCACGATGTGCGGGTGGTCTAAACTCGCCGCCGCACGGGCTTCCCGCATGAAACGTTCGATTTCCGCCGCCGTCAACGAGCTTTGACGCGGAAATTTGAGGGCCACATGCCGCTGCAGTTGCGTATCCCAAGCTTTCCACACGACGCCGAACGAGCCGCGTCCCAAACGCTTCTCCAGCTCAAACCTCCCGAGTCCCGCGACCGTCCGTTCAAAAGCGTCGCGGGTCAAGGACGACTTGGGAGCCGCACTGTAAAGATCGGCAACCATTTGCCAGCGACCATCCAGCCCTTCACTGGTCAGATCGACCGGCTGGCCGCAACCTGCGCAGACGATGTTCTCCAGATTGGCATCGTTTTCCAACGACAGCACGTGATCGCAAAGCGGACAGCAGATGTCCTCCCCTGCTAATGTTGCCTCACTATCGATGGTTGAGCGATCTTGAGACGGCAACGAACGGTAAGCCTCTTCGATCGCACTGACCACTTCAGCTCGTTCCCGGTAGCGCTGCCGAAAAATGGAAAGGCTTGGCCGGTCCCCCCATAAATGCCGAACCCGGAATTCGGTCAAAGACCATTCCACCGGCGACGGCACATCGGCGGGCAGCAGCAACCGCGCATAATCGTCGGCTGTCGGTCGCAGTCCCAATGGTCCGGCCTGCTGTGGAGAAAGCTCCCACGTTGGCAGACGTCGCCAGCGAAATTCCAGATCGATCGGGACTAACTCCGTCGACAATTGGCTCCGGAACGCGGCCGACTCATCGCCGGCCCCATCTACAAACTGCGCAATATCGGGAGGCGGACCTTGCGTCCAAGCGTGCTCGAACTGATCGCATAAACGATCGATTCTGCCAGGCAAATCCGCATCCATTTCCGTAGGCATCACGATCCTCCCCGAGCTGGCTTAGCGGGAGCTTTTCGGTTATCAGAGGAAGCCAAGACGGTTGTTGGAATGATTCATCGCCTTGCCATTACCAGTTGCCGTTTTACCATGTCGGGGCCACTGCGTGGATGCCCCCAGGCCAAAGCGTCACAGCCTCGATTCGTG
>Ga0102938_10001027_pt1 | contig 21165 bp, 18 predicted proteins | sample SalPonR2_B_D2_MG_FD_84516 | JGI IMG/M metagenome (GOLD analysis project Ga0102938, IMG submission 84516) | Salt pond soil microbial communities from South San Francisco under conditions of wetland restoration - Salt Pond MetaG R2_B_D2_MG | ecosystem: Environmental > Aquatic > Marine >... | reverse complement strand
TTGTTACTATCTGTCCGCCTGTCTTGTCTTTCTCCAGGATCAGCGTGCTCATTTTCGCCCTCGCGGCGTAGAGCCCTGCCGCCAGACCCGCTGGCCCCGCTCCGATTATTATTGTGTCGTAAATCATTTAATTATCTCCCATCAACCTATTTCGGCTTGTTCGGTATAATCGACAACCCGGTTCTTGCTAGACAATCTTGTAAATGTCTTCAAAATCATTGCCGCAAGTAGAATTATGCCGACATATCCGTTTATTACGTATACAACGTTGACCAATTTGTTGAACGGAATTTCAAGACCAACGTAAACTCCAATCACAGCCAATACAACAGTCAGCAACTTGAATTGCTTTGACTTTTCCGTTGTAAACCTTGCTGAAACCGACCAAAGTAGCGGCACGGCCGTTGTATAAATACCTGCTACTACAATCACAGCAAATATTGATGCTACCATGGGGTGAATATTTCTAGCAAGGAAAAGCGTCGGAACCATTGCCGTGGCTACAACTTCTATGTTCGCCAGCATCCCAAGCGAAAGCACCAGAACCGCCAACGAAAAGCCAATTGCTCCTCCTGCAGCTCCAAATGCGGCTTCCTTTCTGCTGTTTGAAGTAGCACCCATGGCCGCCATGAATGATGCCAGCCACAACATGCAGAATCCAACATATGATCCAGCAGCGAAAAACCAGTTTGTTGAAGCTTTCATGATATTCAAGGTCGGTAAAATTTCATTTGCCTTGGTCAATCCTCCCGGATTGCCAACGAGAGCCGTTAGCCCCAAACCGATTGCAAGAACGACTATCACCGGTCCGATTTTCCCTATGACTTCAACAATTCTTCCTAATCCGAAGAGGACCGTCGTCGTCGCCAGCACACCCATTATTATTCCGCCAACAGGAACCGCCAAGCCATACTGTTCGTTTACCGTCGCTCCCGCTCCGGCAATCATAACTATAAATGACATGTAGATGAAAAGGATTGAAAAGTAGTCGAAAAACTTGCCCAAATGTTTACCGCAATAATATGAATAAATATCGCTGCCTTTGGCAAATTTCTCTTTCTGCCCTACGGTGATGAAATCTATACCCACATAAAGAAACAATGCAAATATGACTCCCACGCCGATAATCCCCTTGTATCCATATGCACAGAAGTATTGCAACACCTCTTGACCAGTGGCAAAACCCGACCCGATCAAAAATGCGATAAATGCTCCTGCATATTGGACAACGTTTTTGTAGCTGACATTCTCATTCATCGATTTGCCCCGCTTTCGACATTTTCAGTCGCATGTTTATTCGAATACCGTTTGTCCATCAACTTCAGTTTGAAGAGCCTTGAGGGCTTTCTCAACCAATCCTCTCCTAAGTTTCTTCTCTGCTTTGAATTCCAGATTCGGATTACCGAGTGGATAAGGTATTCCGATTGCAGGAACTATTCTATTCGCCCCTACCGTGAGGGATATCGGAACTACAGTGGCTATATGCACTACCGGGATGCCGGAACGCTCAATTTCTTTTACCATCGTTGCACCGCAACGAGTACAGGTGCCTCAGGTGGATGTTACGATAACTGCCTGAACGCCGTCGGCCAAAAGCTTCTTAGAGTATTCCTCTCCGAAACCTCTTGCATTTCCTACAGATGTTCCTGTACCGGTTGTCGCAATATAGTAATCAGCAAGTTCCCCAATGACTCCTTCTTTTTCCATGTCTCTCATTACATCCAAGGGAACTACACGGTTTATGTCCTGCAAAGCATAAGTTCTGTCATATCCTCCGTGTATTGTTGTGAACTTGTCTGCAGGCATTGAATCATATTCGCTTATGTCATAGATTCCGTACTTGGTTGCACTTGAAGATTCTATTCTGTCAGGATTGTCTGTCGGAACAACCCCGCCCGAAGTGACAAGCGCAACCTTCTTGTCGCTCAAATCCATAATAGCCGGCATCGGAGTCACATTTCCAAAATCAGGCATTTCATATTCAGTTACATACGGACGATTATTTGCCTTTTGAATCATCATTTCTACGGCTCTTTTGGCGCCTCTTTTTTCATGGAAATAATTGGTTCTGATACCTCTTACATGATATCCTTCATCTTCAGGTGTACCAATTTTTTCGCCTTTAGCAAGCTTGAGTGCGAAGGCGCTTAATTTTGAAACGGCTTTTTTCATGCTTGCAGCCGAATTGCCGGTAGTCATTATATACAAGTCTTTCTTGAACATGTCGACCCCCGGATTCTCTTCATACATGGCTGTAACTGAAGGTATCCCCAATTTTTCTTCGACTGCTTTTGCTATTGCTCCGCATGCTACTCCGTAACGACCTGCATTGAAAGCCGGTCCCGCTATGAATAAATCAGCATCGTACTTCTTTATCATATCAAGCAAATCGGCTTCTGCCTTCTCAAGATTTTCAGCATAGTATGAGTCGCCGCAAACAACAGTGGCTACTACCTCAGCTTCATCTCCAAGACTTTTGTCAAGTGCCATGCCCGGGCCTACGAATCCTTGCATTTCACGAGGTGATATATCTGCTTTTTCTTCTCCACCGATTCCAGCAAAGAAGTTATTTATATAATGAACAACTTTTAATTTAGACATGTTATCCTCCCTCCCTTTCTAGTGCATTCTCGCGGTTAGTTTATTGCATCCGAAAGCCGATGTTGCAGAAATGATTATTTGTATCTCCGCCTCAATGCTTCCGTCTTCTTTCATGCTTCCATCATATCCGCCAATCATAGTTTCAATGTCCTCTAGAGTTCCGATTACTTTGTCCATAGGCGGCATAGTAATAACTATATTTCCCTGCCCACACGAAACAAGAGCATCCGCTTCCTTGACAGCATCTGCAAGAGATTCTGATTTGCCGTCGCGGCCAGGGAATTCGTCAGTCACAAGTACCGTCTTGATTCCGTTTTGCTCAACTTTTTTGCAGTTCATCATCAGGTCTGTATCAGGGTTTCCGTAACCTTCTTCAGTTATGATAACACCTTCAAGATCCATGAGCCTTGCCAACTTTGCAACCCCGTCAGAGCATCTTTCCTTGTCAGCCAGGAATACATTCTCGTTTGTGATAATTACGCCCATGAAATTGATTTCTTTGCCATGCTTTTCGAACAACTCTTCAATAATGGGATCATTTTGGTGAAGATAAGTAGGAATCTTGTCGCACGATGCAACGCAATTTCCACTGATTACAGCTCCGTCCATGAACTCAGTCGGATTCATCAGTGTCGGAATAATATTCTTTGCGTCGACTCCGTAAACGTATGTGTCATGAAGAAGTCCTTGGGACTGCAGCATGCAGACATATCCGATACGCGGAAGATCCGGGTACATTTTTGCCTGTTCCAGTATTCCCTTGGTCTCGAACACTTCGATTTCGTCCGCCTCAAGATTTCTTCCAGCTTCGCCGATGAAATTTGTTACTACGAGCCCTGCTTCACGAGCAGCGGCCTCGTATGCATGTGATTCTATTCCCTCAGCAGGCTCTATAACTACGCAAATGTTGAGCGTCTTCGAGAATGGCGTATAGTCTGCACCTATTCCGCTCATGTCTACAATTCCCTCCTGGAAACCCACAATCTTTCCAACCGTAACTACTGCCGCTCCGCTGAGCACGTGGGTTCTTCCCTCTCCGACCTGCTTAACTTTGTTTCCAACTACTCCAGGGAAATTCGTTCCGCCTCCGCTCACTTTTACACGCGGTTCCAAAACATCCTTTACCGGAGTAATTCTTATCGACTCGCCAGGCTTCGCCAATTCAATTTTTGCACTTTTGATGCGCTCATCCTCAATAAAAAGGTCAATCAGTTCTTTCTCGTTCACATAAAGTACACCGTTTTCAACATAGGTAGATTCACCGAATCTGATGTCATTTATAAATATTTTGCCAACTTCCAATCGCATACTATGCACCTCCATTATTCTTTAGGCCACTCTCGACAATCGATTTGTCAATAACCATGAAATCATGATCTGTGGCCGGTTTGTATTTCGGCAATGTCTTACCGCGAAAGAATTTTTCAGTCGTCTCGATTCCTTTTTCAATCATAATGAGATGATCAAATTCAAGACCATCCGCATTGCGGCTTATTATGATTGACTTGTAGGGATTCTCGTTAGGCTTCAAACTGCCCGACAAGGGATGAGACAGTAGCTTGTGTCCCTTGTGAATCAAATCTCTTGCCCTGAGCAGCACACCCTGAATGTTGCCCGTTTCAACAAATACTTTTTCCACGTTTTTGTAAATTGCTTGGTTTACAAGCGGGTTGTTTGTGATTATTTTCATTTCTAAACTCATAAAACTCTCCTTTCCTATTAAAGTTGCCTCCTTTCACTTGTAATCCTTGTTTCATTGACAATTAATTATCGATAATTAACTGTCGCAATTGTTGTGCCAAAAACACCTCATAGTGAAATATTTAACAAAACATGGCTATAGCAACAATTCCAGCAGTTTACAGTTATTAATCGTAATGTCTGCAATGCAAAAACAGCGAAATATTTTTCGGCTAAACGAAATATTTTTCTTTCTGTTATGGTAAAAACGAAAACTCCATAGTATAATCAAACTATATTTTATTATCCAAGGGAGAATGCCATGACAAATGCAAAACTAGAATCATACAATCTGAAAAGCAAGAGTCCGCTTTACAACAAGATGCTTGATCTATGCCAAAAAGTTTCGAATTCAAACGCCAATGTATTGCTTATAGGAGAATCGGGTTCCGGAAAAGAAGTCGCCGCACATTATCTCCACTACAACAGCAAGAGGTCGGAAAAACCCTTCGTCTCAATAAACTGCACATCATACACGGAATCTCTCCTCGAATCCGAACTGTTCGGATACGAGGCAGGAGCCTTCACCGGAGCGACAAAGACAAAGCAAGGCAAGATAGAGACTTCAAATACAGGGAGCCTTTTCCTTGACGAAATCGGCGATTTGAGTTTGCTCACCCAGGTAAAACTACTCAGAACAATCGAGCAAAAAAAAATACAGCGCCTCGGGTCAAACAAAGAATTGGATGTTGATTTCAGACTGATTTCAGCCACCAACATCGATGTTTCAAAAGCTGTGAAAGAAAACAGATTCCGGGAAGATTTTTTCTACCGAATCAGCACAATAGTAATAAAAGTTCCTGCTCTACGCGAACGCAAAGAAGATCTTAAAGACCTCATAGATTATATTATTGCCAAGAGTCAACATGAGCACCAAATTGAAATTACCGATATTGAACCCCGAGTCAAAGATTTTCTTATTGAATACGACTATCCAGGAAACATACGAGAACTTAAAAATATTGTAGACCGAATGGTTGTCCTTTCTGAAAACGGAGTAATCACAGAAGACGGACTGCCTATACTGCACTCTATAAAGTCCTCTACTGCTCAACACAACAACTATGCCTTTAAAGAATTGCTTCACTACAAAGACTTCAAAGAACAATCAGAAAAAGCCTACTTCGAATGGGTTCTGAGCCAATTCAAGGGAAATGTAAACCAAACCGCAAAGGCAATTCAAATGAGCTCCCGGCAACTTTTCAACAAGATAAACCAATACGGGCTCAAATGAATTGAATATGGCCAGTGTATAAAAACGCGAATGGACCTGATGCATTGGCTTGGCCATAGCAAAAGGTCCATGTGCGAAATTCAATAAAATGATTTTGAAGCAGTACCCGCTTAAGTTAAACAGATTGGAAACCCAAGTCTTTGATTTCAATTCCATAAATTGCTCTTCAATATATAAAGCAGGTAATTTTGTAGGCACTCATAATCATTGGAATTTCTATTTTCCTTACAGGAATGCTATTGGTTTTTCAATTATTTTTCCTTTTTCATCTGTTATTCTTCAGGTTAACCTAATGATTTGTCTTTTATAAAATCACATCGAGTATCTATCCCTCTTCAATGATAAATATAGCAATACTTGTGCCAAAATTATAATTCGATTCGTTTTTAACAAAATGCAGCAATTCCAACGTTTATTTTCCTCATGATTTTATAATGCTCTATCTATAAAACAATCCCCGGTGCAATATTTTTCACTCAAAAGAAATTCGTTTCACGAATTTTAGTATTTTTCATTGATTACCCATATAAGCAATGAAAATAGAGATAAGAAAAGCTGCTTCGAATTGAAGCAGCTTTTCTTTCTCAATCATATCTATTAAATGGCACAAATGGTATGTTCATATACATTCAATTCCGCTTGTCAAATACCTGTTTGGTCGAGTCGCCTCAGCCCGTACCTCTTTATTATGTTTATAAGCTTTGTTGCATAAACCGGATCGGTTGCATAACCCGCCCTCTTGATTGCCCATGCCCCCAAGGTGCTGTCATACATTACTTCAGTAAATGGTCTGTATCTTGCACGCTCAAGCAGGAAATTTTTATGGTCTTCCCACCCTTCCCTGACATCGGAATATGCCCTGAACTCGTCGTCGACCCTATACTCCACTCCATTGTAAACCTCCCAGGTGTTTGAAGTCACATAACCCTTGCTGCCCGTTCCCTTTATTCCAAAAAGATTGTTTGAGAATTTGCCATTGTACTTGTCTACAGGCACGCTCTGCCCCCAGCCTGTCTCAAGAATTGCCTGAGCCGTCTGCATGGCGGCGGACATTCCCGTCTTTTCCCAGGATTCGCTTGCAAGATTTGAAGCGAAATCAAGGAACATATCCTTTTCAACTACCGGCTTCGCCTCATAAAGCGTCCCCATATAAATTTCAAACGGCACATCTGCGCTGAGAACCTTTTCTCCATTGTAAAAGCCTTCGGCACGAATTGACATTTGGCCATGCCCGATTTCCGACAATGAAAGTTCGAAAAGTTTGTCTATGCTGTAGTCCTTTACGATATACTTTCCTATTCCGGTTGATTTGTCGGTTAAAAAGAGATTTATTTTGTTTACATTGACATTGCTTTGAAATGATATTTCAACAGGATCAGTCAACACCTGGCCCGGCCTGATTCCCATGAACAAAAGCCTTGGCCCGCCATCGACCGTGACTCTTACAAATTCGCTCTCATAAAGCCTTCCCGCAGTATCCCTTACACTTACCCTGAGTTCCTTCTCTCCCGAATCCTCAGCGCCTGGAGTCCAAGTATATCCTCCATAAGGAATCGTGGCAAGAATGCTTGTTTTCCCTGTCTCAACATCCCTTATGATGTATTGGGTTTCTATCACATCAAAATTTCTTGATGCGTAAAGCCTTACAGGCTCGCTGATTGTCATGCCGGCCGATACACCTGTCAATGAAAGCCGCTTTTCTTCATTTACATAAACCTTGACACTTTCACTTTCATAAGAGTTGCCGTTTTCGTCGTAGGCAATTGCTTTGATTGAGTAGGCCCCGTTCGCCGGAGTCCAATCATAAGTTCCAAACGGATCCTTAAAGTCCACTGTCTTGATTGTTCCGCTTTCTGTATCCTCTATTTCATATGATACATATTCAGCAAGAAAGTTGATGTTCTGGCCAATCGAAACCGCTCCCGTTATTTCCTCCGAATCCGAAACGCCATAAATGGATATTTGCGGCTTCACATCAATGCTTGCGAATATGGCGTCTCCTCCAAGAAATTTTTTATCCCCATCGTAAAAAGCGACTGCGATAACCTTGTCTCCATTGTCGCCCACCCTTGGCAAGTATTCCATTTCCTTAGCAGAAGAACTCCCTTTCGCAACCACATAGCCCTTAGCCGTATCCTTTTCAAGGAGCAGAAGCCTCATCTCGGACGCAGCTCCCCTTATTATTTCCGGCGCAGAAATATCCATCGCCGTTCTTCCCTCGATTGTGCCGTAAGTACTTCCGTATCCTATAGCCACATCAAAAAACGGCGTAACAGCAGATGACTTGCTCGAATCGACAAGCACATTCCTTTCAACCCCGTCCCAGTCGACTCCTATTCCAAGAGCATTCCCAAGAAGTCTTAGGGGAACATAGGTACGGTCTTTTATAATTTTTGGGGCGACATCGCTTATGCCGAAGAATTCTCCGTCTCCATAATCCACAAGATGGCTTCCTATCCAAAAGAGAATTTTTTTTTCGCCCTTATTTATCTGGACCGATCTTTTTTCGCCATCCCAAATCACTTCGGCGCCTATCTCCTCTGAAACAAATCTCAAAGGAACAAGTGTCCTGTCATTCTCAATAACAGGCTCCGAAAGCTCTGTTATGTCTTTTCCGTCAACCAACAGCCTTATTCCTCCGCTATTTTCTTCCGCATAACAAGAAAACCCCAGAAAAACAAAAAAAATCATTAATAGTAAGATTGCGATTTTCGCATTAGACTTTCCAAGCATCATAGATGCCTCCTTTCAAAATCTATACTTTATATTATACTATTCTTTTTCTTATTATCACCATAATTCAATGCCTTCCCAAAATATACAAGAATGGCTTCACTACTTTAATTTGCATAATTAAAAAGGCCTCTTTACGAGGCCCTTTTGGATTCATTCGATTTCATCGAACGTATACATATCGAAAGCCCTTATATTATCATCTAGAACATAGTAGATAACATCTCCAATATATAAAACTCTCTTCACTCTCGATGCGAATATTCCTTCATTTGATATAAGCTTAAATACGCTAATATTTCCATCTTTTCTGACCTCGAGGATTGCTGCTCCATAGAAATTCGATCTCGAATAATCTCCGGTGGTATTCGCGAGCACAGCGTCAAATGCTATCATGTCATCCTTGAGATTGAGCATGAGAGCCTTGTGGTTGTATAGAACCTCAGCGTAGCTTCCGCTTTCGCCAAGAATAAGGTTGCCAAGTTCCTTCGGCTTTCCTTCATCGGAAACATCAAATATGGAAAGCTTAATCCCTTCCTGTCTGCCGGTATTCTCCTCAATGCTCTGTCCTATCCCGAGGAGAACATCTTCACCAATTGGATGAAGATAGCTTGAGAATCCCGGCACCTTGAGTTCACCGGTTACCGTCGGTGATGATGGATTCGACAAATCAAGCACAAACAGAGGATCTATCTGCCTGAATGTAACGATGTAACCCTTATCGCCCATGAACCGTACCGAATAGATTCTTTCACCCGGCGCCAAGTTTTCTACCGAACCCGTTTCATTTAGATTTTCGTCCAGCACATAGAGTGCATTTACATTTTCCCTCTGCCAATTGGTCGTTGCCACTCTTAGCTTTCCTTCGTACTCATCCATTGAAAACTGGTTGAGAATGGTTCCTTCAACCATACCTCCTCCAGCGAATCCTATCTTTGTTCCGTCTACCGTGAACTTAGCGATATTGGTAATGCTTCCCCAAAATGAATTGTAGTCCTGCCCTGCAACATAGAGTGCATTGTCGCTCATGTATATCGTGTTTCCGCTCCCAAGGAATGCCTCTATTGCCGCCGGACTTGTTTGATCAAAGATATCAATTGCCGAAACGATAAGATAATTTGAAGAGGCTCTCTTCGGATAGTACATAATCTTGTCTATTGGCAGTTCTCTGTACCCGTCACCCAAGACAGTATCCCTAAACATTGGTATTATCTCTTCATAGTCAATTCCGTATCCATAGAGATACTTGTTGACCACAAGATACACTGTATCGTCCTTCTTGCGGCTTGAAAGCATTGACCCCTCAATTTCAGTCTCCTTTATCAAGCTCGTTTTGCCGCTTTCATCCACCGAATAGATTCCGCACCACACATAGCTTCTTCCCTCGCGGAAGGGCATGATTGACGTTTCCATCTCCACCATAGGCTCGGGGATGGGCCTTATCCAGTTGTCAAATCCGTTTCGCATGCCAAGCACGACCAGCCTGCCGTCATCTATATACATTTCATTAAATTGCACATATTGTCCTGTTTCTGCGTCTACGGTCATTTTTATTTCATCCTTAAGAACCGGTTTCCCTTTGTTTGAATCATATACCTTGACCGATTCGCCCGTTGCCACATAAATAAACCTTCCGTCTGTCTTTACAATATCTGCTTCATTTACTCCTGCCACCTGCTCGTTTGTTGCTGAAAAATCCTCCGAAGCCGCTTCTTCATTGATTGCTTCTCCCATTCCGTCAGGCGCGCGCATTTCATCCATGGTCTTCATTTCGTAATCTTCAGTCATTCCTGCCACTATTCCGGCTAATTCATCGCGAGATGAAACCTTAAGTGCCTGTCCTATTCTGTTCTTTATACCCTCTATCATTTTACTGTCCAAATCGATTTCTTCATTTCCTACTGTTATTACTCTGTCGCCATACCCAACTTTTTTTTCCAACACTTCTTCGCATATGACCCTCAGTGGAACCATGGTCCGATCCTGAATTATTAGGGCCTCCGTGTCGAAGGCAACGGTCTCTGTATCCATCCCTTCTTCCTCAATCCTATAATTACTCTTATCTATCGGAAAGATATATTTCTTTCCTTCATACTCAATATATGCCTCTCTAGACTCCGCTCCGTATCCAACATCCGCACCAAAGTGTTCGCTTATAGCCCTCAAAGGCACAAGTGTCCTATCCTTGTGGATTATAGGAACAACATTCGGGTTGTCAGAATCAAGCGGCTTCATGGTTTCACCCGACAGTATTAGCGGACTCCCTATATGAAGTGCAATTGAATCCCCAGAAATATTGTAAACAGCAAACGCAGAGATATTCCAACTACACAGCAGAGATGCTATGAGCGTCAGAACAAAAAGCTTCTTCATTTCATTTCCTCCTTTTAACGGTGTTCTACACTTGAAATATACCCGTTCACTTAACATATGCAACACAATATTTGTTAATAAAAGCATCTCTTTTAAGGATTGCATTGCTCTTTGTAAATATAGACGCCTAAAGTTGCCTTGAAGTTCCGATTTCTCCTCAAACAAAAAGGAGCTTTTCAGGGCCCCCTACAAAATCATTCTTATTCCATTTTTCTTTAGCCACGCCCTACGATCCTTGAAGTCAGGTAAAATAATTTCAACCAAGCCCCAAAATTCCTTAGAATGATTGAAATGAACCATGTGGCACATTTCGTGAACTACTATGTAGTCGATTATTTCCAAGGGTGCCATTGCGCACCTCAGGTTGAAATTAAGTCTATGAGCACTCGAGCAGCTTCCCCATCTGCTTTTCTGCCTTTTCGTCCTAATGTCAAGGGGCCTATGTTGAAAATAAATTTGGTAAAATTCTACCCTTTCACTCACTATATCAAGTGATTCTTTTCTATACCAATCTTCAATAAACTTTTTCAGTTTTTCAGGATCCTCTGTAGCCGTTCTTACTAAAAGGCAATCCCCCACCAGCCCGACATGCGTTTTCTTCACATCTTTATCACTTTGCACCATCAGTCGGCAGTCGCGGCCAAGGTACATGAATATTTCTCCATTTGAATAATCCTTGCTGTTTTTCACAATACCGGACTCTTTGATTTCTTTGAGTTTTCGGATAATCCATCCGGATTTCCCGTCGATTGCTTGACGGATATCCTCTTCTTTCATGTATGAAGGTGCAATAACCGATATATTTCCAGGAGGTTCGATGCATATTTTCAAGCTCCTCCTGTTTCTGTATTCAATTGCAAGCTCTGCACTATTGTCCCATATTCGAATTTCATTTTAAATCCCTCTTCTACTTGTTGAAATTATTTGACTTACTATCTTTTTAGTTATCTAAAAGTATACCATTGCATTTGAAATCTCTAAAGTGATTTTATCTATTCGTTCTATTGATAATTCAAGCAATAATATTTAAGCTTTTCATTGACAAATCGATTTAATAGATATATTATTTAGTTGTGCATATGCACATATTGAAGGGAGGTTGAAATGCCAAGAAACAAGAAAAACAGATTTTGCAGAAGGCTTAGCGACCAAAAGATCTATATCCCCTATGGCGCAAATCCCGAATCATTGGAAAAAACATTCATAGATCTTGATGAATTTGAAGCCATAAGGCTATGCGACTATGATGGCAAGAGCCAAATAGAGGCAAGCGAGGAAATGGGCCTTTCCAGGGGAACAGTACAAAGGCTGCTTCTTTCCGGTCGAAAGAAAATAATCGACGGGTTCTTCCATTCAAAGGCAATAATTGTAAAGAACAACAATGAAAATATTAAATTCAAAGGAGAAAACAACATGAATATCGATTTCAAAAACACAAATAGGATTGCTTTTCCAACCAACGACAAGATAAACGTTGAAGAACATTTCGGGCATTGCAAGTTTTTTGCAATATTCACTGTAAAAGACAAGGAAATAATGAACACAGAATATGTTTCGGCACCTGCACATCAACCGGGACTTCTTCCCAAATTTTTGGGCGAAATGAATACGACTGCAATAATAACAGGCGGAATGGGACAAATGGCTATCAATCTCTTCAAGGAAGCCAATATTGAAGTAATTCTTGGAGCCAGAGGAAGCATAGAAGCAAATTTAAACGAATATCTCGGCGGAGAATTATACTCTACCGGAACTGCATGCACACACACACACGATCATTAATCTCAATCGAAACCCGATAAAGGAGCAAAATTATGATAATTGGAATTTGCGCAAAAGAGACAGGCTTAAACAGCCCTGTTGCCGACAGATTCGGCAGAGCGGAATACTATGTTCTTTTCGACACTGAAACAAAGGAAGCCCGAACAATTGAAAATACCGCAAAAAATTCTGCCAGCGGAGCGGGTGGAAGAGCCGTAAGGATATTGGACGAAAACGGAGTGGTCGTGGCTCTGGCGCCGGAACTTGGGCCAAAAGCTATGGACGCAATCAAGGCTTTTGAGATACGGGCATATTCTTACGGAAAAAGCAAAACTGTAAAGGAAGCTTTGGAAAACTATGAAGCCGGAAAGCTCAAAGAATTCAAAACAAATTCAACCGAGTCCCACCACGGACTCAGAAGAGTATGATCCGACAGTCTGGAGATGAAAGAATGAAGATAGCTGTTTTAAGCGGAAAAGGCGGTACGGGAAAAACCACTGTGGCAACAAACATGGCTTTCAATTTCAAAGGTGCGGTACTTGTGGATGCCGATGTAGAAGAACCCAACAGCCACATATTCATAAAACCTAAAGCTACGGGTGAAAAAAGCGTATACAAAAATTTCCCTGTTGTCGACATGGACAGATGCAACCTTTGCGGCGACTGCGGAAGATTCTGCAAGTACAACGCAATTTTGCCCGCAAAGAACAAGGTCCTTGTATTCAAGGAGATTTGCCACGACTGCGGAGGATGCGAAATTGTCTGCAAAAGGAACGCAATCTCATACGAGAAAAGAGAAATTGGAAAAATCCACTCGGGTAAAGGGTTGGGAGGCATAAATTTCATTTACGGGGATCTCAATGTAGGCGAAGTTTCAGGCGTCAAGATAATATCCGAACTGAGGGAAATAGTTTCAAATGATGAAGTGGTCATAATAGACTCTCCTCCCGGTACTTCATGCGCTTCGGTTGAATCGGTTGAAGGCGTCGATTATGCCATTGTCGTATCCGAGCCCACCCCATTCGGTGTGAGCGACATGAAAATGGTCGTGGAGATGCTCGAAAACATGAAGATTCCTTTCGGTGTAGTCGTAAACAAAGCAGGTCTCGGCAATGACGAGATCTACGATTATTGCTTAGGCAAAAATATTGAAATCCTTGAAAACATCCCTTTCAGCGAAGAAATTGCAAAACTCTACGCTGTTGGTGAAATGATGTGCCTCGAAAACTCAAAATACAGTCATTATTTCGAGAACATAATCGGCAAAATAATCAAAACCGTCAAATAGACTGTCACGAAAGGTTGTATGCTATGGATATAAATGAAATCGTTGTCATATCGGGAAAAGGCGGAACTGGAAAGACGACTCTGGTCGCCTCGCTGGTGCCGTTTCTTGAAAACCCGGTTATTGCCGACTGCGACGTAGACGCGCCGGACCTCAACATACTTTTTGGAGAAACAATTCAGGAATCAAAAGATTTTGTGGGACTTAAGAGGGCTGTCATAAATGAGGATCTCTGCACAAAATGCGGGCTTTGCCGCCAAAAATGCAAATTCAACGCAATAAGCGAAGATATAAAAGTCAATTTCAGCAAATGCGAAGGCTGCAGCGTATGCGAATATGTTTGCCCTGTCGGGGCAATAGAGATGAAGGATTGTGTTGTCGGGCAGGTTTTCAATTCCGAGACCGAATACGGCCCCATGGTTCACGCCAGGCTGATACCCGGCGAAGAAACGTCTGGAAAACTCGTATCCGAAGTGAGAAAATCTGCCAAGGCGCTTGCTGAAAAAACAGAAAAAGAAACCATAATAATCGACGGTTCACCCGGAATTGCATGCAATGTGATTGCATCAATAACAGGTGTTAAAAAAACCGTCATCGTCATAGAGCCGACTTTTTCCGGACTTCACGACCTTGAAAAAGTCCATCGGCTGGTTCAGAACTTCAGTATTGATATTATGATTGTAATCAATAAATGCGATTTGTCAGAGGATGGCCTTAGTGCAATTGAAAATTATTGCAAAGAACAGGATTTGGAGATTGCGCTAAAGATACCTTTCAACAAAGACATAGTAAAGTCAATATCCGAGAGGAAGATTCCTTCAATAGAAAACATGGAATTTTTCGAGGAAATAGGCTTCGAAAAGTTTGTTGAATGGATAAAGAAATAGACAAAAAAAACAAAACCTCATCAGTTCCATTTACGGTGCTGATGGTGGTTTTTTATTTTCCATTAACCATGGACTTTTATGGGGCATTACTGTTTTGAGGCATTCAGTTTGCGCCGTCATCTTTTCCCGTTTTAATTTTCCTGGCATGCACAACAAACCTGGCGTCATCGAATTCGTATGAGCAGGTTGAAAGCGTCAGCACATTATCAATGTTTTCAATGTTTTGGTCTAATTTATGCATGCTCTTTTCAGACAATGCCCTGACAAAACGGTCAAATTGCATATCTGTGAAATCAGTTCTTATGTAATTGAATCCAGTATCAGTAACGTAGACTGAAAATATTTCCCAAATGGATTCGCCTGTTCCGTCATTATAATGGATAAATCTGTTTGCCTCAAAAAATCCCTTTCTTTTGTATTCCATCAAGCCCTTGAACATTGTCCCGTTTTTCATGTTGTGACCGTAAATTATAATATTCTTATCTGTTCCATCGCCTTTGTTTCTGTAGTCCATGAAAATTGAGCCCGCTACATTCAATTCCCTGTCGAAACCGTGGTTTAGATAGAAATTGTTGTCTTTTCCCTTTACAACAGGATAGTCCACATTGGTCCCTTTTATGCTCAACCATCCAGCATAGTCGGAATTTACAGATTTCATTTTATCAAATTTTTCTGTTTTAGCTACATTCAATGAAGCTTTTTCTAAAATAGATTCACTCTCTTCCATATTTTCAAGTGAAAGGCTTGAACCATCCCTCAGATCTTCATTTTTTACATCGCTTGGCTCTGATTGGGCAGAGGTTTCCTCCGAGTGAAACTTCGTTCTTGCCTCATTCATTATTCTTTTATTTTCGGCATAATCTGAAGCAATTATTGACATCGCAAAAATCGCAATCAAAAATGCAACTGCGGCAATCCTGTCCAACCACTTCATGATACCCCCACCTTCAAATAAATGATAAAGAAGGCCGGCTCAATAAAGCCGGCCTTCTCTTTGTTTCGTCAATATTTTAAGAAGCCTTCTGATTTTTTCTTCTCATGATAATCCATGCTCCTGAAGCAAGAGCAAGGAATCCGAATGGAACCATTCCCAAATCTCCTGTTTTAGGAACAGGCTCAGTCGCTTCTTGCCCCGGCATAATAACGGCATCAATCACATGTATGACACCATTTGACGCCATGACATCGGTCGTAACAACCTTGGCGTCGTCAACATAAACATTGCCACCCATGAATGCAACCGTAAGTTTTTCTCCTCCTGCAGTCTCCACCATTGTTCCGTTCGGAAGGGCAAGGACATCGGATGCCATTACTTTTCCAGGCACCACATGATAAAGAAGGATGTTCGCCAAGTCCGGATTTGCAAGGAGCTCTTCCGCCGTTATTCCAAGATTAGCCAAAAGAGCCGCAAATGCGTCATCAGTTGGTGCAAATACAGTAAATGGGCCGGGTCCTTTGAGTGTTTCAACAAGATTGGCTTTTGTAAGAGCGGCGGCAAGCGTATTGAAACTTCCTGCTTCAACCGCGGTATCTACTATATCCTTAAGTGTTACGGCAACCGGATATCCCGCTTCAGTCCATCCGGTTATTCCTTCGAGCATTATGGTCACATTTCCATACCCTGCGCCAAGCAGAGCGTCAGCTGCGGCTTCTGCGGCAGGCTGGACCATGCAATAAATCAATATTTCGTCATCTTTTTCGATTCCTGCAGCAACAACCCCTGAAAGAAATCCGTCCGAAGCCATTGGTCCTGGAATATTCAAAGCGCCCGGGACATGAGCTTCATCAAACGCCGATGCCGCACGAACATCGATTATATGGTCTATTGACCCTCCATCTATTAGGCCTTTGGCATCTGAGGTCATGACACGGGTTGCCGTAACAGGCATTATGACTTTGTCGATTACGTGGATAATTCCGTTTGAAGCCATGACGTCGGTGGCTGTCACTTGAGCATCGTCTACAAATACATTGCCGCTTTCAAATGTAACTGTCAGACTTTGGCCGTTAACTGTCTCAACCATGGTCCCGTCGTCAAGGGCCAACACGTCAGCCGCCGGAACAGACCCCGAAACCACATGGTATAACAATATGTTCTTCAGGTCTGGATTGGCAAGCAAGTCCTCAGCGGTTATGCCCAAGTCGGCAAGAAGTGCCGCAAATGCGTCATCGGTAGGCGCAAAAACAGTGAACGGACCATCCCCCTTAAGCGTTTCAACAAGTCCAGCGGTATCCAAAGCCGTGGCAAGAATTGTGAATGTTCCCGCTTCCACAGCGGTATCGACTATGTCCTTATCCATCTCAGCTGCAAAAGCTGTTGGGAAGAGTGAAACCGCCATCATTAAAACCAACAATAAAACCAATACTCTTTTCAAAATTTTCCTCTCCTTTCGAATTGTATATATATACGAACCGTATTCGTCATATACCCAATACATAGGAGAATTCACAAAAAAGCAATTAGTTGAAATTTACATATGCAATACTGCAATTTTTTCAACATACACAAATTCATTCTTGAAACATGAATGACAAAAAATTTCTTTGCCCTTTGCTCAACAAAATCAAATTGATCCATGACATGCGCATAATATGCATAGTTTTTTCTTTTTATCCACACATAAGCTCTATTTCCTCCAAGAGTCTTGAGTTTTCATCTCTTCCGCCTATCGATATCCTGAAGTATCCGTCAAACCATTCCCGCGACAAATCTTCAACAAGTATCCCTTTTTCCCGAAGCCTTAATGCAAGATCTGCAATCTCCGACCTCACGCATAGATAATTGGCTTGGCTTTTGTAAACATCAAAACCAAGCTCCCTTAAACGGTATTCAAGGTACTCTCTTTCTTCCAATGTCTTTGAAACACTTTCGCGCATATGCCTTTTGTCCCTCAATGCCTCCATCGCGCAAACAAAAGCCGGCCTGTTGATGTCTACGGTTTTTCCTATTACCTTCACGAAAAAATCCCCGGCGACCATATATCCTACTCTCAGCCCGGCCAGCCCGAAGGCTTTGTCGAGTGTTCTGGTCACTGCAAGTTTTTCGTAGGCTCCCACCATGCCTGCAAAAGTCCTTTCTGAGTACTCGTATCCGGCCTCGTCAATTATCACGATGTTGCCGTTTTTTAAAAGACACTCCAATTCATTTTTTTCTATCAAAAGCTGCCCGGTGGGATTGTTTGGGTAATCGATTGCCACAATGCTTTTTTTTATTTCAAGAGATTTCCAATCCACCCGGAATTCCGGAGGCCTCAATTGTATCCTTCTTATTCTCATTCCAAGGTCCTTTGCCGTTTCAACCACTCTATTGCCGCAAGGATTCAATACAATAAGATCCATTCCTTTATAAAATTTCAATAAGGCATTTCGGATAAGATTGTCTGTTCCGGAACCAACAAAAATCCTTTCCTTATCAACTCCACAATACTCCGCCAGCTCTCTTTCCAGTCTTTCAAGCTCACCATAAGCAAGGTATCTGTTCAAATCTTCAAGTCCTCTGCATAAATCCATCAATTCTTCACACGAACGCCCATAGGGGCTTTCGTTGGAGCTTAGGTCTATCAATACTTCACCTCCATAATGATTTCCTCCTTGTACCCTGTCAATACGTTAATTTTTCCACCGATTTCCCTGTCGACCTTGTACTCTCCCGAATCGATGTGAAGACTTTCCATGCCTCCAATCTTGTCGAGCGTACTTATTATGATTATGTTTTCCTTTCCCACTTTCCGCAAAACCTCTGAAGATATCTGTCTGCTTCCCCTTCCGAATATGAATCCGTTTCCGCCTATGGGAGTCACAATTATCTTCGCCTTTTTATGAGCATCAATAAGGCTTAATATCTCCTTCTCGCCTATGTCTATCCCTATCGATTCACCGTTGAAAACGGCATCTATTCCAAGAAGTGTCTTTCCCACCCCCAATGCGTCCGCGACCTCTTTCACCGTTGTTCCAGGCCCCAATATGTACAAGCAGTCCTTATTCATATTATCTACGACATATTTTGCAACTTCCTTCTTTTTGTCTTTAGTAGAATGCTTGACGTTTGAAGCCGCCTTTTTGCCCTGCAACAATCTCTGTATATTCGGTACTTTCAGAGTACCGTAATATTTAGCATCCAGCCTGTTACCCCTAAAAGCGTCTTCGTCTATGTCAAGCACTTCCTTCTCGGTAAAATCATCTCCACAACAGTCCATCATTTCAGCCGCTGCATGTGGCGAAAAAACAAATACAGAACTGAACATTTTAACACCGGAAGGTATGGCTATTACTGGAATATCCATACCTACGGCGTCCAAAATATCTCGGGCCGTACCATCTCCGCCGACAAAAACAAGTATGTCCACGCCTTTGTCCATCATGGATTTGGCTATTCGCCTTGTATCCTCCCGGCTTGTTGCATCCCCTGTCTTTCCAACCCTTTCAAATCCGAATTCTCTTTTAGCCAGATATTCCTCGCCCATACTACCCGGCGCGCAAAAGAAATACAGGTCACGCCTTTTTACAAGATCAAGCACATCTTCTATCCTGCCGGGAGAAATCGGCTTTGCTCCCAGATTCAAGGCCTTTTCGTACATTTCTCCATCGGTACCCTTTAGACCGACCTTTCCACCCATGCCGGCGATTGGATTTACTATGAGTCCTACCTTCAACACTCAAATCCCCTCCTCACCTTTCTATATCCATATTATACCACTGCGCTGCAAAATGAATCCTCAAAAACCTCCACACGCAAATAATGGCGTTTTGACAAAATTGACTGCCTTTGTTTAACATTCAATGAAAACGGCTTGGATTACCATCCAAGCCGCAACAATTAATTTCCGTTTATTATGCAATTTCCCTTTATTATTAAAGACCAAAGCATTTTTAATAACGCTTTTGCAATATTTTTTTACAAAACAATCATCTCAATCCAATGAAAAATATCTTTCAGTAAGAATTTTAAATTGATCGTTAAACTATTCCGTTCATTTTATGGAAGAGTTTCTCATAGTCTTCAACACTCATCTTTTTCGGATTGCTATCGTTTGAGCCATTTTTCTCGGACAATTCCGAAAGCAGTCTGAATTTAGCCGGGTCTATTCCAAGAGACTTAAAGTCCGGCAATCCTATCTCAGCGGAAATACTCTTGATGAGTTCTATTCCCTCTTTTGCTGCACTTTCATCATCCTTATCCTCTATCCCCATCGCCCTGGCTATCCTGGCGTACTTGTGCAATGAAAAAGGAAGATTCTCGTTCATTATATGCGGAAGTATTATGGAGTTGCAAAGTCCGTGCGGCTTGTCATATACGCTTCCCAGGGCCTCCGCCATACAGTGCACAGATGCCACATCTGAATGACTGAACGATAGCCCGGCAAGTAAGCTCCCAAGCATCATTCCGTCCCTTGCTTCTTCATCCGAACCGTCTTTGACAGCTCTGACAATATACTTTGCAATATACTCTGCCGCATAAAGTCCCAAGGCCTCGGCTATTGGTTCAGTACATGTGGCTGTGTATCCCTCAATTGCGTGCGTAAGCGCGTCTATACCCGTTGATGCTGTTACAAGTTTTGGAAGAGTGTAAGTAAGCTCAGGATCTACCAATGCCACTTTTGCAGCTATTGCCGGACTCTTTATTGTAAATTTGAAATTTTCCTTCGTGTCTGTTATTACTGATGAAAAGGTTACTTCGCTTCCTGTTCCAGCAGTCGTTGGGATAGTGATAAGAGGCAAACAGTCCTCCCCAATTGCTTTTTTAGCATAATCCCTTATGGCTCCGCCCTGCCTTGCAAGAACAGCTATTCCTTTCGCGGCATCAATCGGACTTCCTCCACCGACTGCCACAAGCGCGTCAACATTCTCTTTTTGGGCCAAATCGGCGCCGCTCTGCACATTGTAGTCCTTCGGGTTCGCTTCGACCTCGTCAAATACAACGAGTTTCTTGTCTTCACCCAAAAGATCCAAAACTTTGTCAAGAATTCCCGCCTTTATTATACCCTTGTCGCAAACAAACATTATTTTTTTAGCAGACAACTTGTCAAGTTCTCTGTCCAGTTCTTTTATTACGCCTTTTCCGTATCTTATCTTGGACGGCAGCACAAAATCAAATTTCATAAAATCCTCCTCCGGTATTATTACCCCAGGCCACTTCAGCCTTGTTTTTGATTGACTGTACCTCCATCATACAATATCGGCAGTCACAATGCCATTTCCTTCAGGTTTTTTTAAGTTCTTTCAGTACCCCAATGATTCCGCTCGACACACGGACGGAGTATGGAGCGCTTGACTCTTCGCTTTTACTAAAGTAAAATGTATAATGAACGGAGGTTTATTTATGCAAACACTAAAACAAGCTACTAAAGATAAAATACACCTTGAAGCAAAACGCGCTTTCCTTTCAAACGGCTACCGGAAGGCATCCATGCGCGAAATTGCCGAGGCATCCGGCATTACGGCCGGAAACATATACCGCTACTACGAAAACAAGGAAGCCTTGTTTTCATCAGTGATTCGCAACGCCTATGATGCTGTCATAAACATCATAGAAGCTCATCAAAGCAGCTCGA
>Ga0102938_10001026_pt1 | contig 21176 bp, 19 predicted proteins | sample SalPonR2_B_D2_MG_FD_84516 | JGI IMG/M metagenome (GOLD analysis project Ga0102938, IMG submission 84516) | Salt pond soil microbial communities from South San Francisco under conditions of wetland restoration - Salt Pond MetaG R2_B_D2_MG | ecosystem: Environmental > Aquatic > Marine >... | reverse complement strand
CTCCGGACCCGCCGCATCGAAGATCTGCCCGGCGGCAGAGTCATGCTCCGGAATGCGCACGAGATACTCGAGGAGGTTGTCCAGCGCCACCGGCGGGGTCCGCGCGCGCACCCAGCGTGGCGTCACCATGGCCGGCAAGGCGTTCACCAGGTCGCGGATGACTTCGAATGCAGCTGACCCCGGACCCACGATGATCCCCGCCCGGAGCTCGGTTACGGGCACCGCGCCCGCGCGCAGCCGGTCACCGGTTTCCTTGCGCGACACCAGGTGCTCGGAGTCGGCGCCCGAGGGGATCAGTCCACCGAGATACACGATCCTCCGGATCCCTGCACGCTCTGCGGCGGCGGCGAAATTCTCGGCGCACTCGAGGTCCAGTTTGGCGAAGTCCTTGCCGGCGGACATGGAGTGCACCAGGTAATAGGCCGTGTGCACGCCGGCGAGCACGGGATCGAGAGTCTCGGGCTCGAGCGCATCGGCGGACATCCGCTCGACCTCCTCCCAGCCCCTCCGGTCCAGGGACGCGGCATCGCGAGCCGCCGCGCGCACGGGCTTGCCGGCAGCCAGCAGGCGCGACACCAGGTGCCCGCCGATATAGCCGCTGGCGCCGAAAACCAGGTTCAGCCCCTCACGCACGGATCATAGATCTCCCGCGCGCAGGTAGCCCAGGTTGCCGGGCTCGAAAAACTTCGGCGCGATGTCGAACATCTTCCACGCCTCGCTGCCGTCGCAGGCATTGCCTTCGAGCAACATGCGCAGTTGCGCACGGGTCAGCGGGAACCATTCGAAACGATCCAGCAGGGTCGCGACGGCGCGGATCGGGCCGACGGGCGCCGGCATCATCAATTTCTTGCGACCGCTGCCCGCCGCGATGATCTCGAGGATCTCCCGCCACTGGGGGGACTCGGGGCCGCCAAGATGCAGCACGCGCCCACGGCTGGCTTGCGTTTCCAGCGCGCGCACGAACGATTCCGCAACATCCTCGACGGCCACCGGAGACATGCGGAACGTGCCCGCGTCCGACGGCCAGAACCCTTCGTAGAACAGCGGTGCGGGAATGGGCGGCTTCATCATCTGGTCGCGCAGCATGCTGCAGAATTCCTCCCGGCCGCGCGGATCGCCGAACACGATGGACGGCCGGAACACGGTCCATTCGAGACCGCTGCTAGCCAGGTACTGTTCCGCGCGGTACTTGGTGGTCTGGTAACCGGTTCCTTCCGACTTGACGCCGTTCGCGCTCATCAGCACGAAATGCTTCACGCCGGCCTTTACCGCGGCATCGATCGCGCGTGCCGCGCCCTCATAGTGCATGGCTTCCCAGGTCAGGCCGCGACTCGGGGTCTCCCGGATCAGGCCGATGTTGTAGATCGCCGCATCCGCACCCTGCACGCACTCCGCCACCGTGGCCGGGGCATTGATGTCACCCGTGACGATCTCGCACTGCTCGGGACGCCGGACTTTAGCCTCGCTGCCCTGCCGCACCAGCAGGCGTGGCGTATGATCGTGCGCCACCAGCGTATCCACGATGTAGCTGCCGACAAAACCGGTACCGCCGAATACTGCGACCTTCATTGAGTCCTCCCCTGGCCCGGCAGCGGACAACTACCGGTACCACAACGCTGCTCGAATCTTCCGCGACTATGCCAACGGTAGACCCGATCGAAGGCGCGCTCCAGGCGTGCCTTCCGGATCAGGCGCGACAGCAGGCGCCAGCCGGCCAACTGGTCCCACATTTCGAGGAACGCATCGCCCCCGGCGATCAGCCGGCCGCTGCGGTCCCGCACGTGCAGGGTCTCCATGGCGGTGGCGAAATCCACGCCCTCGGCGAGCAGCGCATCCGGCTCGTCCATGAGATCGACCCAGGTGGTGCGCCGGGCCCAGTCCCTGCCCTGCCAGTGCGCCGCGCCCCGCGCACACACGGGGCAACCGCTGTCGAAATAAATGATCGTCTTCATGCTGCCTGAGTTCGGTGCCGGGGCCGTGGCCGGATTCGTCGCCTTGCCGCCCCTGCAACCCTACCGTATGGTACGCCGGCTAACCAAAAGGGCAGCGAACGTGGCAGAACTCTCACATACCTTCGGCAACCAGGAAGTGGATCCGCGCGAGCGCGAGCAACTCGTCAGGGACGTGTTCCGCCGCGTCGCGCGTCGCTACGACCTCATGAACGACCTGATGAGCTTCGGCATCCACCGGCTGTGGAAGCGCTCGCTCGCCTGGGCCGTCAACCCGGGACCGGGGCAGGTGCTCGTCGATCTCGCCGGCGGCACCGGCGATGTCGCGCAGAAACTCGCCGCCGTGGATCGCCAGGTGATCGTGGTCGATCCGAGTTTCGAGATGATGGATGCGGGACGCGACAGCCGGCATCACGCCATCCGCTGGGTGGCCGGCACGGCGGAGCGCATGCCCTTGCCGGACGCCAGCGTCGACGCCGTCACGATCGCCTTCGGCATCCGCAACGTGACCCGCATCGAGGACGCACTCGAGGAAATCCTGCGCGTGCTGAAACCGGGCGGGCGCCTGCTGTGCCTCGAGTTCTCGAAAGTCATCGGCCCGTTGCGCGGGCCGTATGCGCTTTACAACCGCTGGGCCATCCCCGCCATCGGCGCGACGGTGGCGGGCGACAAGCTCGCCTACCGCTACCTGATCGAGTCCATCCGGCGCTTCCCGGACCAGGAGGCGCTCAGCGAGCTGTTCCGCGCCGCAGGGTTCACCGACGTCTGGCATCGCAACTACAGCATGGGCATCGCCGCCCTGCACGTCGGCTCGCGTCCGGCATGACCGCGGGGCCGGTCGCCCGGCTCGCGCGATGGCCCGACGCCGCCCCTGCGCTGGCCTGGCCAGGCGGAGAACTGAGCTACGGTGAACTGCGCGCTCGCGTGGCGGCGCTGGCCGGCCTTGCGGCGGGGCGGGGCGCCCCCGGCAGCCCGCTTGCCGTGATCACATCCTCGCGGGTCGACCTGGTCACGGGCGTACTCGCGGCGCTGTGGCTGGGCCGACCGGCCTTGCCCCTGGATCCCGCCCGCGGCGACATCGACGCCTGCCTGGCGGCCTGCGACCCCGGCGGACTCCTGGAGGCCGCGGACTTTGCGCAGGCATCCGCCGGACGCATCGCACGAATCGAGAGCAGCGCATTCCAGCGGCCCGACGAAGTTGCCGCCGCGAATGACCGGCCGGCGTTGCTCATGCCCACCAGCGGCACCGGCGGCACGACACGCGTCGCCATGTTGCCGGCAGCGGCACTCGATGCCCATGTCGTCGCCAGCATGGCCGCCCTGCCGTCCCTGGGCCCCACCGACCGCTGGCTGGTCTGCCTGCCGGCAAACACCATCGGCGCACTGGCGGCCCTGTGGCGCACGCTGGCCGCAGGCGCCTGTCTCGCACTGCTGGAACGCTTCGACGCCGCCGCGGCCCGCCGATTGATGGCGGCGGGTGTGAGCCACGTGTCCGTGGTGCCGGCCATGCTGGACGCGCTGGCCGATGCGCCCGGCGCCCCACCCCGCGGATTGCGCTGCCTCTTGAGCGGCGGGGGGCCGCTGTCGCAACGGGCGGCCGACTCGGCCTTGGCGCACGACTGGCCACTGTGGCAGGGCTGGGGCATGACCGAGACCTGCGCTCATGTGGCGGTCGGGCGAGTGGACGAAACATGGCATGAAGGCGTGATCGGCCGGCCCGTGACCGGCGCGCAACTGACGGCCGACCCGGAACACGGCCGGCTCACGATCGGCGGCCCCATGCTCATGTCAGGCTATGCGCGGCCGGGCCTCGCGCGGGGCGAAGGCCTGACACGGGACGGGCGTTTCGCCAGCGGCGACGTGGGCGAACTGCTCGGCGACGGCCGCCTCCGCATCCTCGGGCGCGCCGACGACATCATCGTCACAGGGGGGGTCAACGTCGCGCCCCAGCCCGTCGAGGATGTGCTCGCCCGCTGCCCCGGAGCGGGCGAGGTCGCGATCGCCGGACAGTCGGACCCGCGTTGGGGCATGACCCTCGTCGCGCTCTACACGGGCCCCGTGCCCGCCGCCACAATCGAGGCGTGGGCCCGCGCGCAACTCGCTTCGGAGCAACGCCCCCGCCGGTTCCTGCACGTCGGGACGCTGCCGCGCAATGCGATGGGCAAGCTGTTGCGCAGCGAACTGGGACGGCTGCTGCCGCCCGAGTGAGCCTGGCGGAACAACCTGGTGAACCTGGCGGGACGGCCTGGTGAGTCTACGGGGTTTCGGGCAACTCCGGATCGAAACCCAGTCCCGGCGCCTCCGGCAACTGCAGCACCCCCCCCGGCGGCGGCACCGGCCCGAGCAGCGTGCTCAGCCAGCTCGCCGTGTCGAGTCCGTGGGCCAGCCCGTTGCCCAGGGCCGCGCCGATATGCGCCGACAGCCACAGGCCGACCGCGGTATCGACGCTGCTGGTGACTATGCTTTCGGTGCGCGGCCTGAGCGCGAGACCGAACACCCGCGACGGTCCGCCGACGACCATCGGCTTGAGGATCTGGCGACGCACCGGCAGCGGTCCCTCGTCCGGCCAGCTCGCCAGCGATTCGTCAAGCGCGATGGAGAAATCCACCATGGACTGCAATCTCATGAGCGCTTCGGCGTCGGCATCCGCGGCGGGCTCCTCCAGCGCCTCGATCGGCAGACCGGCGAACATGGGGAGCGTCGCTTCCGCCTGCGCCGTGCTCCAGCCGCGGTTCACGTCCAGGCGCAGGCGAAGCCCGGGGGGCAGGTGTTCCATTGCGGCGAAAAACAGCGGCAACTCGTCCTCGAGCGGCGCCGTCGCGAGTTTCAGCTTGGCCACCTCGAAGCCCTGGGCGCCGGCGGCCACGAGGCGCTCGCCGAGACCCGCATCGATTGCGCCGACGAACGCATTCACCCGCACCTGCGGCGCGGCGTCCGGCCGCAAGTGCCGATACAGCGGTACCCCGGCACGACGCGCGGCAAGATCCAGCAACGCGCATTCCAGGCCGCAGCGGGCCGCGGGGCGATCATGCCAGGGCAGCCGGGCATGGGCCGCATCCATCGACAACCCAGGGAAGCCTGCCAGCGCGTCGGCAAGCGCGGCTTCGGCCAGCGGCGCGGTCTCGGTGCCCGCGCCCGGCAACGCCGCCGTCTCGCCCCAGCCATGCGCGCCCTCGCTGTCCTCGATCCGGATCAGCCAGCCACGCCGCATCACCGTATCGCCGCGGGCGCACTTCCACGGCCGCGACAACGGGATCGCATAGGGGAACAGCTGCAGCCGGGCGATCGTCACCTGTTCAGCCACGCAGGCCACCGATGAACAGTCCGGCGCAGATCAATGCGCCCAATACGAATTGCAGCCGCGCCGTGTCGGCCAGCAGTTGATTGAATACGGGCCCCGGGGGCAAGGTCACGAATCGGTAAACGAGCCGGACGGCCCAGGGCAGCACCAGCAACCCGAGCCACCAGCCGGGACCCGCTGCCAGCGCGAGAACCGGCAACGCGAGAAAGGGTCCCAACAGCAATACGCCGTACTCGATACGACTGGCGCGTACGCCGAACACTACGGCGAACGTTCGTCGTCCGGCACGCCGGTCGTTGTCGCGGTCACGATAGTTGTTGACCACGAGCACCGCAGCGGCCGGCAGCCCGAGCAGTGCGCCCGCCGTCAGCGCGATCGAATCGAAACGCCCGGTCTGCAGGTAATAACTTCCGGCTACCGCCGCGACGCCGAAGAACAGCCAGACGAACAGCTCCCCGAGACTCGAGTAGGCGATCGGTTTGGCGCCGCCGCTGTAACCCCATGCACAGGCGATCGATGCCACACCGATGGCGAGGATCGGCCAGCCGCCCTGCCAGGCGAGCCAGAGACCGACGAGACCGGCACCGGTGAAGGCCAGCACGGCACCGCGGCGCACGGCGTCGGCGGTCAGCCAGCCCTCCGCGGTGGCCCGGCGCGGTCCCAGTCGCGTGCCGGGATCGTCGGCGCCGCGCTCGAAGTCGCTGACGTCGTTGTGCAGGTTGGTCGCCACCTGGATCAACAGTGCGGCAATCACGGTTGCGGCGAATATCGTTGTGGACAATGCCTCGGTATCCCACCACGCGAGGGCCGTGCCGACGATCACCGGCACCACCGCCACGGGCAGGGTCCGGGGCCGGATCGCGGTCAGCCAGTGGCGCAGCGCGTCGGACGCGGACGAGGCCGTCACGGTCTCAGGGGCGGCGCGGGAAACGGCCGAAGTCCGGCGGACGTTTCTCGAGGAATGCGTTCCGGCCTTCCTGTCCTTCCTCGGTCATGTAGAACATCGCAGTGGCGTTGCCGGCCAGTTCCTGGATGCCCGCCAGCCCGTCGGTGTCGGCGTTGAACGCCGCCTTCAGCATGCGCAGCGCAGTGGGCGACAGCTCCAGCATCCGATGGCACCACTCCACGGTTTCCGCCTCGAGCCGCTCCAGTGGCACCACCGTGTTCACGAGTCCCATGTCCAGGGCCTGCGCAGCGTCGTACTGGCGGCACAGGAACCAGATTTCCTTGGCTTTCTTCATGCCGATGGTGCGCGCCAGCAGCCCGGCGCCGAGTCCGGCATCGAAGCTCCCGACGATCGGGCCGGTCTGGCCGAAACGCGCGTTGTCCGCGGCGATCGACAGGTCACAGACGAGGTGCAGGACATGCCCGCCGCCGATGGCCCAGCCCGCCACCATCGCCACGACCGGCTTGGGCAGACGGCGAATCTGCATCTGCAGGTCGAGCACGTTGAGATGCTGGGTACCGGTGGCGTCCTTGTAGCCGCCCTGCTCGCCGCGGACGCGCTGGTCGCCGCCCGAACAGAAGGCCTTGCCGCCCTCGCCGGTCAGAATGATGACGCCGATGGACGGATCGTGGTGCGCATGCGTGAAAGCGCGCTGCAATTCCATCACGGTTTCCGGCCGGAAAGCGTTGTGCACTTCCGGACGATTGATAGAGATCCGCGCGATCCCCGCGGAATGCTGGTAGAGCACGTCTTCGAAGCCGAGATCCGGAACCTTTGTCCAATCCATTTTCACGTCAGCCTGCTGGGCGGAAGTGGGTCATTGTACTTCGGGCCGGAACGTCGTCTACCTGTAAAGCATGCCTCGCGCGCGTCGCGCGAGCGTCGCCGGGTCTGCGTGATACACTTTCGCGGTCCAGAACGGCCGGAAAACCGTGGATTCCACTTCCCTCGAAGCACACCAGCAAGATGCCTTCCTCGACGAGCTGCCGGACCGGCTCGCCAGGGGACTGGCGCACGCCTCGGGCAAGCGTTTCGTGAGCCTCACGCTGCTGGCGCGCGATTTTCCCGGCAGTCCCGCCCTGCCGGCCTCCGGTCCCGCCGTCTGGTGGGGCCGCAGCGGCGAACATCACTTTCGCGTGGGCGTGGGCAGCGCCTGGGAAACCGAAAGCGAGGGCAACGACCGTTTCCGTATTCTTGCATCGGCCCACCGCCGGCTGATCGCCGACTGGCACGCGGGAAGCCTGGACGGCAGCGTGCCGCTGCGCGGCGCCTTTCTCGGCTTCGCCTTCAGCCCCGACTCCCACGGTGAGGCATTGCCTAATGCCCTGTTGTCCGTGCCCCGCGTGATCGCCGAGCGCCGTGGCAGCACGACCCTGATGCATTTCAACGGCCGCTGCGACGAGCCGCCCGAGGAACTCGTCGCGACATGGGCCCGCACGGCGCGCGAGTTGTTCGCTGCTGCGTCGCCCGACACGCTCGGCATGGCGCCCCCGCCACGGACCGCTCCGCCGGCGAAGCTGTCGATGGAAGACGCCGAATGGGCGGCGCGCGTGCGCCACGCCCTGGCGGCCATTCAGTCGCCGCCGCTCGAGAAACTGGTGCTGACCCGCCGCGTGGACCTCGAGCTCGCCAAGTGCCCGAACCTCGGTCACATCCTCGAGTGGCTCGCAGCGCGCTACCAGGAAGCCACCGTGTTCGCGGTGCGTCGCGGCGGCACCAGCCTCGTCGGCGCCTCGCCGGAGCGCCTGCTCGGCCTGGAGCACGGGCTCGTGGTCGCCGATGCGCTCGCCGGTTCCGCGCCGCGCGCCACTTGTGACGACGCAGACCAGTTGCTGGGCGGCAGCCTGCTCGGCGATCCGAAGGAACTGGCGGAACATGCGGTCGTGGTGCGAGAGATCCTCAGTGCACTGGAACCGTTGTGCACGGCCCTGGTGGCGTCCCATGCGCCGGCGCTGTTGCGCCTGCCGAACGTGCAGCACCTCGCCAGTCACGTGCACGGTCGCGTGAAGCCCCAGGTCGGGGTGTTCGAACTGCTCGAGCGCATGCATCCAACACCTGCGGTCGGCGGTGCGCCGCGCGCCCTCGCGCTGGACTGGCTGCGGCACCACGGCGAAGCCGACCGCGGCTGGTATACCGGCGGCGTGGGCTGGCTGGACGACAGCGGCGGCGACATCTGGGTCGCGCTGCGCTGTGCGACCCTGCATGAGCGCCGGGCGAGCCTGCATGCGGGCGCGGGCATCGTCGCCGGATCGGACCCCGAGCAGGAACTGCGGGAAACCGGCTGGAAACTGCAGGCGATGCTCGAGGCGCTGGCCGTTGACTGATCTCGGGGCCGCCGGCGGAACCGCCGAGGCAGCCTATGCGCGCGCGGTGGCGCTGCTGGACGGGCTCGGCGCCACCGGCCTGGAGGCCGTAGTCGTTTCGCCGGGATCCCGTTCCACTCCCCTTGCCCTGGCCGCGGCGCGCGGCACCGCGCTGCGCGTCCATGTCGTCGCGGACGAGCGCTCCGCCGCATTCTTCGCACTCGGCCTGGCGCGCGCGACCGGTCGGCCGACGGCCCTGGTCGCCACTTCGGGGTCGGCGCCGGCCCACTGGCTGCCCGCCGCCATCGAGGCCTGCGAAGACGCCCAGCCGCTGCTTCTGATAAGCGCGGACCGTCCGCCCGAACTCCTCGGTTGCGGCGCCAACCAGGCCACCGAACAAGGCGACCTGTTCGCGGCACACGCGCGGGCCCGCTTCGTGCTGCACGCGGAGGCTGCGATCGAACACGCGCATGACATCGGACGCCGTGCGGCAGCGGCCTGCATGTGGCCGCGACCGGGCCCGGTGCACATCAATGCGGCGTTCCGGGAACCACTGGTCGCCGCTGACCCGGCGAGTTGCCCGGCGTGGTCGCCACGCCCCGGAAGCCTGCACGCGCCTGAGCGACTGACTCCCGATCTCGCCGCGATCGGCGCGACGGCGGCGCGCCTTGCCGGTCGCCGGGGCGCGATCCTGGCCGGTCGCCTCCCGCCCGGCGATCCGGCCGTGGCCGCCATCGTGGCGCTGGCGCGCACCCTGGACTGCGCCGTGCTGGCCGACCCGCTCTCGGGACTGCGTGCCGGACAACCCGCAGATGCCAGGATTCTCTGCACCGCGGATGCCTTCCTTCGCGACCCGGAGGCGCCGTGCCCTGACTGGCTGATCCGCGTCGGGCAGCCGCCGGTGTCGCGGTTCGTCGAACAATGGGCGGCACGCTGCGCCGACACGGTGCTGCTGACCGGCAACCCGGACTGGGCGGATCCGTTGCGCGCGGCGCGAACGGTACTGCTCGGCGAGCCGGCTACGAGCCTTTCGGCCCTCGCAGCGGCCGCGTCGCGGGCGGGCCTGCGGGCGGCTGCCTGGGACGCTCTCGATCGCCGGGAAGCCGCAGCACTCGAGGCGCTGCGCGAACTGCCGACACCGCCGGCCGAGGCGAAACTGGTGCAGGCGATCGCCGCCGCCGCGCCGCCCGATACGCCCGTGTTCATGGCGAACTCGCTGGTGGTGCGCGATTTCGACAGTTTCCTGCCGCGACGCGCGTCGCCGTTGCCGCTGTATGCCAATCGCGGCGTTAGCGGCATCGACGGCAACATTTCCACTGCAGCCGGCGTCACCGCGGGCAGCGGGCGGGCCACGATCGCGGTGGTGGGCGATCTCGCCCTGTTCCACGACCTGAATGCACTCTCGCTGTGCCAGGACCGGCCGATAGTAGTGATCGTGATCAACAACGGCGGCGGGGCCATATTCGGCCAGCTGCCGCAGGCCGGCCTGCCCGAGTTCGACGCCCTCTGGCTGACGCCGCCGGGCATCGATATCGGCCGCGCAGCTGCGCTGTTCGAATTGCCTCATATGCGTCTCGATGCAGCAGCCGACCTGGAAACCGCTATATTGGGCGCCCTCGGGACCGGCCGCAGCGCCGTACTCGAATTCGTCGTCCGGCGCGCCGCCAGCCATGCCGGACGCGTCGCGTGGTGGAACGCCCCAGACCTGCGACTCTGAAGCCGGGAGATCCTGATGAACGTCAACGCAGAAGCCTTCGCCATCGTGCAGAACCTCGCCGCGGAGCTGTCCGCGGGCCAGGTCGACTTGCCCTCGCTGCCGCGGGCAGTGGTGCGGTTGCGCAACGAGCTGGCGAAACCCGGCTTCGACGTTCCGCGCCTCGCCAAGCTGGCCGGCACCGAACCGGCGCTGGCGGGCTCGATTCTTACGATGGCCAATTCCGTCGTGTTCCGTCGGTCCGGCAAGGAAACCCTGGACCTGAAGGTCGCGATTCCCCGCATCGGCGCGAGCAAGGTGCAGGTACTGGCCGTGCGTTTCGCCATGCAGCAACTGAAAAGCCACAAGGATCTGGGCCGGAGCAAAAAGCTGCTGGAGAAGGAATGGGCCACCGGTCTCAGGGTCGCGGCCACCTGCCACCTCGTGGCGGAACGCAGCAAGCAGGCCAAGCCGGACGAAGCCTTGATCGTTGGGCTCATCCACAACATCGGCCGGATCTACCTTTACAGCCGCGCGGACGATCATCCGGCGCTGTTCGATTCCCCGATGGTCCTGCAGGAACTCGTGGACAGCTGGCACACCAACGTCGCGCAGGCGATCGTGGAATCCTGGGGCCTTCCTGCGGAGGCTGCGGAAGCGGTTGCGCACCAGACCGAGGACGAAGGGCAGCCCTGCGGTGTCATGACCTACGTGTTGCGTGCAGCGCTCGCCATCCACGGGCTGGACGCCGAGCCCGACGCCGCCACGCTCGAGGAACTGGCCCATCGCAGGACTTTCCGCGCCGTGGGTCTCGGCCCGGCCGAGATCGCGGCGGTCTGGTCCGGCCGGGAAGCCACCCGGCTAAGTCTCGGCCTCACGGACTGAAGCCGCGCGGGACCGAAGCCTGTACGGGGCTGAGAACTGGGCGGAGTTGAGAATCAGGACCGGCAATTAATTGACGCTGTAGCCACCTGCGTTGCCCCCTGAACGTTTCCCGGGGGGGCGATTTCTGGCGGATGGCATCCAGGCGGCTCAGTAATAACCATATTACTTACATTGACTTATGATCGCCTGGCCCCGCTTGGCATGATATTCGCATCCTGTTCTGCATAGTTCACTCGCAGGATGCCCGCGCCATGAATGCCAGCAACTCCACACCGCTCCCGATACCGCCCAGGAAGGCGCGCGATCGCGGCACCGCCCGGACCACCGCAACTGCCAGCGCACGGCCCAGGCCACTCGAGTTGCTCCGCGAACTGCAGCGCTCGCTGGAGCCCGAGGTAGTCGTAGATACCTTCGCCAGCCGCCTTCATGAACATTTCGCCGTCGAGGGCCTGACATTCGAGCACCCGGAACATCGGCTCCACTGGGGTACCGAAGGCGAGCCGGCTTTCGCCGCCAGCCTGGACCTGGAAGGCGACGCGCTCGGTCGGCTGGCCTTCTACCGGCAACGCGCCTTCGGGCAGCGGGAACGTGACGAACTCACCCGGCTGTCAGACCTGTTGCTGCAACCGCTGCGCAATGCGCTGGCGCACGCCTCCCTGCAGAAACAGGCGTTCGAGGATGCGCTGACGGGGCTACTGAACCGCAAGGCACTCGACCGGATGTTGCCGCGGGAACTGGCCACGGCCGAGCGCAACGGCCAGCCGGTGGCCCTGGTCATGATCGACCTCGACTGCCTCAAACAGATCAACGACACAGGGGGACATGCCGCGGGCGACGAGGCCTTGCGCCGGGTGGCGCAGGCCATTTCCCGCTCCCTGCGCCAGTCGGACCTGGCGTTCCGCGTCGGCGGCGACGAGTACATGCTGCTGTTGCCGGCCACCGGCATCGACGGCGCAATGAGGGTCGTGGAGCGGATCCAGGGCCTTCTGCGGGACGGCGAATCCCTGCACGGGCAGACGCTCACCTTCAGCGCCGGGATCGCCCGGAGCGCCGCAGGAATCGCACCGGATTACCTCGTCGAGCAGGCTGACCAGGCCATGTACCTGGCGAAACGCGCCGGCAAGGACCGGGCGTTGTCGAGCACGACGACGCTCCGTCCGGGGCGTCCGGACTTCTCAGCCGACCGCATTGCGGCGAGAATGGCGCGCACCTGAACCGACGGAGCACGCGCCTTGAAACCTCCCAGCGAACAGCCGGCCATCCGCATGATGATGATGCCGAAGGACACCAATGCTGTCGGCTCGATTTTCGGCGGGGTGATCATGTCGCTGATCGACCAGGCCGCCTTCGTCGAGGCCAGCCGGCAGGCGCCACGCAAGTTCGTTACCATCGCGATGGACAAGGTGGAATTCCACAAGCCGGTGCACAACGGCGACATCGTCAGCCTGTGGGCCGAGACCATTCACATCGGCCGCAGTTCGATCCGCCTCCGTGTCGACGTGCAGGCGCGCTCGCGCAACCGGGACGTGGACGTGCGCGTGACCAGCGCCGAAGTCACCATGGTGTCGATCGATGAAACGGGGCGTCCCGCGCCGATCTTCCCGGAGAACGCGGACGCCTGACGCTTAGTCCTCGTCCGCCAGGCAGGCAGTCGCCTGGCGGGCGATCTCGAGTTCCTCGTCGGTGCCGATCACGAGCGCCGCGACACGACTCTCCGCTGCATGCACCGCGGCCGGCAGCGGTCCCGGCCCGGCGTTCTTCGCGGCATCCAGCACCAGGCCGAACACCTCCAGCCCCCTGCATATGCGCGCCCGCATGCCGGCCTGGTGCTCGCCGATCCCGCCGGTGAACACGAGCGCATCGCAACGCCCCAGTGTGGCTGCCAGGGCGCCGACATGGCGCCTGGCCCGGTGCGCGAACACCTCCAGGGCGAGTTCCGCCCGGCCATCGCCCTCGCCGGCCCGCTGCTCGATCTCGCGCATATCGCTCGCCCCGCACAGCGCCAGCAAACCGCTCTCCTCGTGCAGCAGGCGATCGATCTCTGTGCCATCCAGTCCGGATTGCGCAGCGACATAACCCGGCACGGCGGGGTCGAGATCGCCGCAACGCGTGCCCATCACCAGTCCTTCCAGCGTGGACAGGCCCATCGAGGTATCCACGCTGCGCCCGTCCTGCACCGCCGTCGCGCTGGCGCCGTTGCCGAGGTGCAGGACGATCAGCGAGGTCTCGTCCGGCGCACGCTCCAGGAACCGGCTCGCCACGCCGCTGACATAGCGGATCGAGGTGCCATGGAAGCCATAGCGACGCACGCCGTAACGCGCATGCCAGGCCTCCGGCACGGCGTATCGCCAGGCGTGTTCCGGGAGGGTCTGGTGAAAGGCCGTATCGAAGATCGCGGCCTGGGGCACGCCGGGCGCCGCGGCCATCGCCGCCTCGATCCCCGCGAGGTTGGCCGGGTTATGCAGAGGCGCGAGCTTGCACATCTCGCGAATCGCCTCGAGAACGCCCGGCGTGATGCGGGCAGGCGCGCCGAAGCGGGTGCCGCCATGCGCCACGCGATGGCCGATGACGTCGGGTTGTCCGTGGGCCGCCAGCCGCTCCAGCAGCATGCCGAAGCCGGCCGCATGATCGGAGGCGGGCAGCGGCTCGCTGCGCTCGCCCTCCGCATCGTGGTAACGCAGGAATGCATCCTGCTGCCCGATGCGCTCGATCACGCCGTGTGCGAGGCGCGTCTCGCCAGGCAGCTCGAAGAGACCGAACTTGATGCTCGAGCTGCCCGAATTGAGCACCAATACCCTCATTGCGCCATTTCCTCCGCCTGCACTGCGGTGATCGCGACCGTCTTGACGATATCGCCGACGCTCGCGCCGCGCGACAGGTCGTTCACGGGTTTTTTCAGGCCCTGCAGCACCGGACCGACCACTACCGCGCCGGCGGAGCGCTGCACCGCCTTGTAAGCGTTGTTCCCCGAGTTGAGGTCCGGGAAGACCAGCACCGTCGCGCGACCGGCGACTTCGCTGCCCGGGATCTTGGTGCGCGCCACGGCCGCATCGACGGCGGCGTCATACTGGATGGGGCCTTCGACCGGCAGGTCGGGACGACGCTCCCGCACCAGCGCCGTGGCGGCACGCACGCGCTCGACTTCGGCGCCTGAGCCCGATTCCCCGGTCGAGTAGGACAACATCGCGATTCGCGGCTCGATGCCGAACATCTTCGCCGTGGCCGCGGAGCTAATAGCGATGTCCGCCAGTTCCTCGGTCGTCGGCTCCGGCACCACGGCGCAATCCGCATACACGAGCACGCGATCATTCAGGCACATGAACAGCACGCTCGATGCGGTGGACACGCCGGGCTGCGTGCGGATGAACTCGAAGGCCGGCCGGATGGTATGCGCGGTGGTCGTGACGGCGCCCGACACCATGCCGTCCACCGCGCCGGTGTGCACCATCATCGTGCCGAAGTAGTTGCGGTCGCGCATCATGTCCAGCGCACGCTCCGGCGTGACGCCGCGATGCGCGCGCAGGCGATGCAACTCGGCCGCGAAGCCCTCCAGCTGCGGCGCATGCGCCGGATCGATGATCTCGACGTCGCCGAGATCCAGCGCCAGCGCCGAGATTCGGCGCCGCACGAGCGTCTCATCACCGAGCAGCACCAGCTCCACCGTCCCGCGCTTCACAAGAATATCGGCGGCGCGCAGGATCCGCTCGTCCTCACCCTCCGGCAGCACGATGCGCTTGCGGGCCCGCGCCGCACGGCGCATCAGCTCATACTCGAACATCAGCGGCGTAACCCGCGCCGGGCGCCGCAGCTCGATGCGGCCCTCGAGCGCCTCGACATCGACCTGTGTCTCGAACAATCCGAGGGCGCGTGCGATCTTCGCCGGGTGGTCGGCGCTGAGCCAGGCGCGCACACCGTGTACCTGCGTGGCGGCCTCGTAGGCCTCGGCGGCCACCGCCAGAACTGGCAGGGACTCGTCGGAAAGACCACCGACCAGGCGGCGAATCTCGAGTTGCGGCGCCAGGTCGCCGGTGAGAATGATCCCGGCCAGGCCGCTCGCCTTGGCCGAGCGATTGACGACGAAGCTGCCGAGCACGATGTCCGCGCGGTCCCCCGAGGTGAGCACCAGGCTGCCCGGCTCGAGCCGCTCCAGGAAATGGTTCAGGCTCATGGCCGCGACCTTGACCTGCGCCACTTCGCGGCGCATCGAGTCGGCGGAGCCGTGCAGCAGCCGGGCGTCCAGCGCCTGGGCGATATCCGCCACCGACGGACGGCTCAGGGCGGCATCCTCCGGGATCACGAACACGGGCTCATCGCCGTTGAGCTTCTCGCGCAGGTTCCCGGCGAGGGCCTCCGGATCGGCCGTAGCGCGGTTGACGATCGTCGCCACCACGTCGCAACCGCGGGCGTTGAAAACCTCCCGCGCGACCTCGATGGCGTTGTGAATCTCGTCCACGCTGCGCTGCCGCCCGCTGATCACCGGCAGGATCGGAGCGCCGAGGTTCTTCGCCACCGTGGCGTTGAAATCGAACTCGAAGGCCGAGGACACGCCGGTGTAGTCAGTGCCCTCGCACAACACAAAATCGCACTGTGCCTCCAGCGCCTTGTAACGATCGAGAATGCTCTTGAGCACCTCCTCGTGGCGGCCCGCGGCCAGCTCGCGCTGCGCCTCGTCATGGCTGAACGCGTGAGTGGCCGTGACGCCGACCTGCAGCCCGTAGCGGTCGGCGATGAGCTGGATATCGTTGTCGGGTCGATCCGCTCTTGCGATCACGGGACGAAAAAAACCGAGCCGCGCCTGGCGCCGCGACAACAGTTCCATCAGGCCCAGCGCCACCAGCGACTTGCCGCTCATCGGCTCAGTGGCGGCGATATACAGGTTATTCGACATCATAGCCCCGGGCCGCGCCCCACACGGGGTGGCCGTGCACATGCTCGTGTTCGACCCCATCATGGAGATGTCGATGACGATGCGCCAGGTTGTTCTCCAGCAACAGGTCGAGATCAGCGAGCGCATCGCCCACCGGGCCGTCGAATGCCAGCGTGTGATTCTCCGCGAGGATCACCGCCCGGGTGCCCAGTTCCGGGGCCAGCGCCATGTGGTGGGTGGCGACGACGGTCGTGATATCACGCTCGCCGAGCCAGTCGATCAGCCACCCCACGGTGCGCGGATCGAGGTTGGCGGTCGGCTCGTCGAGCAGCAACACCTCGGGCTCGATCGCCAGCAGGCATGCAAGGCAGAGGCGCTGCTTTTCGCCGCCGGATAATTGCGCGGGCGAGGCATCGAGCCGGGTGTCGAGCCGCATGAATTCCGCCCAGCAGCGGACGCGTTCGCGAGCATCGGCCTCGGAAAGGTGGCGCAGCCCGAAACCGATCTCCGCGGCGACCGTCGGGTTGAACAGCATGGCCTCCGGATGCTGGAACATCAGCGCGACACGCCGGCGGAAGTCGCGCGCGAATTCCGCTCGTGCCAGCCGCGCCGCATCGAGCGGCTCCCCGCCGAAGCGTAACAAGCCGCTGGAGGGCATGACCAACCCGTCGAGGAGCTTCAACAGGGTCGTCTTGCCGCAGCCGTTCGTGCCGAGCAGCACGACGCGCTCGCCTGACATGATCTCCAGGTCGAGGCCGTCGAGCGCCTTGCCGCTGTCGGGATACTCGACCGAAACCTTCTCCAGGCCGAACAACGCCTCAGTCATCCAGCGCACCCCGCGAACGCATTCCCTGGGTCACCGCCTCGGCGTTGTACACGGCCTTGTCGAGCACGGCCAGCCCGAGCGCGCCCCCGGCCCGGTACCGTTGCCGCAGCGTCGGCGCTATCGTACTGCGGCTTTTCACAGCGTCGCGGTACTCGCCCGCAAGCCGGCGGAGGGTTGCCACCTGGACCCGGAGGATGCTCAGCCAGCGCTGTGCACGCGGCCAGCCCTGCAAAGCCAGTTCGATCCGCACGTCGCGCAGCATCCAGCTGGTCAACAACGCCAGGAGGAACACGCGCAGGTTCAACAACAGCAAAAAACCCCAGGCCGGGTCGCCGGTCAGCCAACTCATCAGCAGATAACCGATCGAGATCAGCAACAGGATCGGCAGGACCGCGCGCAGGGAACGCAGCAACAGGGCGACCCGTCCCCCGCCCGAAAAGAGGACCACCACCGCACACCCGGCCGCAAGCCAGGCAGGCTCATGCACCAGCGTCGCCACCACCACGGCAGCCAGCCAGGCGAACAATCCGGCGCGCGGGCTCCCTTTCGGCCTCACCCGCGCACCGCCAACCATCGTCTTCGCCGCGCGTGACGGAAGATCAACAACGTCAGGGCCGCCTCGCCGGCGCCGATCAGCGCATGAGGAATCAGCAGCGCCGGCAACGTCACGGCCGGGCCGAAGGGAAAGAAGCGTGGCGTGCCGTCCGGTGCATGCGCGAGCCAGGGCTGCATGCCCAGCACCAGCGCAAGTATCAGCGCCGACGTCATGACCGAACCCCACACGGCGAGTAAAACGGCCGGCGTCTCGCCGAGAAACCCGAGTCCCCGGTAGAGGGCAACGGCGGTCCATGCACCCACGAAACCGATCGCCAGCGCATTGACCGGCAACGCCGTGATACCGCCCGCGCCGACTACCACGGCCTGCAGCAGCAGTACCAGGCTGTAGGCCATGAACGCCGTCCACGGACCGAACACCAGCGCCAGCAGGCTCACCCCGACGGCATGCCCGGACGTGCCGCCGGGTAACGGCAGCATCACCGTGGAGAGCAGGAACGCGAGCGCCGTGAACACCGCCAGGCGTGGCAGCATCTCGTCCCCGAGCCGGTCGCGGAGGCGGCGCCCGGCGACGAGCCACAATGGCGCCGCGAGCGCCAAGGCGGGCAGGTAGGTCTGCGGCGAGATCAGGCCGTCAGGAATATGCATGCAGATCAGGCCGCGGGAGGCGGCCGCGCGCGCCACTGCCGCCAGATGATCAGCAGACCGAAAGCGCCGAGCACGTAGCCGAGCGCGGCGATTACGCGCGACCAGTGGCCATGTGCATCGCCGTGCGTGCCCTCTACGGCAAGAACTTCGCCGGCGCCGTCCACCTCGAGCGTGATCGTCGCCCCGTGGCCGTCCGCGGAAATCACGCGCAGCTTCCAGGCCCCGGGCCGGTCCGGCCGGAACATCACTTCGCCGAGCGCATTGACACGACCCGACTGAAACGCCGTCTCTTCGCCGGGCGCGAACACTTCGTAAGGCTCGAACCAGGGTGATTCGTCGCCCCCGGCAAACGTCAGCCGCACGATGACCGCCTCGCCGTCCAGGAACTCGTGCAGCAGGGCATGGCCATGCGCCACGGGCACCCACAGGCAACACATGACGGCAAGACCGAGCAAGAAAAAACGCAGCCGTTGTGGCATTCAGCGCACCTCCAGCGTGAGGGTCGCATTGTAATTGTTCTGATCGCAGATCGCCGGATCCGGGTAAGGTTCACTGGCCCTCGCCGCAACCATCCAGCGGCCGCCGTGGTCGAGCGCGAGGCGTGCGATCCCCGCGTCATCCGTCTGCGCACTGGCCGCATACTCACCCTCGCCGCCCGTGAACCCGGCATACGTCGCGCGGACCATGCCCTGCCACGGCCGGCCATGCAACGTCACCCGCACCGCAAGCGGCTTGCCCAGCGCCGCCTGCCCGTCCAGCGGCATGATTTCCAGCGGAAACCCCAACTCGGCGTCGATTGCCGGGCCCTCGCCGAGCAATGCGACCACGGCGTTACGCGAATATCCGCAGCTGAGCGCATCCGGGTTGTCGGCGCGGGAACTGCGCTGCCCCCCGCGCGGCGTGCGGCTGTAGAAGCCGGGAACCTGCCGTGCGGCCAGCAGCCATGGCCCGTCGCCGGGCAAGGGTGGCGTAACGAAAAGCGCTCCGGCGGACAGGTCGATGGCGGTTGCCGTCCCGGCGCCATCCACCAGCCACGCGGCCTCGACCCGCTCGGGCCCCAACGTGGCCGTGCCGGGAAACTCGTGACCCCAGCCGATATTGAACACGACCGTCTCACCCGGCGCCGGCCGATACTCACCCGGCGTCATCCACGGGTAGTGCGCCGCGGCCAGCACCGGCCATAGCACGGCCAGCCCCAGGGCCGCGGTCAGCCCGACGCGGCTGCGGATCCGCAATCTTGCACAGTTCATGAAACTCTCCTGTCGCTGGCGCCGCACGGCGCCGGTCAAAATTCGACATCCAGCGTGAGGCCGATCCGCCGGCCCTGACGCCAGGCAAAGGCATCGTCGCCCTTGTCGGACTCGAAGGCATTGCCGATGTCGAGGTTGAGGGTCGCCCGGGTCGTGAGGGCCAGCCAGGCGCGAAGATCCACGACCCGGTGGGCGTCGACACGCCGCGTGTTGCTGACGTCGCGGAACTGCTCCCCCACCGCGATCACCGCGAGGCGCACCCCGCCCTGTCCACCCGTCGCCACCCAGGTCGGCGCCAGTGACACCGTGTACTCGGGCACGTAAGCGAGCGTCTCGCCGGTGTCCCGGTTGTCCGCCTCGGTCCATGCGAGTCCCGCCGTCATCGAGAAGCCGCGCGCGCCGCCGGCACGCAGGGACAATTCGGCACCGCGGATCCGCGCTTCCTCGACATTGACATAGGATTCGATCGGCACGCCGTCCACGGTCTCGCGACCCGTGTCCGTGCGTACCACCTTGTCCGCGAGATCCGTCTGGAATACGCCGAATGAAGCCCATAGGCCGTACGGCGTCCAGCGCCGTTCCACGCTGAGGTTGACGTTGATCGCTTTCTCCGGATCGAGTTCGGAGTTCGACTCGATGTAGCTCTCTCCGTGCCGGTACAGACCTTCGTAATAGAGCTGGCGGATGGTCGGTGACTTGAAAGCGCGCCCGATCGAGGCGCGCCAGGTGGTCCGCTCGTCTGCGCTGCGCAGGCTGGCGGCAAGCTTCGGATTGAGTTCGCTGCCGAAGGTGGAGTGATGTTCGTAGCGCACACCCGGGACGAGCATCAGCCGGCGTTCGTACAGCCAGATCTCGTCCTGCACATAAGCGCTGGAGGTGTCCACGTTGCGCCGCACGGGCAGCGTGGCCTCGAGCAGGCCGTCACGGTAATTGCTGAACTCATAGTCGAGATCCTGGCGCTGGAACTCGCCGCCGACGGTCAGCCAATGGTCCTCGCCGAGCCAGGTGAACTGGGCTTCGGCCTGCTCATAACCGATCTCGCCGCTGCGAAAGCCATGCGTGAAACCGGGGTAGCCCTGCACGAACTCCTGTGTGAAGCGATAGGCCGAGGCTCTCGCCGTGTGGGTCGCGGTGTCATGGCGCAGCGAGATCGTGCCGCGACGATCGTCATACTGGCGATCGAAGCGTTCCGGCGCCGCGGCCGGTTCGCGCCGGGCACGCGCCGCGTCGGCCTGCAGTTCGACCGACCAGTGCGCCCCGAATGCCGTGCTCCAGCGTGCCAGCAATGCATCACGCCAGGTCGTTGCGGGATCACGGTCCGCGGATTCGTCCTGCTCCCGACTGAGCAGCAACAGGAAACCCGACGACTCGCCGACCGGCGTACCGAAACTGGCATGCGCCCGGAGATCGTCGCGGCCAGGATCATTCGCCGGCACGCCGTTGCGCGCCAGCACGTCGTAGCGGCCGCGCGTGAGCGAGGCCGTCCCGCCGGCCGTCGGAGGCACGGGGCGCGTGATCACGTTGATCACGCCCGCCATGGCATCCGCACCGTACAACGCCGAGCTCGCGCCCTTGACGATCTCGATGCGCTCCACCATCGCGATCGGGACCTGGTTCAGGCTCACGCCGTAGTCGCCGTGCGCGCCGAGCCCGCCGTGAATGCGCCGGCCGTCGATCAGCACCAGTCCGTAACCTTCGTTGACCTGCAGACCGCGCACCGTCAACCGCAGGTTGTCGGCGGCCAGCGTGTCGTCGAGATTGGTGATCGACACCCCGGGAATCATGCGCAACAACTGGGGAAGGTTCTGGGCGGGCGAACGCTCGATGTCCTCGCGGGTGATCAGGACCGTGTCGACGGGAACCCCGGCCAGCGAGTGCGTCGAACGCGTTCCGGTCACCACCACGGCATCCAGCCAGGCGGGCTGCTCGGTCTCGGCTTGCAGCGTCGGGATT